>Ga0209121_10001677_pt1 | contig 23172 bp, 23 predicted proteins | sample Cruoilmetagenom3_FD_187292 | JGI IMG/M metagenome (GOLD analysis project Ga0209121, IMG submission 187292) | Oil polluted marine microbial communities from Coal Oil Point, Santa Barbara, California, USA - Sample 3 (SPAdes) (version 2) | ecosystem: Environmental > Aquatic > Marine > Oil seeps ... | reverse complement strand
CTTCGGTTTGTGCCGTCGCAATACTGGATATTTCGTTCATTGTTGTCCCTGCTCACCTAAGGCCTCTGGTCATAGACGAGGCCGCGCAGCCAGTGCAAATTGTATGTTTTCTGTGGATAGCTTGTGCATATCCGGGCCCCTTCATATTGGGGCCAGTTGGGTCGTTTCGTCAATATGCAGTATGTATCAGGCACTATCCCGCTTGCAGGACAGAAATTATTTCTGCCGGGCATCCTGCCAGTCACGGGGCGCATTCAAAAAGGTCTCGACCTCCGCCAGGGTTTGCGCATCAAACGCCCCCGTCGCCTTGGCTTCGGCCAGAACATCCCACCATGTGCATAGGGAATGCAGGGCAATGCCATGATCGCCCAAGGTTTTTTCGGTTTCCGGGAAAATGCCGTAATAAAAGATTACGGCAGTATGCGCGCAGCTGGCGCCGGTTTCGCGAATCGCATCCACAAAGCTTAGCTTGGAACCGCCATCGGTGGTCAGATCCTCAACCAGCAACACCCGCTGACCCTCGGTCATCTCGCCCTCAATCCGCGCGTTGCGCCCATAGCCTTTGGGTTTTTTGCGCACATAGGTCATCGGCAGAGCCATGCGTTCAGCCACCAGCGCGGCAAAGGGGATGCCTGCGGTTTCGCCCCCGGCAATATTGTCAAACGCCTCGAATCCCGCATTGCGCATCACGGTGATGCAGAGGAAATCCATCAAAGTGGACCGGATGCGCGGATACGAGATCAGTTTGCGGCAGTCGATATAGGTGGGGCTGGGCAGGCCGCTAGCCAAAATAAACGGCGTCTCGGCGTTGAAATTCACCGCGCCGATTTCCAGCAGCATACGGGCGCTCAGCCGGGCGATTTCAGTGGCAGAGGGAAAGGCAGAAGGGATCATTTTTGCTGTCCTGTTGATTGAGGCCGGAACCAAGAAAATTCGAATTTTCTTGTCAAATTTCTTTGAAGAAATTTGGGCTACACCTCCACGGTCCAATGAAGGGGGAAGCCGGGGTCGAACACGGTGACCGGGCCGTCGGCGGTGTCGATCCTGTCCGGATAAGTTGTCGGGCCACCCCGCGTCAGGGTCAGGGTTTGCGCGTTCGCGGCCAGGCCGTAAAAGGTGGGGCCATTCAGCGACGCAAAGCCTTCAAGCAGGTGTAGGGCGTTCTGGGCCTCAAACACATGTGCCAGAATGGACATCGTGTTGGTCGCGGTGAAACACCCGGCACAGCCGCAGGCGGTTTCCTTGTTGGCATCGGTGTGCGGGGCGCTGTCGGTGCCCAGAAAGAACCGTGCGTCACCCGATATTGCCGCCGCCACCAGCGCCAGACGGTGGGTCTCGCGTTTGGCAACGGGCAGGCAATAGTAATGCGGTTTGATCCCGCCCACCAGGATGTGGTTGCGGTTGATCACCAGGTGATGCGTGGTGATCGTGGCCGCCAGATCGCTGTCAGAGCTGCGCACATAATCAGCCGACTGGCTGGTGGTGATATGTTCCATCACCACCCGCAACCCCGGCGTGGCGCGGCGGATCGGGTCCAGTACCCAGTCGATAAACACCGATTCGCGATCGAAGATGTCGATCTCGGGGGCCGTGACCTCGCCATGCACACATAGGGGCAGGCCAATCTCGGCCATCCGCTCCAGCACCGGGCGCACCTTGTCGAAATCGGCCACGCCGCTGGCGGAATTAGTTGTGGCCCCCGCAGGATAGAGTTTCACCGCGCTGATCAGCCCGCTGGCATGGGCGGTGGCCACATCATCCGGATCGGTGTCTTCGGTCAGATACAGTGTCATCAGCGGTTCAAACGCCGATCCCGCGGGCAGGGCGGCCAGAATGCGGGCGCGATAGGCGGCGGCCTGCGCACCAGTGACCACGGGGGGCACCAGATTGGGCATGATGATCGCCCGGCCGAAATGCCGGGCAGTTTCGGGCAGAACGGCGCGCAGCATTGCGCCGTCGCGCAGGTGCAGGTGCCAGTCATCGGGGCGGCGGATTGTCAGGGTATCAGTCATCTTTCCCCGCTAGCACAGTCAGCCATTGCGGGCCAGAGGGGCGAGACGATTTGCGTCCTTTGCACCCGGCTTCTGGCTTGCCAAGCTACCAGCGCAGGAGTCGCCATGCCCAGGACACTGACATTCGAACACCGCTATCCGGTCTCTGCCGACCGGTTGTTCGATCTGGTCAGCGATCTTGATACGCTGCATGCGGTGACACAGCCGTGGATCCAGTTTCACCACCTGCCATCCGGGCCGGTACATACAGGGCAGGTGGTTGACGTCGCGATATCGGTGCTAGGCCTACTGCCCGTGCGCCCCTACCGGATGCGCGTGACACAGTGTGATCGTGCCGCCTGGCGGATGCAAACCCAAGAGGATGGCATCGGCGTTCACCGCCTGATCCACGATCTTCAGGTCTATCCGGATGGGTCCGAGGCGCGACTGCTGGACCGGATAGACATCGACGCCGGCTGGAAAACACCGCTGTTTGCGATTCTGGCCTGGGGCCTTTATCGCTGGCGTCATCATGTGCGGTTGCGTCTTCTGATGGCCGACACGCCCTAAAGCAGGGCAGGTGGTGGGCGGAAATCCCCAGCTTCGGCCTGTTTTTCCAGCGCCACAAGGCGGCGGCGAAACTGCGGGGCATGCATGCGCGAGGTCACGTTTCGGCAGGCCAGCATGTTCAGATAGGGGCGTTCATCACCATCCAGCCGGGCCCGCATTCTACGCAGATATGAAACATTGTCACGCCGGGCCCTGTACATGCGGTAAAAGGCCTGTTCCGTCAGTTTTCCAACCCCGGCCAGCGACAGGATGCGGTAAAGAATGTTCATTTCCACCAGCCGCGTCTGTAACGCATCCCCCATGCCGGGCATCCGCAGGCGGGACACATTGGCGCGTGCAAACAATGTCGAATGCATCGCGTCCAGAGTCTGGCGCGGGTCATAAATGACATAGGCCCGGTCCGCCGCATCCAGCATATCCGGGGCATAGCCAAACCGGTTAGTGAACGATGTGCGGCGCATATGGGTGAATCGGTCGTCCCACTCGGTCATGCGGGCATCCAGCGTGGCCTGCGGTTGCACCGCCACCACGGTCGCCCCCGGAGCCGCCACCGAATAGGCCGCCGCTGCATAGCCGCAGGGCCCGGCACCGTAAAACACTACCTTGTCGAATTCTTCGAAAAAACCATCATCAATCAGATGGTCAAAGAACCCGTAAACCCGCGAATCGCGAAACCAGGTGTCGCCGTTCGAGATGATGCACAAATGCGACCAGCCCTGTGCTTTGACCATGTCAAAGCCAAAGGGCTGCGCATTTTCCGATAGGGCGCGGATGCCCTGCACGGTTTCGAACGTCACCAGCAGCGTGCTCTTTTCGTCGATAAAGGTCGCGAAATGATTTTTGCCAAGCGGCTCGTACAGCCCGTTTTCCTGGGCCTGTGCAATCAGCTTATCTTTCCACTCGGCTGTGTCCAACCCAGCCAAAGATATATCAATACTGTTCGATGCGTCCTGCATGTAACCGATCCTCAAAACTCCGGTCACTTGGCGGACCGGTTGTCTGAGGCCAATAGCTAGAGGCGGAATGCGGCGAAAATTGGAAAATTCCGAGCCGTTTTGCGTCAACTATTGCTTGTTGCGTCGCCCCAGATTGGCGTAACCGGTCAGCGCGCGGGCGGATCCGGCGTTGATTGGGCGTGACGGCGGGGTCATCATCAGCCGGGCAAACAGCGCGCGAAACGGCTCTTGCTGCATCAGGGTTTCAAACCGGGCATGGCGCCATTTCACCGCCTTTTGGTGCAGCTTGGACAGGCCTTCATCACTCATCAATGTTGCGTGCAACGGCGAACTGACCGGGGCCAAATCAGAAATGCTGACATCTGTGTCGGTGTTGAAATTCCGTTCTACCCAGTAGTCCATGTCCAACAAATGATCGGAATGCACTGCGCGGCCACGGTCGGCCTTCAGCAGGTAGCTTTCCATCGCCCCCAGCGCGTAATGGTTCAGCTGCGCCAGCCGGTAATTCGGGCGGCCATAGTTGGAAAACAACCGTTTCACCTTGAACTGATCGTCCAACTCGCGGCCTTCGCAATCAAACCAGCGCGCGTCCGCTAGGCGGTCATGGTCGGGGCTGCGCGGGCGGTGCACGCCCAGTTTGCGATAAGTGCCGTCATTGCGATAAAGAGTCTTGAACATCGCCGCCCGCCACGGCCAGAACATCACCGCAGGCGCGCAATTGGTAAAGACCTCGGTCACGGGGCGGTCTTGGTAGCGCACCACGTCGTTATTGCCAAACAACCGCCACGTCAGGGTGATGGCACTGGCGTCTGGCAAGGCCGCAATCAGCGCGGGCAGGGTGCGGTCGCCCGCGTGGATATTGACGAATTCGTCGATATCCAGCGTCATGATCCAATCGGCCTGTTTGACGACCTTCTGCTTATCGCCCTGTTTCAGCGCGGTGAACTGAATGCCGCCCTTGTCATAGGGGCCATCGTTGCGGATATGGGTCAGCTGGCCCATTTCGGCCAGACGATCCAGCATTGTATCCGTGCCATCCTGGCAATCGTTTGAGAACACCAGAAAGTCGGTGAACCCCACGGCGCGATGATGTGCCAGCCATTCCAGCAAAAACGCGCCCTCATTGCGCACTGTCATCACGGCCAGAAATTTCAAAGGCTTATCCGGCATCATTCATCCTGTGGTCGGAAAATTCCAAAGTCTCCGACCCGTTTTCCTTGAAAGAAAACGACGCGCCCCTCAACTGTCCATATCCAGTGCCAGCGCATAGGCGACCCGTTCGGTTTCGGTCAGCTTGACCTCTAGTGCCTGATTATACAGGTCTTCGAATTCCGGCATGCCATGCAGCTCAACCGCCTTGGCCTGATGCCATTCCAGCCCGCTTTGATGCCACTTGTGCAGGGCTTTATCCTGCATCATCCGGTCATATTCTTCCCGTACCCTTGGGATATTGCGTTTGATGGTGATGTCGCGGAAATCCGACCAATCCATGCGGATCCAGTAATTCAGCCCAATCGAGCGATCCACATGCAGTGCCCGCCCCCGCTGACGCTTGATCAGAAAAGATTCCGCACTGCGCAGCGCATAATGATTCAGCTGTAACAGATCGTAACCAATGGATTTTTTCGAATTCCGCCAGCCATTTTCAGCCACTTCGCCGGTCATGTCCTTGCCCGATCCGTTGACCCAAAACACCTGATCCTTTTTGCTGTCTTTCAGCTTGTTGGGCCGGTGGCAGGATATCTTTTCATAGGCGCCGATATTCTTGAACATCGTCTTGAACCCCCAGACCGTATGCGGTTTCGGGCAGAATTTCGGGGCGCAGGTGTCGAATTGGTCGATCACCAGATCATCCGCCAGCCGGGTCACGCCATTATGGCCAAACAATCGCCAGGTCATCGCAACATTGGTGGCCTTGGGCACCGCGTCAAAGAAATCCTGCAGGGTGCCATTGCCGGTGCGTACATTCATGAACTCATCCACATCAATGTGAATGATCCAGTCGGCATTTTTGATCACTGGTTCTTTCAGCGCCTGATTCAACGCATGTTGCTGCGGGGAGTTGCCCTTCCACTTGTCGTTATTGCGATGCTCCAGTACCCCCATCGCCTGCAACCGGTCCAGAATTTCGGACGTCCCGTCGGTACAGTCATTGGTATAGATCAGGAAATTATCCACCCCCATCGCGCGATGATACGCGACCCATTCCACGATATAGGGGGCCTCGTTTTTCATGCAGCCGACAATGACATTGCCGCTGGACCCTTTGGCCAGCTTGCGCGGCGCAATGGGCGTATAGGCGGCGGCCAGCTGTTCTTCGTCGACCGCGCCCAGCCGGTTATGCGGCGCCATCGACGAGGTTCTGAGGTTTTCAAAATTCTCGATCGCGCTGTCTGGCATCAGTTTGCGCGCTATCGGCGACAGCTCTGCCTGCTCAGGGCGATTTGGGGGCGGGGCGGCGGCGGCCTTGGGGGGGGGCGCCGTCTTTGCCGGGGCCGGGTTGGAAACCGGCACCTTTTTCAGGCTTTCCAGATCGGCCCCTTTGGCTTTGCGCTCTGCGCGGGTGGCCTTGTCGATGCGGTACATGAACGACAACAGATATTGCGAGGCACGATACCCATTGCCCGGATCCGCCGCCTGCCATGCCTCCAGCGGCGCATCAGGCGTCAACGCCCCACCGGCCAGGGCCGGATGCGCCCTGATCAGCGCCGTATTGGACGCGGTAAACCGATTCGACAGCACCGCCAGCGCCCCCGGCGCGATGGGGGGGCCTTGGATGGCGATCTCGTCGATAAACCCCCGCCACAACGGGCGCGGCAAAATCCGTTTTCCCTGTTCCAGAACCCGCAGGATCAGATCGTTCAGCAACCGCCCCCGTTCCAGCCATGCAGCAGCGGGCAAAGCGGGCGGGGCGACAGCATCTGCCGTGCCGATCGGTGCATCAATGTCAAAACTTGCACAGATTTCGTCCGTTACCGCCGCACTGGCAAACCGGTCCGCGTCATAGCCCCGCAGCGTCACCGACCCCTTGCCAAATCCGCTTTCCCAAAAGGCAACCAAACTGGCGTATTCCAGCCAGAAGGGCAGGCCTTGGGTCTCTTCGAACATCCCCGTTTGCGGGTTGATCGGTGGCGTGGCCCGTAAACTGGCCTTCCACCAGTTTTTGGCCTTCGTCAGCTCTATCTCGCGCGTCAGCGCACTGGCCCGGCCCTCAAACACTTGCGCGCCATAATACCGCGTCAGGACCCGCGCCTGTTCGTCCACATGCGCCACAATCCGGATATCATCCGACAGCGGCGCCAGCAGCGCCTTTAGCCGCGCCAGCTCGGACGGGCGGTGCAGCGACACCCCCAGTTGCGACGCCGACAGGATCAGAACCTTGGGCGAATGCTCGGCAATCTCGCGCGCCAGATCATCGCTTACCGCCTTGTGCAGCGCGGCTTGTTTGTCCGGTGTAATATAGCCGCGATTGAACCGCAGCGGGTCGATATGGCCCGGGTCCGTCACCGCCATAAACAGCCGCGTGTGGTTCTTGCCGCCCGGGCTGCGGGGGAACAATATACCCTTGCCCGCCAACACATCGCGCTTGTCCGCCAGCACCTGCTGCACGCGATCCGCGCCCACCTGCTCTAACCCGATATGCAGATAAATACGCATCACCCAACCTCACGATCCATTAACACCGGGTTCGCGTTCAGCTTGCCCCACCATGGTAAATCCCGCCCCAGAAAGGCGGCAATTTTCGCCCGCGCCCCGGGATCGGCCACGTCAAATTCCAAAAACCCCGGATCGTCGCGGAACAACTGGCGCAACCCGGCGTAATGCCCTTCGATCCACTGCATCCGTTCCTTGCTGGTGACGCCATACCCCGGCGGCAACCCCGGCACCGCGCTGTCGGGCAGGCGGGCGCTGCCCAGATTGGACCAGGCCAGCATGGATTGCGACATCGCAAATGCATCCCGCCGTGACGCCAGAAACTTGACCCCCGGATGATGCGCCTTTAGCGCCGCCACCAGCGCAAAATCACATTGCGGCCACAGCGACGTCTTGCCCCGCAGCATGCTCATCTCGGAAATCGCCATGATGTCAGGCATAAACACCGCCGGGTCGCCGGTCTCGAAATAACCGCGATATAGAAGGTCAGCGACAAAGGCCCCCTTCATCTTGGGCAGGGACGTGGTGTTGCGCCCGCGAATACGATGATCAGCCACCGCCAACCCCGACAGGCGCAAGGCCTTGGCCAGCGTGGTGGTGCCGGATTTCGGCAGGCCCAGATTGACCACAACCAGCGTCATGCCATCAGCCCCAGCTTGCTTAGCATGTCTTCTTCCTGCGGTGGCAGCTTGGACGCGTTGCGCAATTGTGCCCGCATCTGGCGGTATTCCCGCTTGCCCAACAATTCATCGCGTTTGGCGACATGCAGCGCCACGGCCTCGTCATGCAGCGCTGCGATTTCCGGATCACTTTTCAGCTTGTCCAACGCGGCAGTCAGACGCGGCAAATAGCGCGCAATACTGGTGTCTTCCATGGCCGGGTCATTGCGTTCACGCCAGTATGTATCGTCAAACGCCCGGTTTTCCCGGTTCACATCACCGCGGTCATTCTTGACCAGATAACTATCCAGTGATCGCAGCGCATAATGGTTCAGCGTCGCAAACTGCCGCGCGCCCTTTGCCGGAAATCGCCGGATACGCCGCGGATTGGCCGCCATCAAAAAACGGTGCTGCACGGCGCGCCCTGATGCATCCGTCCAAGTCGGCCGCTTGCCTTTGGTCAGATTGCCCTTGAAAAACGGCCGATGCGCGCCAAAATACTGCAACGGAAAATCTTGGCGCATCAGCGATTTAACCTCAATCGCCGTTTCCCCACACCATAAATCCGGATTGTGTGACCGCGTGAATTGCCCAATCACCGGTTCGTCCACAAACCCGTCAACATCATCATTGGCGAAAAACTGGAAATTGACCGAAATCGCCTGCGGATCACCACAAGCCTTAATCAAGGCCGCAATGGTGTGATCGCCCACATGGATGTTCAGAAACTCATCCACATCCGCCACCCACACCCAATCCGCCTGGGCAACAACCGCCTGCTTGCGCGCGTCCTTCAGCGCCTCCATCTGGTAATTGCGCCCCTCCGCCGGGTTGGGCAGATGGTGCACGATCCCGCGTGCCGACAGCGCATCCAGCAGCCGGTCCGTCGCGTCAGAGCAATCGTTGGAATAAAACAGGAAATCGCTGACCCCGATCAGCTGATGAAAGGCGATCCATTCCAGCAGAAACGGCCCCTCATTCTTGACACAAGTCACAACGGTTATCCGCATGCCATCACCCCTGGCCCGCCGCCATTCTTATTGCATGTCATGTCTGCCCGCCTCTGGGTGCGCCCTTTTGGGACGACTACCGCATTATTGTTTCCCAATTCATGCCATTTTGGGCGGAATCCGTCAACATTAGCGCAAATTTTACCGGCCAACATGATCATCACGGCGATCATCCCCAAACAGCCCCGCACTGCGATCCGCTTGACCTCTGCGGCAAGTCATGACCTCTTTGGCGCAACAGGGGGAACAGCCATGCAGATACCACAATCCATTGACGCGGTTCAGTCCATGCTGAACGACCAGGGCTATATCTGCGACCGTGCCCTGGGCACCGTGGTGTTTCTGGCGCTGAAACTGGGCCGCCCGCTGTTTCTTGAAGGCGAGGCGGGGGTCGGCAAAACCGAAATCGCCAAAGCACTGGCTTTGGGCCTGAACCGGCGCCTGATTCGCCTGCAATGCTACGAAGGTCTGGACGCGTCGTCGGCGGTCTACGAATGGAACTTCCCCGCCCAGATGATCGCCATCCGCACCGCCGAGGCGGCAGGTAATGCCGACCGCGAGCTGTTGCAGGCCGAACTGTTTGGCCCCGACTATCTGGTCGAACGCCCGCTGCTGCAAGCGATGCGCCCGGACGAGAACGGCGCCCCGGTGCTGCTGATAGACGAGCTTGACCGCACCGACGAACCCTTCGAGGCCTTCCTGCTCGAAGCCCTCAGTGACTTCCAGGTCACCATTCCCGAACTGGGCACCATCAAAGCGCCCGAACCGCCCATCGTCATCCTTACCTCGAACCGCACGCGCGAAGTGCACGATGCCCTGAAACGCCGCTGCTTCTATCACTGGATCGACTATCCGGATTTCGCCCGCGAACTGGAGATCCTGCACGCCCGCGCCCCCGAAGTCGCCGAAACCCTCAGCCGTCAGGTGGTGGCCTTTGTGCAGGCCCTGCGCACCGAAGACCTGTTCAAGAAACCCGGCGTCGCCGAAACCATTGACTGGGCCAAATGCCTGCTGGCGCTGGACGTGATCAACCTCAGCCCCGAAACCATCGCCGACACCCTGGGCGCTATCCTGAAATACCAGGATGACATCCAGAAACTGCAAGGATCCGAGGCCAAACGCCTGCTGGATCAGGCCCGCGCCGGACTGGAAAATGCCTGACAGACCCAAAGGATATCCTTATGTCAATCTATTTGATTTTCGAAAATGAAATCCATGACACAACGGCTTATGATCGCTACCGGGCCGCCGTGCGCCCGATGGTCGAGGCGGCGGGCGGAGAATACCTTACCCGTGACGGGCGCGTTGACGTGCTGTTTGGCGACTGGCACCCGGCGCGTGTGGTGATCTTCAAATGGCCCGACCAGCGCTCGCACGAGGCCTTCATGGCCTCCGAAGAATACCGTCCCTGGAAAGAACTGCGCGAATCTGTCACCACCACCAAATCCATGGTCCGTGTCCTGTCCGACGACCACACAGAACCCAGCTGATGCTTTTTCTGTTTAATAATACCTCGGAGGGGGCAGGGTGGCAGCGACCCCCACCGCGACTGCAATGACAGAACACCTCCCCCTCGAACTGCCCGAACACCCCAAGCTCGCGCAGAACATCACCCATTTCGCGCGCGCCCTGCGCAAGGCCGGGCTGCCAATCGGTCCGGGCCGGGTGATCGACGCCATCCGCGCGGTGCAGGCCGCAGGCTTTAGCGAGAAACGCGATTTCTACTGGACGCTGCACGCCTGTTTCGTCAACCGCCCCGAACATCGTATCATCTACGCGCAAATTTTCCGCCTCTACTGGCGTGACCCGCGCTACTTGGAACATATGATGGCGATGATGCTGCCCGCCATCCGGGGCGTGCAGGAAGACCGTGCAGCCCAGGCCGGTGAAAAACGCGCCGCCGAGGCGCTGCTGGACGGCGCCAACCGCGACCTCCCCGAGGACGGCCCGCAAGGGCCGGAGGAGGAGCCCCAGATAGAGATCGACGCCTCCCTCACCATGTCCTCCGAAGAGCGCCTGCGCAGCCTTGATTTCGAACAGATGAGCACGGATGAAATCGCCCGCGCCAAACGCATGCTGGCCAAACTGTCGCTGCCGGTCAAACCAATCCCGTCACGCCGTGGCCAGACCAGCCTGCGCGGCGCGCGCATCGACTGGCGCGCCACCCTGCGCACCTCTATGCGTCAGGGCGGCGAAATCCACAATATCGCCCGCCTCACGCCGCGCCCGCGCTGGCCCAACTTGGTGGTGCTTTGCGATATTTCCGGCTCAATGAGCCAGTACAGCCGGATTATCCTGCATTTTCTCCACGCTGTCGCCAACGCCAAAGGTGCAGGCTGGGCCAAGGTGCATGCTTTCACCTTCGGCACCCGCCTGACCAACATCACCCGCCATCTGGCACACCGCGATGTCGACGCCGCCCTTGCCGCCGCCGGGGCCGAGGCGCAGGATTGGGAAGGCGGCACCCGTATCGGCACCTGCCTGCACCAGTTCAATCGCGACTGGTCCCGCCGGGTGATGGGGCAGGGGGCGGTGGTGCTGCTGATCACCGACGGGCTGGATCGTGACGACCCGGATGCGTTAGCGCGTGAAATGCAGCGCCTACATCTTAGCGCCCGCCGACTGATCTGGCTGAACCCGCTATTGCGTTGGCAAGGCTTCGCGCCCAAGGCGCGTGGCATCGCTGCCATGCTGCCGCATGTGGACAGCTTTCGCGCCGGTCATTCGGTGTCCTCGCTCGAGGAACTGGCCGCAGTCATTTCCAGCCCCGATGACCAAGGTGAAAAGGCCCGGTTAATGGCGGCGCTTCGCGAATAGTAGCTATGCGTATTTAGGTATTCCAAATATGGAAAGTATATTATATTCTATCTTTAGAATATTAAATTCGAAAGGAAACTTGATGCCTTTGAACTGGAAACTGGGCGGGGTACTGCTGGGGCTGGTGTTCTTTGCCGCTGTCCTGCTGGTCAAGCCGATCGGCGTGTCGACACAGTTTGTCATCCTCGACGGGATCGTCGCTGACGCGGTCAGCCCGGCCTTGGTGACACAAACCGAGGATGGCTTTACCTCTACCAACGCATATCTGGCGAAATCGGGCGGTAAATACGCCAAATCCGTCGCGAATCCGCTGAATTACGGCTTTGTCTTTGTGCTGGCGATGGCGCTGGGTGGCTTTTTGTCCACCCGCCTGCGTGGTGGGCTGGACGCCGCAGAACGCAGCATTCCTGCGCTGTGGCGCGCCAATTTCGGTGACAGCGTGGCCAAACGCTATGGCGTGTCATTCCTGGCCGGATTTATCGCGTTGTTTGGCGCGCGGCTGGCGGGGGGGTGTACCTCGGGTCACATGATGTCGGGTATGATGCAAACTTCACTGTCAGGCTATATCTTTACCCTCGGCGCGTTTGCGACGGCGGTGCCGATTTCCCTGATGCTGTTCAAAAAGGAGGCCTAAGCCATGACAAGTATTCTTTTGGCAATTGTTCTGGGTCTGTCATTTGGCGTGGTGCTGGATCGGGTCGGGGCAGCCAACCCGACGATTTTGGGCAAAATGCTGAACCTGACCAACCTGAATCTGGCCAAAGCGATCCTGCTGGCGATCGGCACCGGATCTGTGCTGATGTTTGCCGGTCAAATGCTGGGCCTGGTCGAGGTCGGCCATATGTCGGTCAAAACTGCCTATATCGGCGTGTTCCTTGGTGGCCTGCTGCTGGGTGTGGGGTGGGCTGTGGCGGGTTTTTGCCCCGGCACTGGCGTTGTTGCGGCAGCTGCTGGGCGTAAGGACGCGATGTTCTTTGTCGCGGGCGGGCTGCTGGGCGCGGCGGCTTATATGATGACGTATCCGTCGATGAAAGCCTTTGGCCTGCTGGACAAAATCGCAGGAGGCAAGGTGACGCTGGGGACCATTCCAGGGGCCAAATACGAGGGGCTGACAGCCCTGCCGGGCGACATTCTGGGGATCGTACTGGGTCTTGGGTTCATCGCTGTGGCCTTTGCATTGCCTGAACGTCTGGTCAGCAACCGGGTCCGGGTGCAGCCCGCACAATAGGTAGGAATACTGGTTTTCCCTGCGATGTCTGGCCTCCCCCTGACATCGCAGAGCGGCCCGGCGGTCTTCGGACTGTCCGGGCCGCTCCCTTTTTTTGCGTCAGGATGTGGTTTCTACCGGGCAAAAGAATTTTCGAAAATTCTTTCTCAGAAAATTCGAATTTTCTGGCACGATTTCTTATATAAGAAATCGGTTTCCTCGCCATCGGGCGCACCGGTGAATTTTTAGGCAGACACTGCGCCTCTGCTGTTTCATACTGCGCCGCATGACCACATCATCTGACAGATTTGACACCATCCCCGAAACCGCCCTGCGCTGGCACCGCGACGGTAACGGCGCCGCTTTGGCCACGGTGGTGCAAACCTGGGGCAGCGCCCCGCGCCGGGTTGGGGCGCAACTGGCCATTTCGGGCGACGGGCGAATCGAGGGCTCGGTCTCTGGCGGCTGCGTCGAAGGTGCGGTCATTGTCGAAGCGCTTGAAGCACTGGAAGATGGCAGGCCCCGGATGTTGGAATTCGGGGTCAGCGACGAAGACGCCTTTGCCGTCGGGCTGGCCTGTGGTGGCACCATCCGCGTGCTGGTGGAACCGATTGGCGCGGCTCTGCCTGTCGAGATGCTGGCCGAACTGGTAACAGCCCGCGCCGCGCGTCAGCCGCTGGCCTATGTGGTGAACCTTGACCGCAATACGCGCCATTTGGTGCGCGATGGCTACCCTGACCGGATGCGCATGGACAGCTCTGGTTTTGAAGCGGACGGCCAGACCTTTGTCGCCGTGCATAATCCGCCCCTGCGGCTGATCGTGGTGGGGGCGGTGCATATCGCTCAGGCCCTTGTGCCGATGGCGCGAATCGCGGGCTATGACCCGGTGCTGATCGACCCACGGGACGCCTTCGGCTCTGCCGCGCGTTTCCCGGGCGAGACCATCCTGCACGATTGGCCGGACGAGGCGGTGGCGGCCCTTGGTCTGGACGCGCGCACCGCGATGGTGCTGCTGACCCATGATCCAAAACTGGACGACCCGGCGCTGGAATCAGCGCTGCGGGCCGATTGCTTTTATATCGGCGCATTGGGATCAACCCGCACCCATGCCAAACGCGTGGAGCGGATGCAGATGGCGGGGTTTCACGATGACCAGATCGCGCGCATCCATGGCCCTGTGGGCCTGGATATCGGCGCTGCTGGTCCGGCGGAAATCGCCGTGGCGATCCTGGCGCAGATGACGGCGGTGCTGCGCGGGCGGATGCCGTGAAATTCGGCCCCGTCGCCACGGATACAGCCGAAGGCGCGGTGCTGGCGCATTCGGTCACCGCAGGCGGCAAGCGGCTGCGCAAGGGGCTGGTGCTGAGTGCCGCACATGTGGCGGCCCTGCTGGGGGATGGTGTGCCCGAGGTCACCGTGGCCCGGCTGGACCCCGGCGATATCGGCGAGAATACCGCCGCCGGGCAGTTGGCGGCAGCACTTGTGCCGGACCCGGGCGCGGCAGGGCTGCGGCTAACTACTCCCTTCACCGGGCGGGTCAACCTGATCGCCGATCACCCCGGTATTACCTGCCTGGACGTTGCCGCACTGGAACGATTCAACCGCGTGCACCCGATGATCACCATCGCCACGGTGCCCCCCTTTCAGCAAATGCAGCCCGGCGGCATGGTGGCCACGATCAAGATCATCTCTTATGCCGTCCCCGGCGCGGATGTGGCCCGCGCGGCCGCTTCTGCCCCCACAGCCCTGCGCCTCGCCCGGCCGGTGTTGCGCAACGCCGGGCTGGTGATCACCGACATCGCTGGCGGGCCATCCAACGACAAGGGCATCCGGGCAATATCCGGTCGCCTGGCCGGGTTGGGCATGGACCTGGCTGAAACCTGCACAGTGGAACACCGCGCCGGGGCGCTGGCCGAGGCCGTGCAACAGGTGGCAGGCGATATGGTGCTGATTCTGACCGGATCGGCCACATCTGACCCGGATGATGTGGCCCCGTCAGCCCTGCGTCTGGCTGGGGGGCAGGTGCAGCGATTCGGCATGCCGGTCGATCCCGGTAACCTGCTATTCCTGGGCCAACTGGGCACCCGTCCGGTCATCGGCCTGCCGGGGTGCGCCCGCTCGCCTGCGCTGAACGGCGCCGATTGGGTGCTGTCACGGGTGGCCTGCGGCATTGCCGTCAGCAGCGATGACATTGCCGGTATGGGCGTGGGTGGCTTGCTGAAAGAGATCCCGACCCGGCCCCAACCCCGCGCCCCGGAAATAAAGGGAGCCAGCCGCTAAACTACGCGGCGGCAAAAATTTCGGGTTCTCAACCGGCTACCCGCGTGTTTAACTCCCATTCAGCGAGAATAAGCCAATCGGGAGGATATACATGGCACAGGTCTCAATGACCGTGAACGGCGCGGCTGCGAGCGGAGAGGTGGATGGGCGAACATTGCTGGCGTCTTTCCTGCGCGAACAGCTGGGGCTAACCGGAACTCATGTCGGATGCGATACCAGCCAATGCGGTGCCTGCGTGGTGCATGTAAATGGGGCAGCGGTGAAATCCTGCACAATGTTGGCGGTCGAGGCCGACGGGGCCGAGGTGGCCACCATCGAAGGCCAGGCCGCCGCAGACGGAACGCTGAACGTGATTCAGCAGGCGTTTCAGGATCACCACGGGCTGCAATGCGGATTCTGCACACCGGGTATGGTGATGTCGGCCACGGCTCTGCTCAAGGATAACCCCAAGCCCTCCGAGGCCGAGATCCGGGATTATCTCGAGGGCAATATCTGCCGCTGCACTGGGTATCACAACATTGTCAAAGCGATCATGGCGGCATCCGGTCAGGATATTCCGGCGATCGCCGCAGGATAAAAATAACGGGGACGGTGCGCGGAATGCGCACCCCACACCCACACCGTAGGGTGTGCATTCTGCGCACCATTCCAGGGAGGATTTATTGATATGCCGAAAGATCATGGCATCGGCGCCAGCCCCAAACGGCGCGAGGACGTGCGGTTTCTGACAGGAACCGGTAATTACACAGACGACATCAACATACGCGGACAGGCCTATGTGCACTTCCTGCGCTCGGATGTGGCCCATGGGCGCATCAAGGGCATCGACAGCACCGCTGCTGCTGCCATGCCCGGCGTGGTGCAGATATTCACCGGCGCCGATTTCGAAGGCGTTGGCGGCATCCCTTGTGGCTGGCAGATAACCGACCGTTTTGGCGAAGTGATGCAGGAACCCGCGCATCCTGTGCTGGCACAGGGCAAGGTGCGCCATGTGGGCGATCCCATTGCCGCCGTGGTGGCCGAGACCGCCGAACAGGCGCGTGACGCTGCCGAGGCGATCGAAGTCGATCTCGAAGAGCTGCCCGCCGTGGTCAACATGAAGGCCGCGCTGGTTGATGGCTCGACCAAGGTGCATGACGATCTGACGTCCAACCTGTGCTTCGACTGGGGATTCGTCGAAGAAAACAAGGACGCCGTTGAACAGGCGATGCAGGACGCCGCGCATGTGACCACCCTTGAACTGGTCAACCAGCGCATGGTCGCCAATCCGATGGAACCGCGCGTGGCCGTGGGTGATTATAACCGCGCCACCGGCGATCACACGCTTTATACTACCAGCCAGAATCCACATGTGATCCGCCTGCTGATGGGCGCTTTTGTTTTGGGCATTCCGGAGCACAAATTGCGGGTGGTTGCCCCGGATGTGGGCGGGGGCTTTGGTACCAAAATCTTCCACTACGCGGAAGAGGCGTTCTGTACCTTCGCCGCCAAGGCGGTGAACCGCCCCGTCAAATGGACCTCCAGCCGGTCCGAGGCATTCATGTCCGACGCCCATGGCCGCGACCACGTGACCAAGATCGAACTGGCGCTGGACGCGGATAACAACTTTACCGCCGTGCGTACCGACACCCACGCCAATATGGGCGCTTACCTGTCCACATTCGCGCCCTCGGTGCCCACATGGCTGCATGGCACGCTGATGGCCGGGAACTACAAAACGCCGCTGGTTTACGTCAACGTCAAGGCAGTGTTCACCAACACCGTGCCGGTGGATGCCTATCGCGGTGCCGGCCGCCCCGAGGCGACATTTCAGCTGGAGCGGGTGATCGACAAGGCAGCCCTTGAACTGGGTGTCGACCCGATTGCCCTGCGCCGTCAGAACTTTATCACCGAATTCCCCTATGCCACCCCGGTGGCGGTGGAATATGACACCGGTGATTACAACGGCACCATGGACAAGCTGGAAGAAATGGCTGATTTCGCCGGCTTTGCCGCACGGCGCGCCGCCAGCGAGAAAAACGGCAAACTGCGCGGGCTGGGTGTGAACTGTTATATTGAGGCCTGCGGCATCGCGCCGTCGAACCTGGTGGGGCAACTGGGCGCTAGGGCTGGTTTGTACGAATCGGCCACGGTGCGGGTCAACGCCACCGGTGGTCTGGTTGTAATGACCGGCAGCCACAGTCACGGGCAGGGGCATGAAACCGCCTTTCCGCAGGTGATTGCCGAGATGATCGGCATTGATGAGAGCATGGTCGAGATCGTGCATGGCGATACGGCCAATACGCCAATGGGCATGGGCACTTATGGGTCGCGCTCGATCGCTGTGGGTGGCTCGGCGATGGTGCGCGCCACCGAGAAGATCATCAACAAGGCCAAAAAGATCGCGGCCCACCTGATGGAAGCCTCGGACAGTGACATCGAGCTGAAGGATGGTCAGTTCAGTGTGGCAGGGACCGATAAATCGGTGGCTTGGGGGGATGTGACGCTGGCAGCCTATGTGCCGCATAACTATCCGCTGGAAGACATCGAACCGGGTCTGGAAGAGACGGCGTTTTACGACCCGTCCAACTTTACCTATCCGTCCGGGGCCTATGCCTGCGAGGTCGAAGTGGACCCCGATACCGGCAAGGTCACGATCGAGCGGATGCTGGCGGCGGATGACTTTGGCAACATCATCAACCCGATGATCGTGTCCGGTCAGGTGCATGGCGGGCTGGGCCAGGGGATTGGCCAGGCCTTGCTGGAACAATGCGTCTATGACGATGACGGCCAGCTGCTGAGCGCGTCCTTTATGGATTACGCGATGCCGCGGGCCGCTGATCTGCCGTTCTATGAGGTGGACCATTCCAGCCAGACGCCATGTACCCACAACCCGCTGGGGGTAAAGGGCTGCGGCGAGGCCGGGGCGATCGGATCGCCGCCATCGGTGGTCAATGCGGTGGTCAATGCGCTGCAATCGGCAGGCAAGGACGTCACCCATATCGACATGCCGCTGAGCCCGTCACGGGTTTGGGCTGCGATGAATGGCTGAAGCTTTCCGGCGGCGGTCCTTGGGGTCGCTGCCGGATTTTTGAGTATTTATACCAAGAAAAAGCAGGGGCTTGTTCCCGGTTTTTTTGGAAAGGATGAAGCGAGATGTATAATTTCGAGTTTGAAAAGCCAGCCACGGTTGCCGATGCGGTTGCGGCCTTGGCAGCGGATGAGGCCCAGGCGCTGGGCGGCGGGCAGACATTGATCCCGACATTGAAGCAGCGGTTGGCGGCACCGTCGAAACTGGTGTCGTTGGGCGGTATTGCTGACATGGTGGGCGTGTCCAGTGATAGCGGCACAGTCACGGTTGGCGGCGCCACCACCCATGCGGCGGTGGCGGCTGGGGCCGGGGCCTATCCGGCACTGGCCGCGCTGGCGGGCAATATCGGGGATCCGGCGGTGCGCAATCGTGGCACTATTGGCGGTTCTCTGGCCAATAACGACCCGTCCGCCTGTTATCCGGCGGCGACCTTGGGGAGTGGCGCGACCATCGTGACCAACGCGCGCGAGATTGCGGCGGATGATTATTTTCAGGGCATGTTCACCACCGCGCTGGACGAGGGTGAGATTATCACGTCGGTGCGCTTTCCGGTGCCTCAGGCGGCGAATTACCAGAAATTCGAACAGCCCGCGTCGCGCTTTGCGCTTGTGGGGGTGTTTGTTGCCAAATACGCCGACGGGGTGCGGGTGGCAGTGACCGGCGCGTCCGAAGAGGGCGTGTTTCGCTGGGCCGAGGCCGAGGCGGCGCTGTCGGGCGATTTTTCAGCCGCAGCCCTGGACGGGCTGTCAGTGTCTGGCGATGGCATGATTGGGGATTTGCACGGGTCGGGTGATTATCGCGCCCATTTGGTGGCCGTGCTGACCAAACGCGCGGTCACAGCGGCCTAAACGCCTGTCCATATGATCTAACCTTGTCCGGTCCCCGGCCGGGCCTGGTTGTTTCTTTGGGGAATCGGCCCCGGCTATGCGATCCAGAGTCGCAGAATAAATTCCCGCTACGCAGACACGCCGGGGAACCGCAGGTTCGAAGACGGGCTGCGCAAGGCGGGGCTGCCCGAGGCATAAAAAAGCCCCGCCAAAAGGGCAGGGCATTTTGTTGTCTGTATCGCGGTGTTTCTGCCTGCCGCGTTACTTTTGCGGCAGCGGGCCGATCATCATGATCATCTGACGACCTTCCATCTTTGGCATGTTTTCAACCTTGCCGACCTCGGTGATGTCTGCCGCCACCCGTTCCAGCAATTCGCGGCCTAGATTCAGGTGCGCCATTTCGCGACCGCGAAACCGCAGCGTGACTTTGACCTTGTCGCCGTTTTCCAGGAACTTGAACACGTTACGCATTTTGACGTCATAGTCATTGGTATCGGTGTTGGGCCGGAACTTGACCTCTTTAACCTCGATGATCTTTTGCTTTTTGCGCGCCTCGCTTTCCCGTTTCTGCTGTTCATATTTGAACTTGCCGAAATCCATGATTTTGCACACAGGCGGGTTGGCATTTGGCGAGATCTCGACCAGATCAAGCCCAGCTTCATCCGCCATTTGCATCGCGCGCGCCGGAGAGACGACGCCGACATTGTCGCCATCAGCGCCGATCAGGCGGATTTCGGTGGATCGGATCTTGTCGTTGACGCGCGGGCCGGTATCGCGTTGCGGCGGCGCATTGTGAGGTCTTCGGGCTATCGGTTCAGTCCTTACGTAATTACCAAAATTGAGGCTGCAACGTAAACCTGACATGCGCGTCTTTCAAGACGCAAATGCTTAAACCGCCCTGTAAATCAACAGGTCTCGGGCAAGCTGTGGCAAACCGTCGGTCACTTCTATCAGGCGTTGGTTGGGTGTCAGGTGTGGTGGGTGAGTATTTAGAACAAGAAAAAGCGCGGGAACAGGGTAATTAGAGGGCAGGCGTTAACGCAGCAAGCGCGCGGCGCGGCCACCGCGGCGCTTGGCAAGGCGCGGGGCACGGGCGGGCAGGGCATTGATGATTTCGGCGCGCTCTGCCGGGTCCATGTTTTGCCAGCGGGTGATTTCGTCGATGGTGCGAAAGCAGCCGGTGCAGATGCGTTCCGCCGGGTGCACCACACAGATTTGCACACAGGGCGAGGCCACTTTGGGGCGGCTGAAGCTTTCGTCGTTCATGGTTGGTTTTCCATTCGGATTTGGTGCAGCCGGTCTAGCGCCCCTTGCAGAATATATCCGGCGGCGACGTGATCTATGACTTCGGCGCGACGCTTTCGTGACGTATCCGCCTCTAACAGCGCCTTTTCGGCGGCCACTGTGGACAGGCGCTCGTCCCAAAAGCCGATGGGCAGGTCGGTCAGGCGGCTTAGGTTGCGGGCAAAGGCGCGGGTGGACTGACAGCGCGGCCCTTCGGAGCCGTCCATATTGCGCGGCAGGCCCAGGATGATTGCACCGATGCGGCGCGCCGTCAGGATCTGCATCAGTTGGTCGGCATCCACGGTGAATTTGCGGCGCTTGATGGTTTCCAGCGGGCTGGCCACGGTGGCCATGGAATCAGACACCGCCACGCCAATGGTCTTGGTGCCCAGATCCAGCCCCGCCAGCGCCCGTATTGGCGGCAGGTGGGCGGCAAAGACGTCAAACGGGTCGTGGATCACGGGGTCAGCCCGGCCTGGTGGGCAGCGGCGGCGATGGCGGCCAGGGCTGCGTCATCCCCGGCAAACACGGTTTGTGCCTCGCCATGAATGGCGCGGGCGCGATCAGCCTCGCCCAGTACGCCCAAAGCACCGATCAGGCGGGCCCATTCGGCAGGGCTGCCGCCTTCGCTGGCCAGCCTCTCTGACAGGCGGTCCACCATGTTGCGCACCATCTGTGCCTGTTCGTCGGCGCTCATCCCGGCGGCGGCCTCGACATCGTCGGCGGATGGGCCTGCCAATGGTTCAGGTGATCTAGCCGCGGTGGGCAGGGTGTATTCCACCCCGGCGCGCCAGGCCATTTCCTCGATCTGGCCGCGGATCGGCACCAACCAGGGGGCATCCGGCAACGAAGTCCGCAATGTCTGATCCCACAAGCGAAACGCCATATCCGGCCGCCCGGTCTGGGCCAGCATCATCCCCCAGTAATACCGCGCCGGTCCCAGGCTTGGGTCGCGTTCCAGCGCCATGCGCAGGGCGGTCTCGGCCTCGGGCGAGACATAGCCGCCCGCCGCCAGGATCAGCAGTTCTGCCAGCTCGCCATATTGTGCCGCCCCTGCCTGATCGCCCATCAGGGCGATCACCTGCGCCTGCGCCCGATGCGCCGCAACCATATTGCCGCTTTGCGCCTCGTGCCGCGCCAGCAGGGCCTGACCCTGCATATCGTCCGGACGTTTGACCACAGTCGCGCGCAGCTGGTCGACCAATGCCTGATAGCCCGGTTCCAGCTCGGGCGTCGGGCGGGCGGGCATCCGGGCCTCGGCCTCGGCCTGTGCCGGACGGTTCAGGCGCAACTCTTCAGCCATCTCGATCCGGTGTTTCAGCGACAGATCGCCATATCCCGGCGCACCCAGGCCGCGATAGAACAACATCGACCCGGCCACGATCACCACAGCCAGTACCGCCACCGCCCCACGCGACAGCGCCGCAGGTGCCCCGGTTTGCGTGGTTTGCCGACTTAGCTGCGCATCAGCCGTCAGAATGCGCCGCGACACTTCGGTGCGCACCCGCTCTGCATCGGCTTCGCCGATCAGCCCGCGCGCCACATCCCGGTCCACATCCGCCAGTTGATCGCGGTAAACCCGCAAATCATAGGCTGCAGCCGGGTTTGGTCCGGGGCGGGTGCGCAACAGCACCACCGCCAGTAATGCCGATACCATCACGCCTAGCGCCAGTGAGATGATCCAGAATGTCATGTGGCCTCCTGCCTTGCCCCCCTGATCTAGCCTCGCAAGCCTCGGGAAAAAAGAGGCAAAGCCACGTATCTTGCGCGCTGGGCGGCTGAATCCACCGCCATGTCGCAAATCGGGGTAAAAATGCCGCCGCCAGTATCCTCTTTTTCGCGCGCAGGCGCAGAAGCAATGGATATAATCGGCACCATCCGCGAATCCTGTACCCGAGGCCCTTTGATGAAACGATATTCTGCTTTTGCCATTGCCCGCGAGGCCCTGCGCTTTCACACTGGCTGGGAACGAGCCTGGCGCGCGCCCGAGCCGAAAAAGCGCTATGACGTGATCATCGTGGGTGCGGGTGGGCACGGTCTGGCCACCGCTTATTACCTTGGTAAAAACTTCGGCATCACCAATGTGGCGGTGCTGGAAAAGGGTTGGCTGGGCGGCGGAAATACCGGGCGCAACACCACAATCATCCGCTCGAACTATCTGCAGGACGCTTCGGCCGCGATCTATGAAAAGGCGCGCAGCCTTTATGAAAACCTTAGCCAGGACCTGAACTATAACGTCATGTTCAGCCCGCGTGGCGTGATGATGCTGGCGCAAACCCAACATGAAATCCGCGGCTATCAGCGCACGGCCCATGCCAACGCGCTGCAAGGGGTGAAAACCGAATTTATCTCACCTGCAAGGGTTAAGGAACTGGTGCCGATCATTAACCTCGACGGGCCCCGCTATCCAGTGCTGGGCGCGTTGTGGCAGGCGCGTGGCGGCACGGCGCGCCATGATGCGGTGGCTTGGGGCTATGCGCGAGCGTGTTCCGATATGGGCATGGACATCATCCAGCAATGCGAAGTGACCGGCGTGCGGCAGGAAAACGGCAAGGTTGTTGGCGTCGATACCACCAAAGGCGCGATTGATTGTGCCAAACTGGGGATGGTGGTCGCGGGCCATTCCGGCGTGCTGGCCGATATGGCGGGGTTCCGCCTGCCCATCGAATCCGTATCGCTGCAGGCGCTGGTGTCAGAACCGATCAAGCCCGCTATGGATGTGGTGGTGATGGCTAACACGGTGCATGGTTACATGTCGCAATCGGACAAGGGCGAAATGGTGATCGGCGGCGGTGCGGACGGGTATAACAACTATACGCAGCGCGGTTCGTTCCACCATATTGAGGA
>Ga0209121_10001676_pt1 | contig 23175 bp, 21 predicted proteins | sample Cruoilmetagenom3_FD_187292 | JGI IMG/M metagenome (GOLD analysis project Ga0209121, IMG submission 187292) | Oil polluted marine microbial communities from Coal Oil Point, Santa Barbara, California, USA - Sample 3 (SPAdes) (version 2) | ecosystem: Environmental > Aquatic > Marine > Oil seeps ... | reverse complement strand
TCAGTTTTTTTTCACCTCCTCATCTACCTTACCACTAAGGTTGTAGCCACTGATCGACTTTCCTTGAGCATCAATTACTATCCCGTCCTTTATGCCAACCTCACCTTGGCTCAGAGCTTGTAATGTCAAGATGATAAGAGGGAATTCTTTAACCAGCTCATGCTGGCGAATAAGCCGAAACAGCATTTCTTTGTCATCCTTGCGCCAATATTCAGAGAAGGGCTCATCTTTAATAGAGAAAAGACAGTAGCTAATTACCGGACCTCTATCCAGCTCAGGGGTAACCAGGTGTATCATTGCCCCGGCTGTGTCAGCTTCATTTTGTATCAATGCCCAGATTACTTCCTGCCAGCTACCCGTAGGCCCACCGGGGGGTGAAGGATGAAGATTAATCATATCGTATTTCTGGCACAGCTCTTCACTCACGATGAGCATATAGCCAGCAAGAACACAAAGGTCGGGAGCAAATGGTTCAATCTTCTTATGTACCTCTCTATCGTATTTGATACGCCACTCTTTCTTGATACCCAAATCTTCTTCCTCTTTAGCAGTCTTGAACTTTTTGTGCGAGAAGCAAACAAGAGGAATGTTGTAGCTCCGAACAAGCTTAAAGAACAGGTCGCTTTCCTTCGACTCACCAGGTTCTCGGTTGCTGAAAACGAAGCTGATTTTTCCATTAATGTTCCCGCTGTAGCTCTTATCCTGCACAGCTTGTAAAAGCTGGCGGGCAGCTTCATCTCTCCCTGTGGAAAACCAACCAATGTTCAGCAAAAGCCTGCTTTACCCTCCTCACTTATGTCGTTTTGAGCCCTTTAACTTTTATCATTGCGGGCCCTGACTTGTCGGGACGGAGCAATCTCCTAGCGCTCAGGGTAAACTCCGCGAAGAATCTCCAAGTATATATTTCCTTGTCCTGGCCCACATGCTAGCTAAATGAGCTAAATAGCTAGATTTTTGCCCGAATATTTTGCCCTGGGCTAAAGAATTCAGGAAGTCGTCGGGTCCATTGAATTCGGGCATTTCCACATATGCTCGGCCAATTTCCGCTAAAGTATGGGCATCGCTACCAGCGCTGGCAGCCTTTCCGTGTTCTTTGGCTAGTTTCCATCCTCTGGCATCGCTATTGGAAAATGGCGTACGAGAATTGAAAGTTTCAATGATATCAACCTGGGATAAAATTTCTGCTGAGGTTAGTGGGTTAGCATTCCAGGGCAGCGACCTGCCAAATGGATGGGGAATAGCCACTAGACCGCCTTGGCTTTTGATTTGGGATATTGTTTCCTGAGGAGACAATCCCTGGAAAACTTCTTTACTAAGAAAGAGTCCCATGATTTCGCCCACAGGCGTTAAGATCTCCTCAGCAACGATTACTTTAAACGGGGCAAATTCCCTTAGCTTCAAGGCACCAGCAATAGTATTATGGTCAGCTACGGCAATACAATTTATGCCTATTTCCAGGCAACGGTCAACTATTCGCTCTATAGGCGTGAGACAATCTGTAGAGTAGCAGGTATGAACATGTAAATCAGCTTTTATCAATTAGCTTGCCTAATCTTGTTATTGCCTATCGGTCATTCCGGGCTCTGTCCCTCTCGTCATCCAGATTCTTGTAGTTGCTTGATTCATCAAGCACTTCGCTTTTTGTCATTGCGAGCCCAATTTATTGGGCTTTTACCCGTTACCTGATTATATCAGATTCCTTGAAGTCTGTAGCTAAATCCGTGCAGCCTCAGTGTGTTAAAACTTTTAGGGGAACGGAGCCTGCATTGCTGATGAGAGAAAGGCTAATTGATTGCTATTAGCCTTTCTTCTCTTGGTATTCCCCGGTGCGTGTATTGAATTTGATAATGTCGCCTGTGTTAATGAAGAGAGGAACCTGGATGGTTACTCCCGTTTCTAGTTTAGCTACTTTAGTGCCCGCTGTGGCCCTATCCCCTTTGAAGCCAGGCTCTGTCTCCGTAACCTGAAGCTCTACTGAATTGGGAATTTCTATGGATACTGTATCCCCCTTGCAGGTCAAAATCTCTAGCATCAGTCCCTCTTTTAGGTAATTTTTATCCTCACCTATCTGAGCAAAAGGTAACATAATCTGCTCGTAACTCTCATTATCCATAAAGTAGTAGAGGTCGCCATCGCTATAAAGGTACTGGACTGGGCGATGCTCTAAAAATACTGGTGTAACTTTATCCCCGGATTGGAAATTCCGCTCGGCGACATTCCCGCTACGAACATTACGAAGTTTCAACTTGACTACAGGCTGCCTTTGTTGCATTTTAACGTGTTGGTATTCCAGAATTTGATATATTCCGCCATCTAACTCTATAGCAGCTCCCTTTCTTAATTCTCCGGCATCAATCATAAGATGACCTCCATTTCTTGTTAGGTATTTAGCCCTCGGCGTTATTTTGTTACTGATTACTGAAAGCTATTTTTCTTTGCCTTGCTGAGCACTCTGGCCTTGCCATTTTCCAAAACTACCATATCTTCAATTCTAACACCGCCTTTTCCCGCAAGGTAAATTCCCGGCTCTATGGTAAAAACCATGCCATCTGTAAGTGAATCAGAGGAGCTGGAGCTGAGCGTGGGAAGTTCGTGCACCGCTAGCCCAACACCGTGTCCTAGGCCGTGTCCAAAGGCATCTCCATAGCCAGCTTGTTCAACAACGCTTCGAGCCAATTGGTCTGCTTGGGAAGCATCCATACCTGATTCTACTCCTTCTATAGCTGCGGTCTGTGCTTTGAGAACTATATTATAGATTTCCCGTAGGGTTTTATCTGCTTTGCCCAGGAATAAAGTGCGGCTGAAGTCGCTGCAATAACCGTTAATTCTGGCTCCCATGTCAATCAACACTGGTTCATCAGAGCGAATTATTTTTTCTGTAGGTCGGGCATGGGGCAAAGCTGAATTTGGGCCTGAGGCTACAATGATTTCGAAGGGTATTCCTTCACTCCTTTCTTGGCGAAGGAGTTTTTCTGTCCCCCAGGCTGCCTCTTTTTCCGTTATGCCAGGATGAATTATTGCCTTTGCCTGTTCAAAGGCGGCATCGGCTAGCTCTACTGCTTTTATGATAAACTCTAGCTCTTCAGCCTCTTTTATGGAGCGAAGCTGCTCTACTATGCTAGTAGTGGGAACAAGCTCAAGGTTAGCTTGCTTGATCTCTATTGTTTCGCTTAGCTTGTGGTAACCCTCATAAGAAATAAAATTTGCCTCGAAGCCTAATTTGTGCCACCCCAAATCAGGGACCAAACCAGGAAGCCAGTCACGTAACTCTCGTTTAGTCTGGATAATTCTAAAATCTGGTGACTCTCCCTTAGCTTGCTCCACATAGCGAAAGTCAGTAGCCAAAATGGCATTCTGTCCTGAAATGAGTAGCCATCCGGAAGAGCCGGTAAATCCAGAAAGGTAGAGGAGGTTTTCGGGTTGAGAAAGCAGGAGAGCATCTAGTCCCTTTTCGGCGATCGATGTTCGCAGCTTCCGCAATCGCTTTATTCTCGACTTTCCCCTCGGGCCTTCGGCAATTCTATTCGTCATTTTGAGTTCCCCTTTACCCATAAACTTCTCTATCTTGTCCCGGTAGGCTGATTACAATCGCAGCACCATCTGCGCAATCCCAAAGTAAACCGCCACGCCGAATATATCCATAATCGTAGTTATAAAAGGGGCTGATACCAGAGCCGGGTCAATCTTGAATAGACGGAAGATGAATGGTAAGGCTCCGCCTGCCAGGGTTGCCATTACTGAGATGGCCACCAAAGTCGTGCTCACAACGATAGCTACTTTTGGATTCCCGCCGAGTGCATAAGCCCAGCCCAGGGCAACTGTACCAAGGACAATGCCCAGGAGAGCACCTATCCCGGCCTCCCGCAAGACTACAGCCAGAGCTCGTCTTGGTTTCACTTCCCCGGTAGCCAGCCCTCGAATAACGACAGTGGCCGATTGCGCTCCTACATTCCCGCCGGTGCCAATCAACAGAGGGATAAAAGCAGCCAGTATTAGTAGCTCGCCGGTAAGCAACGCTTCCTGCCGGGCAATAATAGCGCAAGTAATTGTGTTCACCACGATAAGCAGGAGCAGCCACACCCCCCGGCGCCGGACAACATCAAAAATACGGCTGGCAAAGTAACCTCGCTCTGTACCAGATACCGCACCAAAGCGATAGATATCTTCAGTGGCCTCTTGCTCTATGATGTCCGCCACATCATCATGGGTGATGATACCGACGAGGCGCTGTTCTGCATCCACCACAGGAATTGCCAGCAGGTTATGCTCACGGAGTTCCCTGGCTACCTCCTCGCGGTCGGTGTGGGTAGAGACGAAGGACGGGTCTGGTTTCATGATATCGCTTACCTTGGCATTTGGATCAGCGATGACCAGGTCCTTGAGTGAGATAGTGCCTATAAGATAGCGGCGGCGGTCCATAACATAACACTCGTACACTGTCTCCCGGTTGATGGCCAGTTGTCGAACCCTTTCCAGAGCCTGTGTCACAGTCATATAGCTGTGCAGGTCTACAAATAAGGGAGTCATCTCACGCCCGGCCGTTTCTTCATCATAGCCCAGCAACTGCAGGGTGACACGGCGCTGGTCGGGCGAGAGTATCTGTAACAGTCTGCGGGCTACCTTGGCAGGTACCTCATCCAGCAACTCTGTCCGGTCATCAGGTGGCATTGCTTCAAGGAAATTCCTTGCTGCCTGGTCACTGAACGCCTCAAGCAGCTGGTTCTGAAACGCTCCATCCATATAGTCAAAAACAGAAATGGCGAGACTCTTCGGGAGGAGGCGAAACGCTACCACTGCTTCGTCTGCCGGTATGCTGGTCAGGAGATCAGCAATATATGTGGGTTCTGAATCCGCTAGCCTCTCTCGCAATGCCCTGTATTGTTTGTTTTCCAGCAATTCCTTGAATGTGTCTTCATTCAATACTTCCAATGGCAGCCTCCCAGGAAAATCTTCAGCCATATCATGACAAACAAAAGCCCCACGTCCGGTGGGACGTGGGGCACACACACCTCAATCACAGACCTACACTAAGGCAAGCCCCACCACCATCGAACGAAAATGGCAATCTGTCGCCGTTTATGGTCTGGGTCTGGGCATGATTTCATTTCCATACCTTATATCTCGTTCCAGAAAGGATTATAGCCCGCCCCTATAAGCATGTCAATCTAAAAACGCTGGGGTGGTAACAAGATATGATTTATTGTTCAGCGAGGATTGTATCGGCTCATGCTAGGCCATAGTTTGTACAATTTATTAAGAAAAATCTGTGTGAAAGAAGTCCTCCATATTAATTTCTTAACATTTCTGGTATAACATTACGTGAGGCGTGAAGAATCGCCAGGAGACTAGGGATGGCAGGCAAAAAGGTTTTAGTAGTTGATGATGATGTAAAGACTGTGGAATTGGTCAAGCTCTACTTAAACCGGGACGACTACCAGGTTCTAACTGCTTATGATGGTATTGAAGCTCTGCGCCTGGCTCGAGAAAGCTACCCCGACCTCATTGTTCTTGACCTTATGCTGCCCGACATTGATGGGCTTGAGGTCTGTCGTGTCCTCAGACATGAATCCGATGTACCAATCATTATGCTTACCGCTAGGTCTACTGACCAGGACAAGCTAACGGGCCTGGGCTTAGGGGCTGACGACTATGTGACCAAGCCTTTTAGCCCTAAGGAACTAGCGGCTCGGGTACGAGCAGTGCTAAAACGTCTTCCTGGAGAGCGTGGCCCTGAAGAAATTAAGCGTGATGAACTTAGTATGAATTTTACGAAACACGAGGCATGGTTTGCCGGCAGACTACTGAATTTGACCAGTGTTGAGTTTAAGTTACTGGGAGTTCTCGCCAAGGAGCCGGGTAGAGTCTTCACCCGGGCAAGCCTTATTGAAGAGGCTTTGGGCTACGATTTTGAAGGTTTCGACCGCACCATTGATGTTCACATCCTCAACCTACGCCGAAAGCTGGAGACAGACCCCAGCCGCCCCAGACATATAAAGACGATATATGGAATTGGCTATAAGTTTGCCGGAGGGGAACAGTGATATATAGGTTGTGGTTTCGTCTCTTGGTGGCTTTCGCAGTGACAATAGTGGTGACTGTCGGCACCATATATCTCTTCGTTAGTCAACGCATCGCTGTCGAAATGGAAGAATATGAGCAAATAAGTGCGCAATATCGTTCCGATCAAATACAATCTAGGCTGTATCTCCATTATTGGAAACAAGGGCGGAGTTGGGAGGGCGTCCAGTCCGTAGTTGAGGATACATCGCGTGTCTCCGGGACACATATTATATTGCTCGCTGCTAACGAGACGGTCATAGGTGACTCAAGAGGAAGAGAATTTTTAGGGACGAATTACACTGACTCATCAGACAGTCCTCTCGAGCTGTACTGGGGCACAGAGTTTCTGGGAAGAGTTTACATCAGCCCTGACCCGAAGGCAGAACCATACGTTGCTCCATTTCGAAGACTCGCCACGTCAATAAATCGCTCTCTTCTCTTGGGAGGCTCGCTGGCAATTGTCATCGCTTTGGTATTGACTTTTGTCCTGTCGCGGAGACTGTCGTCACCCATAGGTGTCCTTGCCAAGGCTGCCAGGCGATTGGGACAGGGAGACTTGTCCCAGAGGGTTCAATTCCAGGGCAAAGGCGAAGTTAAGGTGCTGGCTCAAGCCTTTAACTCTATGGCTGCCGACATGGAGCACGCCGAGCAATTACGACGGAATCTGGTTGCTGATGTTGCTCACGAACTGAGAACCCCTCTCTCCAATATTCAAGGCTATCTTGAGGCAATTCGCGATCGAGTGATGAAGCCAAATGTCGCTACTATTCGCTCCCTCAATGAAGAGACAGCTCTGCTTTCACGACTGGTTAATGAGCTCCAGGAGCTAAGTCTCGCCGAAGCCAACGAACTGAAGCTGGTTTATCAGGCGGAAGACATCGCCAAATTAGTTAGGCAGGCAGTAACTTCCTGGCAACCCCAGGTAGCAGCAAAGGAGATATTGCTGTCCCTTGACCTGCCTGATAATCTGCCACTGGTTAACATTGACTGGCAACGGGTCAATCAGGTGCTGCATAACCTTCTGGAAAATGCGGTGGCTCATACTCATAAGGGAGGCACTATCAATGTGGCTGCTGTGACACAAGGTGACTGGGTAGAGGTTTGCGTATCGGATACTGGCGAAGGCATCCCCGCTGAGGATTTGCCTAATATCTTCGAGCGCTTCTATAGAGTGGACAGGTCCCGCGCCAGAGCTACTGGAGGCAGTGGTCTGGGGCTCACTATTGCCAGGCGCTTGGTGGAAGCCCATGGCGGAAAAATTGCAGTCCAGAGTGAGATGGGAAAGGGGAGTCGGTTTTCATTCACTCTCCCTATCGCGAAATAGTATTCACCATTTCTCCAAATCACTATTATTATCAATGATGAAAAAGAGATAAATGTAACAGTGTTGCGTGCTTGATGCTTGGCTATTGAGTATAGCACCAATACTTTCCTTTTATTTGGTGTTCTAGTATTATACAAGCCACCTGCTCAGAAGGATTCTACATATGAATAGGAAGCTATTGATTGGCCTATTGGCTTTGGGTGTGGTAATGATAGTGGTAGGCTTGGTGATAGTGTTTGTGGGCTTGGCTTAACTTAATCGCTCCTGCAATTTATTAGTCTTTTAGCTCTCCTAGCTCTCCAAAGTTCCTGATCGAATACCAAACAAGTTACCACTGCACGAACATCGGCATGTGTGTTAATCCATAATAAAAATAGATTCAAGAGTAGTGGGGTAGCTGCAAAGTCAACAAATACTACTACCAACAATTTGGTCTTTGCATAGTAAAGGAGTCAATTCCTCGGCTATTATGGATATTGCCTTAGGTCCTCTTTTCTGTATCTTACCTTTTACTGAGAGCCAACCTTCTCGGAATAATACTTGACCATACTTTTCTTGAACATCACTGAATACAATTACGTCAGCTATACCTGTACCGTCTTCCATTATTACATAGACTACTCTATTTCCATTTCTTGTGGGTGGTGTTTCATAGCGGATAACTGACCCAGCAATATTTACTGCCTTACCTGGAGGCATTAAGCATAGGTCCCTTATTTTGGTGAACTTAGCATGGATAGCACAGAAATCCAAAGGGTGTGCTGACAGATCTAACGACAACAAGTCTCTCTCCACAAACATCTTTCTCATCATATCAGCATAAGTCGTTGCTTCAGGCTCAGGGTTCGCTTCTTTCCCATCCTCTATTAGAGGGTTGATTCTTCTCCCTATACTACTTCTAAGCTTGATAAGTTTAGGCACCTGCTTCAGCAAATTTTCTCTGTTATCGAAGGAATCAAACCCTCCAACCTTGATAATGTTCTCGATAATAGGTTGGTTAACATCTGTCCTTAGAATAAAGTCTCTCAGGGAAGTAAATTGTTTTTTTCCTCTCTGTGATAAGATAGATTTGATAGCTTCTTCTGACATACCCTTGAGTTGCCTTAAGCTAATTCTTAGCGCACCATTTTCCACTGTAAAGAAATCAAGGGACTTATTGATGTCAAGGGTTAATATCTTTATTCCAAACCTTTTAGCATCAGCTATCAAAACACGACTGGGGTAATATCCCATTGGCTGGTTTGATAGAATAGCAGCGAAGAATTCTGCTGGGTAATGACATTTCAGCCATAGTGTCTGATAAGCCAGTTCTGCATAGGCAGCGGCATGAGCCTTGCAAAACCCATAGGCAGCAAAGGCAGCTAGTTGCTCAAACACTTTTTCTGATGTCTTCCTATCGACCCCTTTTGAGACTGCACTAGAGATAAATGAGTTTCTCATCTTTTCCATTTCTGCTTCGGTGCGGTCATGAGTCATAGCACGCCTGAAACCATCTGCTTCGGCATAGCTCATACCAGCTAAATCGTGAGCAACTTTCAGCACCTGTTCCTGATACAGTATCACACCCAGAGTCTCTTTAAGAGCATCTTCAAGTTTAGGGTGCAGGTAAAGCACGGGTTTCTCACCGTGTCTTCTAGGCAGGTAGTCTTTGTCCATATTTGATTTTAATGGGCCAGGTCTTACCAGAGATATAGACACAATAATATCGTCAAAGCGGTTTGGTAATAGCCTGCCGGCCATTTCTCTTTGGGAAGGGGATTCAAGCTGAAAGGTACCTATTGACTTGCCATCCCGGAGCATGGCAAAGGATTCGGGATCGTTTCTGTCAATTTTATCTAAATCAATAGTTATCCCTTTAGTTTTTTTGATGTTTGCCAAGGTATCTTCAATAACAGTAAGAGTAGGTAATGAAAGCAGGTCCATTTTGACGATTCCCAGCTTTTCGATGTCATCTTTATCGTACTGGCTGATTATATCGCCACCACTAGACCTTTGCAGAGGAACAAGGTCTGACAGCCTGCCGTTGCCAATCAGTAGCCCGCCCAGGTGCACGGAAAGGTGTTTGGGAAAACCATCAATGGCGGCACATAACTTAAAGAACTCTGCCAGCTCAGGTCTATGATAGACTTCGCTACTCTTTAGCTCAGGGCAGGAGTCCATTTCCCTCAGTAGCTGTGATACCGATAACCAGTGGATACCTTTACAGGCTTCTTCAATCACTTCTTTCGGCAATTCCATGGCCTTTCCGACATCTCTAATAGCACCTCTGGCCATATATGTGTTGATAGTACCCACACAGGCAACATTTTCAGTACCGTATTTTCGACAAATATAGTCTCTGACTTCGCTTCTACGCCTGCGGTCAACATCAAGGTCAATATCTGGTGGTTCAAGTCTCATTGGGTGCATGAATCTTTCGAAAAGTAGGTCATGCTTTATGGGATCAACAGTGCTGATACCCAGGACATATACCACCAGGCTGTCAACAGCGCTTCCTCGCGCTTGACATCTAATGCCACGTTCCCTGGCCCAACGGACAATATCCCAGACCGCGAGAAAATATCCACAAAAGCCAAGTTTATATATTGTAGTTAATTCCTTTGCCAACCTGTTTTCAATATTTGCGGTTAGTTGACCATATTTATTAATAACTCCCTTGTAAGCTAGCTTTGAGAGATAACTATAATCAGTTTCACCTTGAGGGACATCATATCTGGGGAAATGAAGCTTGCCTATGTTCAGTTCCAGGTTGCACTTGGAGGCAATTGCCTCCGTTGTTTCAATTGCCTCAGGAATATCTCTAAAGAGCCTTTCCATTTCTTTACTAGACTTAAGATATTGCTCGACAGTACGATATCCTCCCAGTTGTGAGACGGGAATATTCCTATCTATAGCATTAAGCAGTTCCTTAATTTTGTATTCGCCCGCTTTACAGTAATGAACGTTGTTAGTAGCGACTACTGGTATGTTAATCTCTTTAGCGAAGTTAGCCAGAGCATGGCTAGATGACATGCCTTCCCGGCATGGATACCGTGAGAGTTCAATATAGAAATCATTGCCGAATGACTCACGATAATACCGGCTAGCTATTCTGGCTTCTTCAATCCTCCCATTCATAACAAGTGAGGGCAATTCTCCCTTGTAGCAGCCAGATAAAACGACTAACCCAGCGCTAAATTTTGAAAGGCTTTCTTTTGAGACAAACGGCGCTTGCCCTCTGTTGGATAGATGTGCTCCCGTCAGCAAACGGCATAAATTTGAATATCCTTCTTTATCTTTGCACAGTAAGGTTAGATGGGATTTTCTATCAAAGTTTATTTCAACCCCTATAATCGGCTTGATGCCTGACCTCTTTGCCTTTTCATAGAATCTGACAGCACCAGTAAGACAATTATGATCAGTAAGGGCCATAGCGGGCATCTTGAGTTCGCAGGCCGTACTTAGCAGGTTGTCCAATGAAGATGCTCCGTCAAGAAAGCTGTATTGAGAATGAACATGCAGATGAATGAAACCCATAACCACCACCTCAGTCGAGGACTCTTGAAAGAAACCATTGTTCCCCAAGCTTATAAAGCTCATAAGTGCCAGTGCTTGTGTTTTGTGCATTTACACGGATGAAAAGGCGCATGGGTTTACCCTGCCACCAGTCCGAGGGCTCTCTCCACCAACTGACAATCTCTTGTACCCTATAAGTGCGTTTCCTCCAAATGAAGGCAGTTATCATTGAGCCCTTATTCTGAAGGACCTTCACTGGTTCACCAATGAGCTTCGACATGGTATTGACCTGAAAAGAGAACAATATCCCCCTAAACATTAAATTATGGGTTAAGACTTCTATAAAGCTAGCGACAAATTAAGCTATAAATAAATCAAGTGCAGTCAAAGTTATAGCTTTCTAATAACTCCTAAAACCTTACCTTGAATCTCCACATTATCTGGTCTGCAATACAAGGGCTCCATTAATTTGTTTGCTGGTTGAAGTCGTATATTGCTGTCTTTACGGTAGATTTTTTTCAATGTCACCTCTTGCCTGTCTCTTAACCAAACTACCACCGTATCACCGTCTTCGGTCGTATGGGTTTGTTGCACAAGGATGATGTCTCCATCATCTATCAACGCATCAATCATAGAAGTCCCCTTAACCTTAAGTGCATATATATTATCCAGTCCCCCAGTGATTTGCCTGGGTACTGCCAGGTTTTCGTCAGCTATTTGAATCCATGTATCATCATTTGGCACTGGGATTGGGACGCCGGCTGAGATAGTGCCCAGTAGTGGTACAGTGGTGAAATCAGATTGCCTCTTCGGCAGCGAAATACTTCTTGACACTTTACGACCACGACTAATATATCCCTCTCGCTCTAAAATTTTCAGATGATATTGAGCAACAGTTGAGGAAGCAATACTGCAGCCCCTGGCTACATCCCTCACTGAAGGGGAGTAATCATGCTTCTCAATAAATTCCTCAATAAAATCAATAATCCGCTTTTGCACACTAGAAAGTCTTTTCATTGACATTTATATTACATTTGTAATATACTTTTGTCAAGAGCTTGCTGTCATAGATTTTGGTTTTTGTCGTATAATCCCTGCTGGGAAATAATATGGATATGGTTGATCAAGCAAAACTGTACATAGGGACTTCAGGTTGGTCTTATCCTAAAGGTGAAGGGACCTGGACTGGCTATTTTTACCCTCCTGGTAAAATCAATGAACTTGAATACTATAGTCAGTTCTTTAATACTGTTGAGATCAACAGCTCATTCTACAGGCCACCAAATCCCGGCTATGTTTATAATTGGGTAAAGCGTGTCCCAGAAGGATTTCTCTTCACTGTCAAGCTATGGCAGAAGTTCACCCATCCCAAAATGTATAAAGAGGCCACTGGTGAAGAGGCTGTGATATCGCAGAGGGATGTTGATATATTCAAACAAAGTATTGAACCCCTGGTGAAATATGGGAAGCTGGGAGCATTGCTTGCGCAATTTCCGCCAAGTTTCAAAAATGATAGTTATGGCAAGCAAATACTAAATGCAGTTATCGGGACATTCGGGCAGTATCGGTTGGCTGTAGAATTGAGGCATCGCAGTTGGAGTGATGATAAAGAAACAGCTACATTACTAAGAGAAAACTATGCCTCCTGGGTGCAAATTGATGAGCCCAAATTCAAGACTTCGGTAGCAGAAGACCTCCCTATAACATCCGATATGATTTATTTTCGTTTCCATGGAAGGAATGCTGAAATGTGGTGGAAGGGGAATACTGAGACTAGATATAAATACCTATACTCCCAGGAGGAAGTGAATGAGCTGGCGGATAAGGTGAAGTCGCTTACTGAAAAGGCAAAGCTCGCATTCGTGCTATTTAATAATCATTGGCAGGGATACGCACCCAGGAATGGCGTGGATATGCAGAAAGCTCTCCAACTACCTTTCAAAGAGATCAATACACAAAAACAATTGAATCTCGAGTAAGCAAATAAATGCTATCTACGCCCACGTGTGATTTTGGGCTATATGTTAACCCGTAATAAGAAGCTTGTTTATGCGTGACTTGCAGAAGCGATAGGATGCTTTACAGAGAATTGCTATGAATCTACTTCGCTATCAACGTCCTCAGCAGCTTCTGTTTTCTACGCGGATCCGGTATGTTCTGCCATATGCATTCAACACCAGATGTACCTGCGGTTGTTAAGAAAATATCTCCACAATTGTATATACGCTGCCTCAGACTAATCTTCATCCTGATATCCTGTACCCTATCCAGGCGGTTTTCATATAGATCTTTTGAAAATATTCCCTTGAGCACTATTATTCGATTTGTGGTGAGGCCGTAGATAATGGAGCGCCACTTAAGATAGCCTATGAGAGCTATTATCAGCCCGGCAATAATGAGTATCGCGCCAGGGATTTCCCAGTTAAGGACAATTAACACGACGAAGCCACCTGCAAGAAAAAGGAGAGCCCCTGCGATGTGATTGAAAAACACCCCCATTTTGCTTTGGTGCGTTTCAAAGACAATCCTTTCATTCTTCTCCATCATATCCAGAGGAATCATTTTAGGCATTTCGTAGGTGGGAACATCTTCGCCAGATTCGTCTAAACGCTCAGGCACACTCTCCAACGGGTCTCCTTCTAAACGGGTTCCGCAATACTTACAGTATTGACTGGACTCTTCAATTTCCTTACCACATTTTGGACAATACATGTTAGTACTCCTATTCACAAGGAAAACCAGAATTCCGTCATATTTCCATAAGTCTATTCGTGTCCAGTGGCGGTGTCAAGCGAAATCATCTTCAAAGGATCCCGCTGTGTGTCGTCAGCGAAAGTTGGACAATTGGTTCATGGTACACAGTGGAAGAGAACTATTATGGGAAATCATGTACTGAAGTCGAGGATTGTAGTTAAAAGGCCTCTGATTTATCACCAGACGCCCTCTTTTCAAATTACTCGAATCTAAAATCTATTACCACTGAACGAACATCGGCATCGCTGTTCCGTTGAAGGTATACCTATACTGACGGGAAAGGCTATGCTTTGTCAAGGGTATAGCCATGTCTTCGGACGGGTAGATTGAACAGAGTTGAACTCTTCGTGAAACACATTTGACTTGCTTTGTAGCATTCCTGAGCAATGTTGGGTAACAATACAAGCGATTGTTACCCCAAAAGTTACTAAAAGATTACCTCGAAGTATATCTCGCGCTTTCGTAACTCAACAGAACCCTTATACTATTGGCGGTAGTGAGATTAGTCTCTAAGGTTTCACTTGGAATGATTTGCTGAGGGGGGAGTTAAATCTTGATTAAACTTGACTTATTCCGTCCTGCGAAACATCTTTATCTGAGGGATGAGAAGAATAAGGACTAGTATGAAGGTAAGCACATCTGCAATCGGAAATGCCAGCCATACGCCGTCAAGTTGCCAGTAGTTTGGTAATATAAACACTAAAGGAAGCAGGAACAGAGCCGGCCTAGCTATTGCTGTAACGAATGCCTGAGGAGCTTTACCCGTCGCCTGGAATACCGTAGAGCCAACCATGATAAAGCCTATCAAATACTTTGCAAAAAAGACATGCTTGGCGGCGTGAGCGCCCAAAACAATAAGTTCATTATCAGCAGTGAAAACACGAATAAACAACTCTGGAGCGAAATAGAGAGCACAGAATGCAATGATGCTATAGCTTGTTGCAGAAATAGCAGCTATCTTTATGGCTTTTAATGCCCTGTCATAGCGCTTTGCGCCGTAATTGAAACCCAGAATAGGCTGCATACCCTGACCGATGACTATACCTGGCATCAAGGCAAACATCATTATGCGCTGAATAAGTCCATAGCTAGAGACAGCTAAATCACCGCCGAAAGTGACCAGCGTTCTATTGACAAAAACTGTTGATAGACTTCCAGCTACTGTCATGGCAAATGCGGCGATGCCTATGGCAAGAATGGCTCTCAATATATCCCATTTAATAATCATGTTCTGCAAATGGATTTTTAGGAAACTGTTACCGGACAAGTAATAACTCAAAAAGTACAGGGCGGTAAATAGCTCAGCTATCACAGTCGCCAGTGCTGCTCCTTTCACCCCCATATCCAGCGGTATGATGAATATCGCATCAAGTATTATGTTCAAAACGGCACCCATAATCATTCCAGTCATAGGAACACGGGCATTTCCCTCAGCTCTTATCAGAGCATGTTGTGCCATGGCAAAGGTACGAAAAAGCACACCACTAAGAATAATTGTCATGTAGTCCCGGGCATAAGGAAGGATAGTCTCTGATGCTCCCATCAACCTTAGTCATACGTCAGTATTTGACAAACCAGCTATCATTGCTACAGCGGAGAGCACGACGGTAGGGGTTAGAGCATTCCCCAGGGCATGTTCTGCTCTGGAGATGTTACCAGCTCCGATTAATCTGGAAATCAGCGATGCTCCACCCATCCCCAGCATAAACCCAATCCCCATTGTCAGCATTTGAACAGGAAAAACTATAGAAAGCCCGGCAATACCGAGTGGACCAACATAGTGTCCGATAAAAATCGTATCAACCACGTTATAGAGAGTCATGACAAACATGCCCATAAATGCAGGCAGGGACAGTTTCAACAGCAACTGACCGATTCTGTCATCGTTGAGTATGCTTTCTTTCCTATTATTCATAGAGCTAAACCGCATTCACCTGTAGAGTTTGTTGAAGTGCCAGCCGGTGTACCCTAATGTAATTTTGACAATGTATCCTGAAGTTTTCTCAATGTATCAGATAAATCTTTCAAGTCTTTATCCGACAATTGCCCCATGGTTTCCCGAATAGCATTCATTATGCTGGTCTTGTGTTCCTTCAAAACGGCCTTCCCATGAGTAGAGAGGGTAATAATAGCAGTTCGCCTGTCAGCAACATCCGTCTGCCTTTCCACTAACTTCAAAACTACCAGCTTATCTATGAGTTTGGTCATCTGTGCTCTGGCAATTTGAAGTCTGTCCCCAATTTCGGCAACATGCAGTTTGCCCTCTTTTTCTAGTAACCTGATAATCTCAAAATGGTGCGGCGTAATACCCGCATCAATATCGGCAAGGGTAGTCTTAATCAGCTTTCTGCGTATCTCTCTGAAGATAAGCGGTGGGATAGACAGTAAGTCTGTGGCGACTTTTTCTAGAATGTCTTCACGCACTGTTAAATTTATTCTAATAGGGCAACCAAAAGGTCGTATATATTATATATAGTTAATAATATATACTAATATTAGCAGATTGTCAAAGCTGTACGAGGGAAAAATTACATGACTTTTTGATAATTGCACAAAACGCTATAAAGTGCAGCTATGTAACAATCCAGAGCATTGTTGAGTAACAACACAAGTTTTTATCCTGACATGCGCAAGGTTAGTGGTTGCCTGAGTGCAATTTAGCCCGAATCTCATGTTCTCGTTGCTTCAGTGTATCCAATTGCTTTGCAGCTTCCGCAGCCTCAATCATCCATTCCTTACCTGTGATGAAGCTGGCCCTTGGCTTTCCCTTTGAGCTTTCCATCGGATGTCTTCGCAGGGCTTTCAATTCCCTCTTGGCCTTATCTATTTTGGTCACGATATCCTCGAGTTGCTTATTGAGCTCTTCTTCTGTCTCCATGGCCTCATCCTTTAGTTATCTTTCTCTGCTTATCTTATCCAAATCCACCGGCATATCTGTCCCTCTTTCTAGTTGACACCTCTTACCTGTTCACGGTTCAGTGGAACGATAGCTTCTCCAGTCCAGCCACCTCCCGCATCAAGTTGATGTAATAATAGCAGTTTTCAAAGGTTACATCCGGCGGCACTAAGTGGTCTACAGTTGGGATGTAGCCTCCCCGTTCCATTAAGAATGGCACCTTGGACATAACCCCCTCTCTTATTGGCTCCTTCCCTTTAATCAATGCTCGTTTATCTATATTGCCGCTCAGTATCAGGTTCTTACCATATTTCTTCCTGAGGGCAACGGCGTCATTGCCAGCAGCTACCTCTAGAGGCCAGAAATGATTAATTCCAGACTCTAGCCAGAGAGGAATGAGCTCGTTAAGGTTGCCATCGCTATCCATGTGTATTACATCGACACCCTTACTGCGCAGTAGCTCAGTCATCTTCTTATAGCGGGGCATCATAAGCTTCCTCACCATAGCTGGTGAAATCAGCGGCCCGGACTTGAAGGCCATATCTTCCCAGAAGGTAGCCTGGTCAACCTTTATGTCCTTGGTCACACGCTTGATGACCTCGGTCTCCAGATAGAGCATTTGCTCCATTATGTCCTCAATGAGTCCGGGGTCATCATAGAACATGTAGAGTATTCTTTCCGTTCCTACCCACTCCCTCAGGTAGCCATAAAAGCCGCCTACTTCCAGTGATATCGGGGTCTCCTCACCCAACTTGTTCATCTCCTGAACATAGGCGTTCCAGTCAGGCGGCCAGCGTTCAGGGGTATTGGGGTCAAGTCGCTTCTTATATTCGTTCCAGGAAGCCCTATCCTTAACCGGCCAGTCGAGGTACATGGGCATCTTAGTAGGGCTGTCCTTGAGCACCTTGAGAGTTTGACGGCGCCCATTTATATAGGTGTAAGTGCGTTCATCCTGTGAGATAATCCTGGGTTCATAAGCGGGAATGATTGGTACACCTCCCGCTCCCACTTTGATACCATGACCGAGGTTAACTATTGGGGCTATAACTCCACCCCAAAGGCCAGACTTGATCTCGAATAGCCAGCGCCAGCCGTCCAATTGAAAGTAGTCGTGGACAAAGCAATTACCGAATATCATTGCCTCAAGCGTGGGTGCTACTATCTGCTTAGGGGCACCCTGCTTAGCCCATTCTTCTAGTGTTTCCAGCCAAAACAAGTCATAGGTGTACAAATCACCCAGACGCTCAAAGCGGCAAATGCCTAAGAACCGTTCTCTGTTTGAGCTGCTCATCTAGAAGCTCCTTTGAGTGCCATCAGGCGAGCGGCTTCATCTACTGCCGATACGCAATCTTCAGCAAAGCCCTCTGCCCCAATCTCGTCAGCGTAGGCTCGGTTAACCGGCGCTCCACCAATCATTACCTTAACCTTGTCTCTCAGTCCGGCCTTCCCCAGACCTTCAATAATCGTCGGGAAGTAGGTTATTGTGGTGGTGAGCAGACCAGACATGGCTACGATGTCAGCATTACTCTCTTTAGCTGCACAAGCAAAAGAGTCAGCGGATACATCAACACCCGCATCCACTACATTGAAGCCGTTGCTCCCCAGCATCATCCCGACAAGGTTCTTGCCGATGTCATGGAGGACGCCCTCTACAGTTCCCAGCACTACCGTCCCCTTCTTGTGAATATCCGCACCGGCAAGGTGAGGTTGCAGTTCCTCAAGCCCCTTATTCATGGCACGTGTCGAGATTAATATCTCGGGTAGATATACCTGTCCATCTTTGAATAGTTGCCCCAGGGCTTGCACACCGGGTATCAGCCCCTTATCCAGGATATCCATGGCGGGCAGGCCTTCAGCCAGCGCTTCTTTTACTAGCTGAACGACATTCTTGTCATCTCCAGCCTGAACTGCTTGAGATATAACGTCAGAAATGTCTTTCATTATTTAACCTTCTCTTGCGTAGAATTGATGTTCATTGTAGTAAGTAGGTGAATGTTTGGCAACTCCTTAAAGCACGGATAAACCAATGGCCTGATGGGACGTTCAACTAGTTAACAATACACTGTCCTGTCCTCTTGCCACTTTGCTCCAGGCAGTAATTTGTTATGACCTCTGGATGCCCTCAATTGTCTTTCTCTTAAACAAATGGGCTGCCTCCAGGCAAGGCAAAAGGATGCAATTGCTTCCTCTGATATAACAAAGGCCCCTATTGCTGGATAACGGAACTGACTAAACAGAAAGCCAGTTTGTGACCGATGATTTGAGGTCGCCCCATCTCTACGATGGTACACTAACAGTAGAAACCCTTAGTTCAATTATGCCAGTCAAGCCCTCTATTAAGGGTTACCCACTTAATTCTCGGGCTTCCTTAACTTGAGCCGAGGGGCCTATTAAGTAAGTCTCTCTTATAGAATCAGAGAGGCAGTGCCGATGGCTGTTCGTTGGCTGTGCTGATTCTCCACCCAGACTTCACATTCAACTTGCTTCTCACTGCCTTTCTGGGACACCCTGGTTACCTTTCCACCGGTAGTTAAGGTATTGCCAGCTATATCCATGCCCCGGTACTGAACGGTAATTCGCTTGATAGCCGTACCGTCTCCAACCCAGTCCTTAAGCATTTGGGCAATGATGGCCGTTTTATACCAACCCTGGATGATGACATCAGGTAACCCACGTGATTCAGCAAAGCCTCTGTCATAGTGAATATCAACAAATTCAGCCGTAGCCGCAGCGAACATCGCTAGATGCCGCACCATGATCGGCCCTTTGGTTAGCGCTGGTATCTCCATTCCTTCCTTTAGGTCTTGAGACTGTAATCTGCTATTAATGATGCCCCTCCTTTGGTTTCGTAGCACGAAAGACTGAGGTTACCCGCCGAACCAAAGTTACCTGGCCATGCTGATTGGTGAGTGTCTTCTCAACAACGGCAAAGATAAGGTGACCGGAGCGTCCTTCTCTTTCGTAAGCATCGATCAATTTCTCGTGTGAAGTGAGGGTGTCTCCGGGTCTAATCGGAGTTAAGAGATGGAAATCGTCTCCAGCATTCATGCCGACCCATCCAGGAAGTATTGGTATATTTGTTGATGAGACTGTTCGTGCATCGCCGGCTTTCACGTTGCGTAAGGAGGTAGCCCCGCCATAGAAGGTCGGTGGGGCGATAATTCCCTCGTGTTTGGTCGTTCTGGCATAGTCGTCGTCACAATAAAGTGGGTCAGGATTAATAAGGGAATCAGCGAAGAACTTAATCGCCCCTTTATCAATAGAGTACACAATCGGTTCTGATTCAGGTCCGATGTACTTACTTAGGTGTTCTAGTAACTCACTCATTTGAAGAGTCTCCACGAGTGTTGACAGTGGAGGGGGCGGGATTCGCAGCCACAATTCTTCTCAGAAGGATGACCATTTTCAGAACCGTCACCATAGGCTACTCGGTCACTCCTGACCGCGCTTAAATTTTATCTCAAAACAGCTCGTAGGACAAATATCCATCGTGCTATAGCTAGAATTGAACAATCCATCGGTTTGTGACCTGTTATCAGCCAGATTGTATCTTCGGAATCTGCTTGTTGGTTTCCAATTCATTTTTCTTTTCAGTTTCAGCTTGAGTTTCCACTAGTTTCCGCTTCAGGCTCCGCTTTGCATCCACTTGGCTCCATCTTACATCCAATATGGAATAGCCCGACAGGTGTGAGTTGTTACTACATCTGCGAAACTCGTAAATGAGCGTGTCCGGCAGGCCGGTTATCGGTGTAGTTCACATGGAGTAGCGGAAAGGCGCCGGAGTAATCTACTTGAAGCTATGGAATTAGGCGAGTTCGCGCAGGATGAAATTCTAGACCGCTTGAATAACATAAAGCGCCTTCGCCGTGAAAGTGAGATTCAACTGAATGACTTGATGAAAACCAGAGACCATCTAACGAGTCTATCGAATGCCAGGCTCAAGTTGAGCGAATTGTATAATCGGGTACTTGAAAACCTTTTATACAGCACGCCTGAATCAAAAAAACTGGCGTTCGACGCTTTAGATATAAGAGTCTATGCCAGCCGTGACACAACAGAGATTAGAGGTGTAATTCCTCTAGAGTTAGATTTACCTACCATTGAACAAACATGGGCATGACCACATGAACATAATTGTCCACGCCTATGGGGCGGATGGTTCCCGGGCTCGACGGGGTGGTGAGCTCTAGAGCGACCTGGGCCTGGGAAAGGACCGACAGAACATCGGAAAGGTATTTGACATTAAAAGCGATTTTTGCCTCTTCTCCGTCGGTGAGAGCGTCGATTTCACCAACATTGCCTCCAACCTCCTCGGCCTGAGCAGAAACAGTGACCTTTCCTGGAGTAAGTTCAGTACCCGGGGTGATGACCAGGCGAACAATGCCACTGGCATCGCGAGCAAATATGGAGGACATTTTGGTAACTCGTAGAAACTCATTAATATCCACTACAGCTCGCGTAGTATAGCTTTGCGGAATAACCTGGGAGTAATTGGGGAAGGAACCTTGAATAAGCTGGGAAACTAGCTCAGCATCCTTGAGGCGGAAGAGAACCTGGCTCTTTTTTTCATTTACGGTGATTTCTACGGGCTCCTCCTGCTCACTGAGAAGACGATTTACTTCACTGAGGCTTCTCGCCGGGATGATAAGCGTAGTCTTGTTGTTGACTGGCGCGCCAAGAGTTGTCTTATGGACAGCTAGCCTGAAGCCATCGGCAGCCACCAGGTTGAGCTGCTCGCCATCGAATTCAGTGTTAATTCCAGTTAACACCGGGCGCGATTCTTCAGTGGCAGCAGCAAAGGCGACCTGTGTAATTCCTTCCCTGAGGCTATCTGCTTCAATGGTGGCAGTTATGCCATCGCTTATCTGAGGGATAGGTGGGAAATCCGCGGCATCAATGCCATTAATGTGGGCTTGAAAATGACCGCTCTTTAGTTCCAGGATACGACTATTAGAGGGTAGATTAATTTCAATTAAATCGTTGGGCAAGGAATTGACAAAGTCGATGAGCAAACGAGCAGGCACCGTTATGTCTCCTTCCTGTTTCACCTTAGCACCAATCCAGCACGTGGTAGCCATTTCCAGGTTCGTGGCCGCCAGTTTGAGACGCGATTTCTCAGCAGATAAAAGGATATTTTGAGTGATAGGCAAAGTGGACCTGGTGGCTACAGCTCTACCTACGATGTTTAGCCCCCTATTCAGATTTTCTTGAAGACAAGATAATTTCATGGAATACCTCCCCCTGTGTGTATGATGACAGTATACTATCAACCACTGTAATAATCAATGATTCTATTTAATCAAAATATCAGAATCCTCGAAGCGCTTGCTCTAAAATGGCCGGGTTGCCCTCCTCGGTATCGGGAGGTAAAAATTGCGGATTCATAGGGAGTGGATTTTAGATAATGGGGACATGACTTTGTTTATTCACGAGAGACTTACTGTCTTTTTTTGTTATCTACCCTCGTATACAATATAATAGCAAACTGTAACAAAACCTATCATTGCGATTGGGACAGGTCTCCAGGCCGAGAAGCTGAGCATAATCCAGGTCTACCGTTATTACCAGGCTCGGGGATGAGGCCATGAAGATACTTACCAGGATAATCTATGAATATAATAGGAACAAGCCTTACTCTGGAAAAAATACTAGCTTCGGCAAAGGGGTCTATTTATAGGTGAAGCTCACAACAGGAGTTTGAAATTGGGTGATAATGCTGACGATTTGGCTCTTGGTATTGACCTTGGCGGCAGCAAAATACTGACGGCAGTCATAAGCTCCCAGGGTAAGATGCTGTCGCGCGACCACAGTATAACGCCAGCTCGAAAGGGCCATGAGGCGGTTATCCAGTCTATTTTGGAGTCTGCGCATCGTGCTTTAAAGCAGGCAAATGTTGACATTTCAGCGCTTACTGCTATAGGGATTGGGGCACCCGGCATCTCAAATCCCAAGACGGGCATCCTTTTTACCTCACCGAATCTGCCAGGATGGCAAGACGTTCCCCTGAGAGACATAATGCAAGAAAGGCTGGGCAAGAAGACTTTTCTCATCAATGACGCCAATGCCGCTGCTCTGGGGGAGTTCTATTTCGGCGCCGCCCGGGGTGTTCATAACTTCATTTATATTACTCTCAGCACGGGCATCGGCGGAGGCGTTGTCATTGATGGCAGAATCTACACTGGAGCTATCGGTGTCGCTGGAGAAGTGGGACATATGACCATTGATGACGATGGCCCAGTCTGCAACTGCGGAAACAGGGGCTGTTGGGAAACACTTGCCTCGGGGACAGCTCTGGCCAGGGAGGCAAGGCATCGGATTAAAGAAGGAGTCAGGACTTCCATTCTGGAATATGCCGGGGGTGACGTAGAAAAGGTGACGGCACAGGTTATTCATAGCGCTGCCGAGCGGGGTGATAGCCTGGCCGAAGAGCTTATTGCTCGGACCAGCTACTATGTAGGTGTGGGGCTGGCCAATTTAATAAACATATTCAACCCTGAGTTGATAGTTATCGGTGGTGGTTTATCCAACATCGGTGACATGCTGCTTGAGCCAGCCTTCAAGACGGCTGGAGAGAGAGCATACAAACAGGCTTTCCAGGCGGTGCGTTTTGCTTCTGCTGAACTGGGTCGGAATTCTGGCGTGCTCG
>Ga0209121_10001675_pt1 | contig 23202 bp, 20 predicted proteins | sample Cruoilmetagenom3_FD_187292 | JGI IMG/M metagenome (GOLD analysis project Ga0209121, IMG submission 187292) | Oil polluted marine microbial communities from Coal Oil Point, Santa Barbara, California, USA - Sample 3 (SPAdes) (version 2) | ecosystem: Environmental > Aquatic > Marine > Oil seeps ... | reverse complement strand
CGCAGATAGGTTCCGCTGTGACGACGTACGCGATAAAGCTGATAGAACGCCTGTTCGGTCAACTTACTGTACCCGGCCAGGATCAGAATGCGGTAAAGAAGTTCCATCTCGACCAGTCTGGTCTGCAACGCGCCCCCCATGCCGGGCATCCGCAGGCGGGTGACATTTTCCCGCTCAAACAGGGTTGCGTGCATGGCGTCCAGTTCCTGACGGGGGTCGTAAAACACAAAAGCCCGCTCTGCCGCGTCCAGCATATCGGGGGCATAGCCATATCGGTCGGTGAACGAGGTGCGCCGCATTTTCGGAAACCGGTCGTCCCATTCGGTCATGCGCGGATCAAGCGTGGCCTGGGGCTGAACCGCCACCACAATGGCCCCGGGGGAGGCCACGGAAAAGGCCGCCGCCGCATAGCCGCAAGGCCCGGCCCCGTAGAATACCACCGTATCGAATTCCTCGAAAAAACCGTCATCCACCAACTGATCGAAAAACCCGTAGATGCGCGGACTGCGGAACCACGTGTCGCCGTCGGAAATGATGCACAGATGCGACCATCCCTTTGACTTGACCAGGTCAAAACCAAAAGGTTGTGCGGTTTCAGACAGGGACCGGATGCCCTGCATGGTTTCGAACGTCACCAGCAAGGTGCTTTTCTGATCGATGAACGTGGCAAAATGGCGCTTGCCCAATTCCTGATGCATGCCGTTTTCTTCGGCCTGCGCCATCAGGCGTTTTTTCCACTCGTCCGGTTTCAAATCGGTCAGTGACGTATCTATATCGTTGTTTTCGACCTGCATGAACTCTTTCCTCAGAACTCCGGCCGCTTGATCGGGCCGGTTGCCATCGGGCCCTGACTATATACAGATTGCGGCTAAAATTGGAAATTCCTGCGCCCGAATTGCTCCGGAAGTGCTGTTATTTCTGGGTATTTTGCCCTGTTCGGGCATAACCGGCCAGCGCGCGCGCGGTATCCGCGTCAATCGGGCGTGATGGCGGGGTCATCAACAGCCGCGTGTAAAGCGCGCGGAATTCATCCTGCTGCATCAGCGCCACGAACCGGGCCTTGCGCCATTTGACGGCCTCTTCATGCAGGTGGGCCAATGTGCTATCGCCCTTCAGCGCCGCCAGAAGGGGCGCGCTTTGCCGGGTCATTTCATGGATCGTGCAGTCCTGATCGGTGTTCAAATTCCGCTCGACCCAGTAATCAAGCTGCATCCGGTCCCGGTGATTGACCCGGCCCCGGTCGGATTTGAGCAGATAGCTTTCCATTGACCCCAACACGTAATGGTTAAGCTGCGCCAGCCGAAAAAGGGGTCGCCCATAGTCGGAATAAAGCCGCCTGGTCTTGAAATCTTCGCCCAGTTCACGCCCGGCGCAATCAAACCAGCGGGCCTGACTCAACCGGTCTTTGTCCGGGCTGCGCGGGCGGTGAACACCGGGTTTTTGATAGGTGCTATCATTGCGGTAAAGCGTTTTGAACATCGCCGCCCGCCAGGGCCAGTGTATGACCCCGGGCGCGCAGGCGGTGAAGGTCTCGCTGACCGGTCGGTCCTGATAGCGCGCGATCCCGTCATTGCCAAACAGCCGCCAGGTCAGGGTGATGGCGCTGGCCTCGGGCAGGGCGGCAATCAGCGCCGGCAGGGTGCGGTTGCCCACGTGAATGTTGACGAATTCGTCAATATCCAGTGTCAGTATCCAGTCGGCTTGCCGCACGATGTCCAGCCGATCCGCCTGCTTTAACGCGGTGAACTGGATGCCGCCCTTGTCATAGGGTCCGTCATTGCGGATATGGGTCAGCTGGCCCAGACCGGCCAGATGGTCCAGCATGACATCGGTGCCATCCTGGCAATCATTCGAAAACACCAGAAAATCGGTGAACCCGACGGCACGATGATGCGCCAGCCATTCCAGCAGAAAGGCGGCTTCGTTACGCACTGTAAGGATTGCCAGGTATTTCAGAGTGTTACCGCCATGCCTTCATGTCGCGCCGACCATCGGCCTCTCGCGATCGAAACCTTGTCCAAGTCATGCCATTTCGGCTTTGCTCCGTCAACGTTGCCCGACCGGCTTGACGCCAATGACAAGTCATGACCTGTTGGGCTGAAGGGGGGACCGCATGCCGATACCAATTTCAATCGATGCCGTTCAGGCGATGCTGACGGATCAGAATTACGTTTGTGACCGCGCGCTTGCGACGGTGGTGTTCCTGTCGCTGAAACTGGGCCGCCCCTTGTTTCTTGAGGGCGAAGCCGGGGTCGGCAAGACCGAGATCGCCAAGGCGTTGGCCTCCGGACTGAACCGCCGTCTGATCCGGCTGCAATGCTACGAGGGGCTGGATATCTCAAGTGCCGTCTATGAATGGAACTTCCCGGCGCAGATGGTGGCCATCCGCACCGCCGAAGCCTCTGGAGGGGCAGACCGCGCCGCCCTGCAAAACGAACTTTTCAGCGACGAATTCCTGGTTGAACGCCCGTTGCTACAGGCCATGCGCCCCGACGAACACGGCGCGCCGGTGCTGCTGATCGACGAACTTGACCGCACCGATGAACCGTTCGAGGCGTTCCTGATGGAGGCGCTCAGCGACTTTCAGGTCACCATACCGGAACTCGGCACCATCAAGGCCCCCGAACCGCCCATCGTCATCCTCACCTCGAACCGCACGCGTGAAGTGCATGACGCGCTGAAACGCCGCTGCCTCTATCACTGGGTCGACTATCCCGGGTTCGAACGCGAAGTGGAAATCCTGCACGCCCGCGCGCCCGAAGCTGCTGAAACCCTGTCGCGTCAGGTGGTGGCCTTCGTGCAAGCCCTGCGCACCGAAGACCTGTTCAAGAAACCCGGCGTTGCCGAAACCATCGACTGGGCCAAATGCCTGCTGGCGCTGGACGTGATCGACCTCTCACCCGAGGTCATCGCCGACACTCTGGGCGCGATCCTTAAATACCAGGACGACATCCAGAAACTGCAGGGCTCCGAAGCCAAACGTATCCTCGATCAGGCCAAAGCCTCACTTGAACCAACCTGATGCATCTTTGGTCTGTAAATATCCTCGGGGGGTTTGGGGGGCAGACAGCCCCCCATCGTTACTGTGGGTTTGGGGGGCAGACAGCCCCCCATCTGCGCTGAATGGCTGAACACCTCCCCCTCGAGTTGCCCGACGACCCCAAGCTCGGCCAGAACATCATCCACTTCGCCCGTGCCCTGCGCAAAGCCGGCCTGCCTATCGGCCCCGGCCGGGTCATCGACGCCATCCGCGCGGTCGAGGCGGCAGGTTTCAGCGACAAACGCGACTTCTACTGGACCCTTCACGCCTGTTTCGTCAATCGCCCGGAACACCGCGTGGTCTTTGCCCAGATCTTCCGCCTCTACTGGCGTGACCCACGCTATCTCGAACATATGATGGCGATGATGCTGCCGGCCATCCGCGGCGTGCAAGAGGACCGCCCGGCGCGGGCGGGCGAAAAACGCGCCGCCGAGGCGCTTCTGGACGGGGCCAACCGCGAAATCCCCGAAGACGGCGCGCAAGGGCCGGAAGAGGAGACCCAGATCGAGATCGACGCCTCTCTCACAATGTCCCGCGAAGAACGCCTGCGCAGCCTCGACTTTGAACAGATGAGCACCGAAGAGGTGGCGCAGGCCAAGGCCATGCTGGCCCGTCTCACCCTGCCGGTCAAACCGATCCCGTCGCGCCGTGGTCAGGCCAGCCTGCTTGGCCACAGGATAGATTGGCGGCGCACATTGCGCGCCTCGATGCGCCAGGGCGGCGAGATGCACCACCTGGCCCGCCTGACACCGCGCCCGCGCTGGCCCAACCTGGTGGTGCTGTGCGATATTTCCGGCTCGATGAGCCAGTACAGCCGAATCATCCTGCACTTTCTGCATGCGGTCTCAAATGCCAAGGGGGCGGGCTGGGCCAAGGTGCATGCCTTCACCTTCGGCACCCGGCTGACCAACATCACCCGCCATCTGAACCAGCGTGACGTCGATGCCGCTTTGGCCGCTGCCGGATCGCAGGCGCAGGACTGGGAAGGCGGCACGCGAATCGGGGCCTGCCTGCGCCAATTCAACCGCGACTGGTCGCGCCGCGTGATGGGGCAGGGGGCGGTGGTGCTGCTGATCACCGACGGGCTGGATCGCGATGACCCCGATGCGCTGGCGCGGGAAATGCAGCGTTTGCACCTTTCTGCCCGCCGGCTGATCTGGCTCAACCCGCTGCTGCGCTGGCAAGGCTTTGCCCCAAAGGCGCGTGGCATTGCCGCCATGCTGCCGCATGTGGACAGTTTTCGCGCCGGCCATTCGGTGGCTTCATTGCAAGAACTGGCGGCGGTGATCTCCCGCCCCGGCGATCTGGGCGAAAAGGCGCGGCTGATGGCGCAATTGTCCGCATGAACCGGTAATGTGATTTCGCGGTGATTTTAGAGTGATTTTGGGGCAGACAAAGGCCCGCCCGGTGTTTCATACTATCTTCCATGAACATGAAACCTGACAGATTTGACGCCATCCCCGAAACCGCGCTTGGCTGGTATCGTGATGGCATTGGCGCGGCCCTTGCCACTGTGGTTCAGACCTGGGGCAGCGCGCCGCGCCGGGTTGGCGCGCAGCTGGTGATCGGTGGCGACGGGCGTATCGAAGGATCCGTGTCGGGCGGCTGTGTCGAGGGCGCGGTGATCGTCGAGGCGCTTGAGGCGATCGGCGACGGCACCCACCGCCTGCTGGAATTCGGCGTCAGCGACGAAGACGCCTTTGCCGTTGGTCTGGCCTGCGGCGGCACCATCCGCGTGCTGGTTGAACCGGTGGGCGATGTGATGCCGGTGGATTTGCTCGAGCAACTGGTGGCGGCGCGTCAGACCCGCACCGCGCTGGCCTATGAAGTGAACCTTGAACTGGGCGTGCGGCGCTTGCTGCATGACGCCTACCCCGAGCGGATGCGTATGGACCGGTCCGGATTCGAGGCTGACGGGGAAACATTCGTGGCCGTCCATAACCCGCCGCTGCGGCTGATCGTGGTGGGGGCGGTGCATATCGCCCAGGCGTTGGTGGCGATGGCGCGGATTGCCGGCTATGACCCGGTGCTGATCGACCCGCGTGATGCGTTCGCATCACCGGCGCGCTTTCCCGGCGAGACCATATTGCAGGACTGGCCGGACGAGGCGGTGGCGGAACTGGGGCTGGACGCGCGCACCGCCCTTGTGCTGCTGACCCATGATCCCAAGCTGGATGATCCGGCGCTGATCGCCGCGCTGGGGGCGGATTGTTTTTACATCGGTGCGCTGGGGTCCAAACGCACCCACGCCAGTCGGGTGGCGCGGATGCAGGCGGCCGGGTTCAACAAGGATCAGATCGGGCGCATTCACGGCCCCGTGGGGCTTGATATCGGCGCGGCTGGTCCGGCCGAGATTGCCCTGTCGATCCTGGCCGAGATGACGGCGGTGCTGCGTGGTCGGGCCACGTGAAGTTCGGACCGGTTGAGCTGAGCGATGCGGTTGGCGCGGTGCTGGCGCATTCGGTAAGGCTCGGGTCGGGGCGGCTGCGCAAGGGGTTGGTTCTGACGCAGGCGCATGTTGATGCGCTGCGGGCCGAGGCAATCACCCAGGTCACCGCAGCGCGGCTTGAGCCCGGCGATATCGCTGAAAATGACGCCGCTGCGCGGCTGGCGGATGCGCTTGTGCCGGACCCGGCGGCGGTTGGGCTGTGCCTGGCCCAGCCTTTTACCGGCCGGGTCAATATCCTCGCCGGAGGGCCGGGGGTGGTGCAGCTGGATGTGGCCGCGCTGGAGCGGTTCAACCGGGTGCATCCGATGATCACCATCGCCACTGTGCCGCCGTTTCAGCAGATGGGGCCGGGGGGCATGGTGGCAACGATCAAGATCATATCCTACGCCGTGCCGGGCGATGACGTGACCCGCGCCGCCGCAATCGCCCCCGGCGCGCTAAGGCTGGCGGGGCCGGTATTTGGCAGCGTTGGGCTGGTGGTCACGGATATTGCCGGTGGCCCGTCCAATGACAAGGGGATCCGCGCCATCGAGGGACGGGTGACGGCGCTGGGGATGACAATGGCAGAAACGCGGATTGTCGCACATGAAACCGGGGCGCTGGCCGGGGCGCTGACCGGGGTTGAGGGTGATATTGTGCTGATCCTGACCGGCTCTGCCACGTCGGATGTTGATGATGTGGCCCCGGCGGCGCTGCGCCGTGCCGGGGGGCGGGTTGAGCGGTTCGGGATGCCGGTTGATCCGGGCAATCTGTTGTTTGTCGGGGGATTGGGCCGGCGTCCGGTGATCGGCCTGCCGGGGTGCGCGCGCGCGCCGGCGCTGAACGGGGCCGATTGGGTGCTGAGCCGGGTGGCCTGCGGCGTGCCGGTGACAAGCGATGATATTGCCGGCATGGGGGTTGGCGGATTGCTCAAGGAGATTCCGACAAGACCGCAGCCACGCGCGGGCAGGCGGGCCTGAGCGAAGGGCCCGTATTTAGGCCCGTATTTGAGCGTGTATTTCGGGGTTGTTTCGGTGTTGTTTTCGAGGCGGGGCAGGTTGTCATGCCAAAGTCGTAAAAGATTCTTGTTCTCAACCGGCAAGGGCCATGCTTAACTCAGCCGTAAGAGATAACAAATATCAGGGAGGATATCATGACAAAGGTCTCAATGACCGTGAACGGCAAGGCTGCGAATGGCGATGTCGAGGGGCGCACTCTGTTGTCGTCGTTCCTGCGCGACCAGCTTGGGCTGACCGGCACGCACGTCGGCTGTGACACCAGCCAATGCGGTGCCTGCGTGGTGCATGTGAACGGTGAAGCGGTGAAATCCTGCTCGATACTGGCGCTCGAGGCCGATGGGGCCGAGGTGGCGACAATCGAGGGGCAGGCGGCCGAGGATGGCACGCTGAACACCATCCAGCAGGCGTTTCAGGATCACCACGGGTTGCAATGCGGCTATTGCACGCCGGGCATGGTGATGTCGGCGACGGCGCTGCTGAAGGACAACCCCAAACCCAGCGAGGCCGAGATTCGCGCCTATCTCAGTGGCAATATCTGCCGCTGCACCGGGTATCACAACATTGTCAAAGCGATCATGGCGGCATCCGGTCAGGATGTGGCAATCGCGGCGGAATAAACTCAAGACACGCGTGGGTTCACCCACCCTACGGCTGATCCGAAGGGTGACTGAATCTCCGCCATCCAAGGAGAACAACACATGCCGAAAGATCATGGCATCGGCGCCAGCCCAAAGCGGCGCGAGGACGTAAGGTTTCTGACAGGCAACGGAAACTATACCGACGACATCAACAAACACGGTCAGGCCTATGTGCATTTCCTGCGCTCGGATATCGCGCATGGCACTATCAAGGGCATTGATACCGCTGCGGCGGCGGCCATGCCCGGTGTGGTAAAGATATTCACCGCCGCCGATTTCGAAGGCGTGGGCGGCGTGCCCTGCGGCTGGCAGGTCACCGACCGCTTTGGCGAGGTGATGCAGGAACCCAAGCATCCGATCCTGGCCGAAGGCAAGGTGCGCTATGTCGGCGAGATGGTCGCTGCCGTTGTCGCCGAAAGCGCCGCTCAGGCGCGCGATGCCGCCGAGGCGATCGAGCTGGACATCGACGATCTGCCCGCCGTGGTGAACATGAAGGCCGCCCTGGCCGACGGGTCACCCAAGGTGCATGACGATCTGACCTCAAATCTTTGTTATGACTGGGGCTTTGTCGAGGAAAACCGCGATGCGGTGGACGCCGCCATCAAGGACGCGGCGCATGTCACGACGCTGGAACTGGTCAACAACCGGCTGATCGCCAACCCGATGGAGCCACGCGTGGCCATCGGCGATTATGATCGCCCGTCCGGTGATTCCACGCTGTATACCACCAGCCAGAATCCGCATGTGATCCGCCTGTTGATGGGGGCGTTTGTGCTGGGCATCCCCGAACACAAGCTGCGCGTGGTCGCACCTGATGTGGGCGGTGGCTTTGGCACCAAGATCTTTCACTACGCGGAAGAGGCATTCTGCACCTTTGCCGCCAAGGCCTGCAATCGCCCGGTCAAGTGGACCTCGTCGCGCTCCGAGGCGTTCATGTCGGACGCGCACGGGCGTGACCACGTGACAAAGATCGAACTGGCGCTGGACGCGGATAACAACTTTACCGCAGTCCGCACCGATACCCATGCCAATATGGGTGCGTATCTGTCCACATTCGCGCCCTCGGTGCCGACGTGGCTGCATGGCACGCTGATGGCCGGAAACTACAAAACCCCGCTGATTTACGTCAACGTCAAGGCGGTGTTCACCAACACCGTGCCGGTGGATGCCTATCGCGGAGCCGGGCGCCCCGAGGCAACATTCCAGCTGGAAAGGGTGATCGACAAGGCGGCGCATGAGTTGGGCGTTGATCCGGTCGCGCTGCGGCGGCAGAACTTTATCACCGAGTTTCCCTATGAAACGCCGGTGGCCGTGGCCTATGACACGGGCGATTACAACGCCACCATGGACAAGCTGGAGGAAATGGCCGATTTCGCCGGCTTCAAGGCACGCCGAGCGACAAGCGAGAAGAACGGCAAACTGCGCGGCCTGGGCATCAACTGTTACATCGAGGCCTGCGGCATCGCGCCCAGCAACCTTGTCGGGCAGTTGGGCGCAAGGGCAGGGCTTTATGAATCTGCCACGGTCAGGGTCAACGCCACCGGCGGTCTGGTGGTGATGACCGGCAGCCACAGCCACGGGCAGGGGCATGAAACCGCCTTTCCCCAGGTGATTGCCGAGATGATCGGCATTGACGAAAGCATGATCGAGATCGTGCATGGCGACACCGCCAACACGCCGATGGGCATGGGCACCTATGGCTCGCGCTCGCTGGCGGTGGGCGGGTCCGCGATGGTGCGCGCCACCGAGAAGATCATCAACAAGGCCAAGAAGATCGCCGCACATCTGATGGAGGCGTCAGACGCCGACATTGAGTTGAAGGATGGCAATTTCAGCGTCGCGGGTACTGATAAATCGGTGGCCTGGGGCGATGTCACGCTGGCGGCTTATGTTCCGCATAACTACCCGCTTGAGGATATCGAGCCGGGGCTGGAAGAGACCGCGTTTTACGATCCGGCCAATTTCACCTACCCGTCCGGGGCCTATGCCTGCGAGGTCGAGGTTGATCCCGAGACCGGCAAGGTCAGCATCGAGCGGATGCTGGCGGCGGATGATTTCGGCAATATCGTCAATCCGATGATCGTTGACGGTCAGGTGCATGGCGGTTTGGCGCAAGGCATAGGTCAGGCGCTGCTTGAGGGCTGTGTCTATGACGATGACGGTCAGCTCTTGAGCGCGTCGTTCATGGATTACGCCATGCCGCGCGCCGATGATCTGCCGTTCTACGAGGTGGACCATTCCTGTCAGACGCCCTGTACCCATAACCCGCTGGGCGTGAAGGGCTGTGGCGAGGCTGGGGCGATCGGCTCGCCGCCATCGGTGGTGAATGCGGTTGTCGATGCACTTCGCTCGGCGGGCAAGGATGTGACCCATGTGGACATGCCGCTTAGCCCGTCGCGTGTCTGGGAGGCGCTGAACGGCTGATTTGAGTTTTGGCGGTGGTCCTTTGGGGCCGCCGTCGGAATTTGAGTATTTATCACGAGAAGAAGCGGGAGCGATGCTCTTGATTTTATTCGGGAAGGAACAACGAGATGTATGAATTTGAGTTTGAACAGCCTTCATCCGTGGCCGATGCGGTGGCGGCGCTGAAGGCAGAGGATGCACAGGCGCTGGGCGGCGGTCAGACGTTGCTGGCGACCATGAAACAGCGGCTGGCAGCGCCTTCAAAGCTGGTGTCCCTGCGCGGGATTGGCGGGATCGCCGGGGTCAGCGGTGATGGCGGGTCTGTCACCATTGGCGGGGCGACCACCCACGCGACGGTGGCTGCAAATGCCGGGGCCTATCCGGCGCTGGCTGATCTGGCCGGGCATATCGGTGATCCGGCGGTGCGCAATCGCGGCACCATTGGCGGGTCGCTGGCCAATAACGATCCGTCAGCGGATTACCCGGCGGCGGCGCTGGCCAGTGGCGCGACCATTGTCACCAACGCGCGTGAGATTGCGGCGGATGACTATTTTCAGGGCATGTTCACCACCGCGCTGGATGAGGCCGAGATCATCACCGGTGTGCGGTTCCCGGTGCCCGAGGCGGCCAGTTACCAGAAGTTCCTGCAACCGGCCTCGCGGTTTGCGCTTGTGGGTGTGTTTGTTGCCAAATATGGCGATGGCGTGCGCGTGGCGGTGACCGGTGCGTCCGAGGACGGGGTGTTCCGCTGGGGCGAGGCCGAAGCGGCGCTGAACAAGGAGTTCCGCGAGGACGCGCTGATGGATCTCAGGATCAACCCGATGAACATGATCGGTGACATGCACGGGTCCAAGGCGTATCGCGCGCATCTGGTCGGGGTGCTGACCAAGCGGGCGGTTCTGGCGGCGGGATAAGCTGCGGTGGTGTTGCTGTCCCCCGGATTTGGTTCGGGGGGAGCACAGACCAGATAAAAAAGGCCAGCGACGATATGATCGTCGCTGGCGCTAAATCCGGTGAAGGTCTTTTAGCCGCTTATTTCTGCGGTAGAGGACCGACCATCATGATCATCTGACGGCCTTCCATCTTGGGCATGTTTTCGATCCGGGCAACGTCCTTGACGTCCTCGGCCACCCGTTCCAGCAATTCACGGCCAAGGTTCAGGTGGGCCATTTCACGGCCGCGGAACCGCAGGGTAACCTTTACCTTGTCGCCATTTTCGAGAAACTTGAACACGTTGCGCATCTTGACGTCGTAATCGTGCGTATCGGTGTTGGGGCGGAACTTGACCTCTTTGACCTCGATGATCTTCTGTTTCTTGCGGGCCTCGGATTCGCGTTTCTGAGTCTCGTATTTATACTTGCCGAAATCCATGATCTTGCAGACCGGCGGATTGGCATTGGGCGAGATTTCCACCAGATCAAGACCGGCCTCGTCGGCCATCTGCATGGCCCTTGTCGGGGTCACGACGCCAACATTGTCGCCATCAGCGCCAATCAGACGGATTTCAGTGGCGCGAATTTTGTCATTGACGCGCGGGCCGGTGTCGCGTTGCGGCGGCGCGTTGTGAGGTCTGCGGGCTATGGGTTCAGTCCTTGATTTGTTAGCGAAATTTGAGGCTGCAACGTAAACCCGGTTTTCGTGTCTTACAAGGTGCAATTAGCCACTGTCCGGGATTTCCGAGGGTGAGTCGCGATTGGTGGCGTGGGTGCCAACAAAGCGATGAAACTCTTGAACGAAAAGATCATAGGCAGGGGTGCCTGCCATCACCACATGATTGTTACCCGGCAGTGTCACAAATCGTGCCCCGGGGATCAGTGCCGCCAGACGCCTGCCTTCTTCCATGGGGACCCGTTTGTCACCCTCGGAATGCATGACCAGAACCGGAACGGTTAACTTGCGGGCCAGCTCCGTAATGTCCACTTGGGCATTCATATCGTTGAGTTTCGCGGCAACTTCCGGCGAACAGGCGACACGTTGCAGTTCATCAAAGCTGGCTTTTTGCGCTGGACTGGAGTCTGGAATAAAGCTTTGGGTGAACATGTTGCGATAGGCCGGATTGGGATCACCCCAGCCAAGGCGAATGATATTGGTGCTGGCATCGTGCATTGCGGCTTGCTCTCGTGATTTGCGCATCAGCGGGCCCCGCGCATACCCACCCAGCATGACAATACATGTGACTTTCTCGGGGTATTTGACGGCATAGCGCACAGCAAACGCGCATCCTTGCGACATCGAAAATATTGCAAACCGATCCAGGCCAGTGGCTTGGACCACGGTTTCCATATCCTGCAACATGGCCGCTTCTGACAATTCCGGCGGGTCCCAGTCGGACAGGCCGTTACCGCGCTGGTCAAAGCGCACCAGCCGGTTATGGCGGGCAATGTCCTGTAACAAGGGTCCATGAATCTGGCTGGACCAGTCATACTCCAGGTGATTCAACCAGTTTGGTGACTTGAACACCGCATGACCCTGACCAACCTCTGCATGAGCCAGTTGAACACTGTCCGGCGTTATGCAGAACCCGATCTGTTGCGTGCGGGCCGTGGCTTGGGCGTCGTGAAACCGGACACGGGCCTGCGGCGTCCATTGCCAGACACGGATTGGTCGCGATATATTCTTAACCGATTGCGAACCGAGATCGGTAAACCCTTCAGGTATCCGGGACTGGATCATGTGAAAGACCGCATCTGAAATGCACACGCCGCCCGGTTCGGCCATCTGTTCCAAACGGGCGGCGACGTTCACCTCGTCGCCAAAGATATCGTCCTCGGTGATCACCACATCGCCCAAATTGATGCCAATGCGATACCGGATACGGCGGTCTTCCGGAGTGGCGGATTCACGCTCGGCCATCCCGGTCTGGATATCCAGCGCACAGCGGACCGCATCGCCGGCGCTGGTAAACTCGACCAACATACCGTCGCCGGTGGTTTTGATGATACGGCCCGGCGCGCCGGCTATTGTCGGGTCAATCAGTTCAGCGCGGTATTGCATCTGGCGTGCGATCACACCGTCTTCGTCCGCTTCCATGAGGCGGCTATAGCCAGCCATATCGGCAACAAAAATGGTGGTAAGTCGGTGTTGTATTGATCTGTCCTCCAAAATCGGGTTTGGATCAGTCTACACCGTTTTTTCCAAAGTCGAGAGAAATCTCAAGCGCGTTCGAAATCAGCCGACAAAGGCCTTTTCCACCACATATTCCAGCGGTTCGGAATTGGCCCCTTCACGCAGGCCAAAGCCTTCAAGCACGTCTTTCATATCCTTGTTGAACCCCAGTGACCCGCACACCATGGCGCGGTCGGTGTCGGGGCTGATCGGGTCGATCCCGAGGTCGGCAAACACGGTGCCATCGTTCAAAAGCGTGGTGATCCGGCCCATGACAGGGCTTTGCTCGCAGGTGGTGGTGGGGTAATAGCGCACCTTGCCGGCGGTCATTTCTCCAATCAGCGGGTCGTTTTCGAGGCTTTCCACCAGCTCCCGGCCATAGTCAAGCTCGGCCACGTCGCGGCAGGTGTGGGCCATGATGATTTCGTCGTAATTCTCGTAGGTTTCCGGATCGCGCAGCAATGATGCAAACGGGGCAAAGCCGGTGCCGGTGGCAAAGAACCACAGCCGCTTGCCCGGCAGCAGCGCGTCATGCACCAGCGTGCCGACCGGTTTGGGGCGCAGGATGATCTGGTCGCCAACCTTGATATGTTGCAGCCTGCTGGTCAGCGGGCCGTCGGGCACCTTGATCGAATAGAACTCAAGCTCTTCATCCCAGGACGGGCTGGCGATGGAATAGGCCCGCAGCAGCGGTTTGCCGTTGTCTCCCAACAGGCCGATCATCACGAATTCACCCGACCGGAACCGCAGCGACTGTGGCCGCGTCACCCTGAAGGAAAACAGCCGGTCGGTCCAGTGCCTGACCTGCGTAACGGTCTGTGCATCGGGCAGGACGGGTTTCTTTTGTGCGGCTTCAACGGGGGTGGCTTCGGTCACGGGCATCATCTCTGTCATGGTTTCAATGCCGGCGTGATACACCGGCCCCTTCTGAATAGGCTTTGATCTGGGTCAGGGAAAGGGCAAGCTGTGATTTCGCGTGACCGTTTGTGTACAAACAGTCACACAGTTGCCGGTTGTCCCGGTGCTATGGCGCGGCTTGGGATTGGGGCTGGCCGCGCAGGCGTGACTGGTAGTCATGCGCGCGCCAGTCGGCCCGCGCCAGCCATTGATCCTGAGGCTGTCGGGTGGCAAGTTCGTCGTCGATCTCGATCTCGTCAAAGCCCGAGCGGCGCGCCATGGCGTATTGATCGGCCAGCACGTGACCCCGCGCCCGCAGCCGCCCGTCAAATCCAAGCCGGCGCAACTGGCAGGCAATGGAAAAGCCGCGCCCGTCAGCAAAACTTGGGAAATCAACGCGGATCATCCGCAAGCCGGGCAGCCTGTCAGCCAGGCTGGCCGGGTCGGTGTCGGGACCGATGTCCAGCGCTGTCGCGTCGGGTTGATCGGGGCTGGTGAACCCGTCTGTCCAGTCATCCCGGACAAAGCCGGTGTCGGTTACCAAGATGTTCATGCCTCTGCCTTTCTGCGGACCATTTTACCGTTCACGAAATGGATGCCGCATTCATCCTTGTCCTGTTGGCGCCAGCGTCCGGCGCGCGGGTCTTCACCCGGCTTCACGGGGGTGGTGCAGGTCATGCAGCCGATCGAGGGATAGCCCCTGGCCACCAGCGGATGCCGGGGCAGGCGGTTTTCCTCCATGTAGGCGGCCACGTCCGCCGGGGCCCAATGCGCCAGCGGGTTGATCTTGATGCGGTTGGTCTCGGCCTCGACCTCGAAAAAGTCGAGCGCCGCCCGGGTGCCGGACTGGAACCGTTTGCGTCCGGTGATCCAGCCGTCATAATCCCCGAGTGCCGATTGCAGCGGGGCCGTTTTACGCAAGGCACAGCAGGCATCCGGGTCACTTTTGTGCAACTGGCCATCGGGATCATGGGTGGCGATATCGGCCGCGCGGATGATGCGCAGGTTGCTGAGGCCCAGCCGTTCGCTGACATCGTTCTGATAGACCAGCGTTTCGGTGAACAGCATTTCGGTGTCGATGAACAGCACCGGCGTGGATTTGTCGATCACGGCCGCCATGTGCAACAGTACTACCGATTCCGCGCCAAAGCTGGAGACCAGGGCGATGTTGCCCGCGTCTTCCAGCGCGCCCTGCATCACCGCCGTGGCGCTGTGATGGCGATAGCGGGCGTTGAGGGTGCTGACCTTATCGGCAAGCGCAGCGCGGGGGGCTGCGTCGGTGCCTTCCCTCTCGGGCCTGCTGGCAGGCCCTGTCGGGCCTTGGGCGGGAGTATTTTGAACGAGAAGAAGCATGGGTCATGCCGCCTTTTCACGTGGGGGGGTATCGTAGAGCACGGATTTGAACGGGGCCATGCCGAGGCGCTTGAAGGTTTGCGCAAAGGTTTCGTCCGGGCTGAGACGCAGGTCGAGATAGCCAAGCACCAGACGTTCGATGGCCGGCAGGATGTCATCGGCGGAAAAGCCGGGACCGGCGCGCTGGCCGATGGCGGCGTCTGCCGTGGCGTCTCCGCCAAGGGTGATCTGGTAGTTTTCGACACCGGCCCGGTCGAGGCCAAGGATGCCGATATGCGCCACGTGATGGTGGCCGCAGGCGTTGATGCAGCCCGATATCTTGATCTTGAGCGCGCCAATGTCATGCTCCAGCTTCAAGTCGTCGAACCGGGTGGCGATGTCCTGTGCGATGGGGATCGAACGGGCGGTGGCCAGGGCGCAGTAGTCCATGCCGGGGCAGGCGATGATATCGCTGATCAGGCCGATATTGGCGGTGCCAAGGCCGGCGGCGCGCAGGTCGGCGTGCAGGGTGGGCAGGTCGGATTTATGCACATGCGGCAGGATCACGTTCTGTTCGTGGCTGATGCGCAGTTCATCATGGCCAAAGCGCCTGGCCAGGTCGGCCATGACACGCATCTGCGCCGATGTGGCGTCGCCGGGGGTTTCCCCATGTGCCTTGAGGCTGATCGTCACGATGGCGTGGCCCGGATCGCGATGCGCCGCGAGGTTGGTATCGGCCCAGGCGCGGAACACCGGGTCGGCGCGATAGGCGGTGTCGTAAGCCTCTGGCGACAACGTCCGCAAGGGCGGCCGGGCGAACGCCGCTTCGATATCGGCCAGCAGCGTCTGATCGACCCCGGAAAAGCCTGGGCGGATGCGGGCGAACTGGTCGTCGACCAGCGCGCGGATATTGTCCAGCCCATGTTCATGCACGGTGATCTTGATGCGCGCCTTGTACTTATTGTCGCGCCGCCCCAACAGGTTATAGACGTTCAGCACGGCCTCTAGGTAGGGCAGAAGGTCGGCGCGGGGCAGGAAGTCATTGATCACCTTGCCGATCATCGGCGTGCGGCCAAGGCCTCCGCCAATCACCACTTCAAAGCCCTGTTCGCCGTGGCGCTCGACGATGCGCAGGCCGATATCATGGGCGCGAATGACCGCGCGGTCCTGTGAACTGCCGATGACGGCGATCTTGAATTTACGGCCCAGGAACTGGAACTCGGGGTGGTCGGTGGACCATTGGCGGATCAGTTCGGCCACCGGGCGCGGATCGGCGATTTCATCGGCTGCAGCCCCGGCAAAGTGGTCTGACGTGACGTTGCGGATGGTGTTGCCACTGGTTTGGATCGCGTGCAGCCCGACACTCGCCAGCGCGTCCAGCATGTCGGGCACGTCACGCAGGGCGGGCCAGTTGTACTGGATATTCTGACGGGTGGTGAAATGGCCATAGCCCTTGTCCCACCGGTCGGCAATATCGGCCAGCGCGTGCATTTGCGCCCCATTCAGCGTGCCGTAGGGGATCGCCACACGTAGCATATAGGCGTGCAGTTGCAGGTACAGCCCGTTCATCAGGCGCAGCGGTTTGAATTCATCCTCGGTCAGCGATCCGTCGATGCGCCGTTCCACCTGAGCGCGGAACTGGGCGTTGCGTTGCGCCAGAAAGGCGGTGTCGAATTCGGAATACTTATACATCTTTTGCGGCCTCCTGCTTGCCATGGGCATAGTTTGACGGTCCCGTGGCGCGAAATTCCTCGCGAAAATGGGTGGGGTGGGGGCCCGGTGCGACATCGGCCAGATAGGCCCCGACGATGTTGTTTTGCTGTGATGCGTCCAGCAGGCGAAGCTGGGCGTGGGCCTCGTCCGAGATCACCTCGGCGCTGGCAAGCTGGCGGGTCCAGTCGTCGTCAGCGGTAAGGTAGATCACGTCGCCCTGCAAAAGGTCCGAGGCGGTGACGACTTGGGAAACGAGGGGCGATGGCATCGGGTGGTTCCTTTCGCGGTGATTGACGTAAGTTTGAATATAGGAAATATTCCCGAATATTGACCATGGCCTGCGGCAAATAAGAACCTGCGTTCTTTCTGGGTCGAAAATATAGTCATGCAGTTCTGGAAATCGGGAGAAACGGGAATGGCGGCGCGAATAGACGAACTGGATCGGAAAATCCTTGACCAGTTGCAGCGGGATGCGGGGCAATCCCTGGATGAAATTGCCGCCAAAACGGGCAGTTCCAAGACCCCGGTATGGAACCGTATCCGCAAATTGCGCGAGGCCGGGGTGATTGGTCGCCAGACCGTGGTGCTGGACGCCGGGGCGCTGGGGTTCGAGGCGTGTTTCTTTGTGCTGATCCGCACGTCCGAGCACGAGGCCGACTGGCAGGCGCGGTTCCTCAAGGCCCTGAACCAGCGCCCCGAGGTGCAGGAGGCGCACCGGCTGGCGGGGGACATTGATTACATTCTCAAGGTCAGGGTTAAGAATGCGCGGGCCTACGATGAGTTTTATCAGGCGCTGATTTCCGAGGTGAAAGTGTTCAATGTGACGGCGTTGCTGTCGATGCAGGAAATCAAGTCGACGACATTGTTGCCGTTGGGGGCGTGAGCCGACGGGCACCTGCGCGCGTGGCATTGCGGGTTCAACTGGGCTAGGTTGGCGGGCATGAATACGAACCCGATACACCGCAGATGGATTGTGCTGGCATTCCTGCTGGCCGTGGCGGCCCTGACCGGCACGATCTGGCACTATGGGCTTCGCCAGGCGCTGGATCAGTTGTCGCGCCGGGCCGGGGCCGATCTTGAACTGGCCAGCGACCGGCTGACCACCCAGTTGCAGGTCTATCAGGAACTGGCGGTGCTGATGGCCGGGCATCCGCGGCTGACCGGGCTTGAGCAGGACAGCGCGCGCATCGCCGCGCAGGCGTTGCTGCTGGAGGTGGCCGATACCACCGCGGCGCTGGATGTGATGTATGTCGATCAATCGGGCCGGGTGCTGGTGTCGGCGCGCGGCTTGCTGGGGCCGGATCTGGCCGGAACCGAATACTTCCGCCGGGCCATGCAGGGCGCTTTGGGGCGCGATCACGGGGTCATGCAGCCGCTGAACCGGCGGGCGTATTATTACGGTGCCCCGGTCTTTGCCGGCGATGGGCGGGTGCGCGGCGCGCTGGTGGTGGTGGCCGATGTCGAGGACGTGGAATGGGATTGGCGCGGATCGAATCCGGCGGTGTTTTTCACCGATCAGGGCGGGCAGGTGTTCATTTCCAACCGCTCGGAATTGCTGTTTCCCAATCGTCCCGGCTGGGAGGCGGTCCGTTATCGGTCGGTTAGTAGCCATGAAATATGGCAAATCGACTGGGGGCCTTATCTGCCCCGGCGTGCGCTGCATCTGACCCAGCGTCTGGCGGTGGTCGGGCTGGTGGGCGAGGTGCTGGTGGATGTGGCCCCGGCGCGGCGTCTGGCCGGGTTGCAGGCCGCGACCGTGGCGGCGATCTGTCTGGCGTTCGGGGCGTTGCTGTATCTGGCGACGGAACGCCGGCGCACGCTGGCGCAGGCCAATGCGGTGCTGGAAAGCCGGGTTGGCGCGCGCACCCGCGATCTGTCGGACAGCAACGCGATGCTGCGCCGCGAGGTGGCCGAGCGGCAAGAGGCCGAGGCGGCGCTGAAACAGGCGCAGGCCGATCTGGTGCAGGCCGGCAAGCTAAGCGCTCTGGGGCAGATGAGCGCCGGGATAAGTCACGAACTGAACCAGCCGCTGATGGCGATCCGGTCGTTCGCCGAGAATGGCGCGCAATATCTTGAGCGCGGTCAGGTGGATGTGGCCGCCGGCAACCTGACCCGGATTTCCGAACTGGCGCGGCGCATGGGGCGGATCATCGCCAACCTGCGCGCCTTTGCCCGGCAGGAAAACACCGGTGCCGGGCGGGTAGAGCTTGTCGCCGTTCTGGACGCGGTGATCGAGTTGGCCGGCGCGCGGTTGCGTCAGGAAAGCGTGACGCTGGTTTACGCGCGGCCCGCCCATCCGATCTGGGTGCGCGGCGGCGAGGTAAGGCTGGGGCAGGTGTTTGTCAATCTGGTGACCAATGCGGTGGATGCAATGGCCGACAGCGGCGCGAAGGTCCTGACGCTGGCGATTGACGACGTACGGGAATTGCGGGTCACCGTGCGCGACACCGGTCCCGGCATCGACATGCCCGACAAGGTGTTCGAGCCGTTTTATTCCACCAAGGAGGTGGGTGCCTCCGAGGGTATGGGGCTGGGCCTGTCGATATCCTATGGCATCGTGCAAAGCTTTGGCGGTGATATTCGCGGCGGTAACGCGCCCGGCGGCGGCGCTTTGTTCACCGTGTCGCTGGAACGCTGGCGCGAGGAGGTGGCGGCATGAGCATCCCGGTTCTGTTGGTCGATGACGATGCCGCCGTGCGCGAGGCATTGGCGCAAACACTGGATCTGGCCGGGATGCGGGCGATCCCGGCGGCGTCTTTTGTCGCGGCCAAGGACCATATAACCCGCGATTTTCCCGGTGTGATCCTGTCGGACATGCGGATGCCGGGGCGCGACGGGTTTCACCTTTTGGCCTATGCGCATGAGGTGGACAGCGAGTTGCCGGTGGTATTGCTGACCGGCGAGGGCGACATCCCGATGGCGGTGACGGCGATGGAACAGGGGGCGTTCGATTTCCTTGAAAAACCCTGCGCGCCGGGCGATCTGGTGGCGGTTCTGACCCGCGCCATTGCCGCGCGTCAGGCGGTGCAGGCCGCGCGTGCCGAAACCGCGCACGCCGAGGCGGGCGACCCGGCGGCGCGGCTGATATTCGGCCAAAGCGACCTGGCCGAAGGTCTGCGCGCGCGGGCGCGTCTGGTGGCGCAGGCGGGCCGCGAGGTGCTGGTGACAGGTGCGCCCGGCAGCGGTATTTCCAAAATCGCCGAGGTCATTCACCTGAGTTCCGACAATGCCCGTGGCCCGTTTGAAAAGCGCGCCGCCGACGGGCTGGACCGGCGCGGTCTGGCCCATGCGCTGGCAGTCAGCACCGGCGGGACGCTGTTTCTGGACGAAATCAGCCAGCTGCCCGCCGACACCCAGATTGCCCTGATCGAGGCGCTGGAGGGGACGGATGATGTGCGCCTGATGGCCGGCAGCACCGTTGAACTGGACGAAACCCGGATCAACCCGGACCTGTTTTACCGCATCGAGATTTCCACCGTGCGCGTCCCGTCCATCGCCGAGCGCCCCGAGGATATCCCGGTGCTGTTTCGCCGGTATGTGGCCCAGGCCAGCGAGCAGGCCGGGCTGGCAGCACCCGAGGTTACCCCGGACCATCTGGCCGGGCTGATGGCGCGGGACTGGCCCGGCAATGCCCGTTCGCTGATGTCTGCGGCGATGCGGTTTGTGCTGGGGATGCCTCAGGACGTGCAGGGGGCCGGGCTGGGTCTGGCGGAACAGATGGCGCGGGTGGAACGGTCGTTGCTGGTGGCGGCACTGGGGCACCAGAACGGCCAGGCCTCGGCGGCGGCAAAGGCGCTGAAACTGCCGCGCAAGACATTTTATGACAAATTGGCCCGATACGGGATTCGCCCCGAGGATTTTCGCCGCTGATCTGTGCGGATTTTCGCACAGTTGGCGATTCAGGATGTGTGGAATTCCGCACAAGTGACGGCTCTGTCTTGTCAAATGGGTTTAGGAACGGGACATAACATGCGGAAATTGTGTGATTAAACTACTTGCGATTGACGCGGCTGACTAACCATTGAGTCAGACCAGCCGATTCGTTTCAATTGCACAGTTGCGCCGAATCCCGGCGTGCAGGGGCATGTGCCCTGATGACATTCAATACTTCGGGAGGAGATACCGATGAAATTCCTGACTGCTGCTGCAACCGCGACGGCCCTCAGCCTGACCGCCACGGCTGGCTTTGCCGCCTGTGACGATGGCGAGATCGTGGTGAAATTCGCCCATGTGACCAACACCGACAAACACCCCAAGGGGATCGCCGCGTCGCTGCTGGAAAAGCGCGTGAACGAGGAAATGAACGGCACCATGTGTCTGGAGGTCTACCCCAACTCGACGCTTTACAATGACAACAAGGTGCTTGAGGCGATGTTGCAGGGCGATGTGCAACTGGCCGCGCCCAGCCTGTCGAAATTCGAGAAATTCACCAAGCAATTCCGCCTGTTCGACCTGCCGTTCATGTTCAAGAACATCGAGGCGGTTGATGCGTTTCAGGGCTCGGCCGATGGTCAGGCGCTGCTGGATTCCATGCAGCGGCGCGGCCTTCAGGGGCTGGCGTTCTGGCACAATGGCATGAAGCAGATGTCAGCCAACAAGCCGCTGATCGCACCGACCGATGCCAACGGCCTGAAGTTCCGGGTGCAGTCCAGCGATGTTCTGGTGGCGCAGATGGAGGCGATCGGCGGCAGCCCGCAGAAGATGGCGTTTTCCGAAGTCTACGGCGCGCTGCAACAGGGCGTTGTCGACGGTCAGGAGAACACCTGGTCCAACATCTATGGCAAGAAGTTCTTTGAGGTGCAGGACGGTGTGACCGAAACCAACCACGGCATCATCGACTATCTGGTGGTGACCAATGTTGACTGGCTGGCCAGCCTTGATCCGGCGGTGCGCGAGCAGTTCCTGACCATTCTGGGCGAAGTCACCAAGACCCGCAACGCCGAGGCATTTGCGGTGAACGAGGCCGCCAAGCAGTCGATTCTCGACGCCGGTGGCACCATCCGCCAGCTGGACGCGACCCAGCGTCAGGCCTGGGTCGACACCATGATGCCGGTCTGGTCGCAGTTCGCCGGTGATGTGGGTCAGGACAAGATCGACGCCGCCCAGGCGATCAACGCCGGGTTGTAGGGATGGTGGGGTAACACCCACCCTGCGCAATGACGGCGGGCCGCGTGAGATGGCCCGCCGGTTTCGAAAAGCGGGAGGCGGATATGACTGGTAAGACCGGGAGGGTCGACCAGATCGAAGAGACGGTGATCGCCGTTCTTCTGGGTCTGATGACATTGCTGACATTTGCCAATGTAGTGGCGCGGTTTGTGTTCAATTCCAACATCCTGTGGGCGCTTGAGCTGACGGTGTTCATGTTCGCCTGGCTGGTTCTTCTGGGTGCGTCCTATGCGGTGAAAAAGCACGCGCATCTGGGTGTGGACGCGATTGTCAATCTTCTTGGTGCCCCAGCGCGGCGCATTCTGGCGCTGGTGGCGGTCACGGCTTGTCTGGTGTTTTCGCTGCTGATGCTGAAGGGGGCCTATGATTACTGGGCGGTGTTTGCCGATCTGCCGCCGACCTCGGGGCGCTGGATTCCCACGGGGCTGGATATGAAGGCCCGCTCGCAAAGTTTCTACGAGGTGCAGGATGTGCCGATGGTCGGCGCGCTGCGCTTTCTTGAAGGGCTGATCAACTACGGCGAGTCTTACGAAAAGCTGCCCAAGGTGGTGCCCTATCTGGTGATGCCGCTGTCGATGCTGTTGCTGGTGCTGCGGTTTGCGCAGGCGGCTGTGGGCGTCTGGAAGGGCGATGTGGACCGGCTGGTGGCCAGCCACGAGGTCGAGGACGAGATGGAAGAGGCCCGCGCGCGCGCCACCGGACCCGTCGATGGGCCCAAATCTGGGCCCGAATCCGGGGAAAATGTCTGATGGCGGTTCTGTTCCTCTTTGCCATGGTGATTGGCCTGATGCTGATTGGCGTGCCGATTGCGGTGTCGCTGGGGCTGAGTTCGACGCTGTTCCTGCTGATCTATTCCGACAGTTCGCTGGGGTCGGTCGCCGGCACGCTGTTCGAAGCCTTTGAAGGCCATTTCACCCTGCTGGCCATTCCGTTTTTCATCCTGGCCTCGACCTTCATGTCGACGGGTGGCGTGGCGCAGCGGATCATCCGGTTTTCCATCGCCTGTGTCGGGCATTTTCAGGGCGGGCTGGCGATTGCCGGCGTGTTTGCCTGCATGATGTTTGCCGCCCTGTCGGGGTCGTCGCCGGCGACCGTGGTGGCGATTGGCTCGATCGTCATCGCGGCGATGCGCCAGGCCGGTTATACCAAGGAATTTGCCGCCGGGGTGATCTGTAACGCTGGCACGCTGGGCATCCTGATCCCGCCCTCCATCGTCATGGTGGTCTATGCTGCCTCGGTCGATGTGTCGGTGGGGCGGATGTTCCTTGCCGGCATCATTCCGGGGCTTTTGGCCGGGCTGATGCTGATGGTGACGATCTATGTGATTGCGCGGATCAAGAACATGCCATCGGGCGACTGGGCCGGCTGGGGCGAGATAGGCGCATCCTTCCGCGAGGCATTCTGGGGCCTGTTCCTGGTGGTGATCATCATGGTCGGGATCTACGGCTATATGTGGTATTC
>Ga0209121_10001674_pt1 | contig 23206 bp, 18 predicted proteins | sample Cruoilmetagenom3_FD_187292 | JGI IMG/M metagenome (GOLD analysis project Ga0209121, IMG submission 187292) | Oil polluted marine microbial communities from Coal Oil Point, Santa Barbara, California, USA - Sample 3 (SPAdes) (version 2) | ecosystem: Environmental > Aquatic > Marine > Oil seeps ... | reverse complement strand
AACCCCCAACTCTATTCCTCTATCCAACACATTCCATACATTATCATTATCTAATAGAATATCCCTTATCTTTCCTCTAGCAGATAACCGATGCATAGATAATATCTTACCACATCTTTACGAAAAAGTCAATAAATTTTTGCAGCAACTAACCTCAAGAAAGATAAGAACTTACACCAAATTTTCAAGGAGTACCCCCCTACTAAATTCCTATCCGTCAAGGAAAAATCTTGACTTTTCCAAAACGGTATGGTAAAATAAGACCTCAATGAGATATATACTTTTAAGGGAGGCGTTATGTATATCTTCGGATGCCCCATCTCAACATTCCTTGCCTATATCGTGGCAATACTCGCTGTCTTTGTATCTGCAATATGGGCGGTGGTAAAGAAATTTCCCTTTGAAGGATAACGGGGAGGAGTAGATGGTCTATATAGTTGTCCTTGTAGTCTATCTTGCCGTTCTTGTCGCCATCGCATTTCTAAGCAGGAGGGGTACGAAAACCGTTGAGGATTTTTACATCGGGGGTAGGAACATAGGGCCGTGGGTCACCGCTATTTCATTTATAGCCGCATATTTCTCATCGGTAGTCATAATTGGCGGTGGCGGATTTGGTTACAAGTATGGTATGTCAACGGTCTGGGTGGGTGCAACCAATGTGCTCCTGGGCTGTACCCTCTGCTGGATAATACTGGGTGAGAGGATAAGATTATTCACCAGGAGGCTCGCCGCAATGACCGTACCGGGCTTTTTCGGTGAGAGATTCAGGTCAAAGGAAGCGAGGGTGTTCTCGGCGTTCGTAATATGTATATTTATGGTTGTCTATAATGTGAGCATACTGAAGGGAATGGGAAACATATTCGAGGTACTGATGGATATACCCTATTTATAGGGAGTCCTGATATCGGGGCTTATCATAGTTTTCTATGTCGCGATAGGGGGATATCTCGCGGTTGTATGGACGGGTTTTATTCAGGGATGGATAATGCTGTTCGGAATCTACTGGAAGGGGACAACCGGCGTTGGCGTGTTTACCTCTATGATAGGCGGGTGTGCAACCGCTCTCCTGTGGATTGCCCTCGGCAATCCATTGGGCATTCACGGATTCATACCCGGGATACTCGTGGGTCTTGTACTCATCATTGTGGTCAGTAGATTCACCCGGAAACTACCCGATGAGCATATAAAAAGGGTGTGGGGAGAAGAATCCCAACACCATCAGCCTTTGTAACCAAATGCATAATAGATAATGAACAGCAATGTAAAGATGTACAGGAGCCAACTCACCTCTTTTCCCTTTCCGGTGATGAGTTTTAAGAGGGTGTAAGAGATTATTCCCGCCGCGAGTCCGTGAGAGATATTACTCGTAAGGGGCATTATAATTATCGTGAGAAAGGCGGGTAGACTCTCAGTAACATCTCTCCAGTTTATCTTCAATATCGGCTCCATCATAAAAAGTCCAACCAGTATGAGCGCCGGGGCAGTTGCAGATGCCGGAATGATACGGGCAAACGGAGCGAAGAAAAGTCCCAGGAGGAAGAGAATGCCCACAACAATCGCAGTGAGTCCACTCTTTCCTCCCTCCGCTACACCCGCCGCGCTCTCTATATAGGTTGTAACCGTCGTGGTTCCGCATAATGAACCTATGAGAGTTCCGAAGGCATCGACAATCAGCACCCTGCCCGCCCCAGGAAAACTCCCCTTTTTATCGAGTATGTCCAATTTAGCGGCGAGACCCGCCACACTTCCGAGCGTATCGAACAGGTCGAAGAAGATGAATGTGAATATCACGGGTAAGAGAGAGAGTTTCAGCGCACCAATTATGTCAAGTTGAAAGAATACCGATGCAAACGCCTTTCCCGATGGAAGTTTTACCACATCGGTCAGGGCGTGTGGAACGGGTGTGATGGTTGTCCCACCAGAACTCACGAGCATCCCGGCGAGCGCTGTAGCAATTATCCCCCACAGAAGCGCCCCCTTAACCCTCACCGCGAGTAGGAAGGTGGTGAAGAGAAGACCTCCGAGGGCAAGGAGCACCGCGGGAGATTTTATATTGCCGAGGGCGATTATGGTAGCGGGGTTTTTGGTGATTATACCCGCCCCGGAGAGACCTATAAAGGCGATGAATATGCCAATTCCCACGCTTGCCGCAAGTTTTAGATTGGACGGAATACCCTTGAGGACCTGCTCTCTCCAGGGGGAGAGCGCAATTATGACGAATATGACCCCATCCCAGAATACACATCCCAGAGCGGTTTGCCAGGGAACCTGCATCGTACCGCATACCGTGAAAGCGAAGAAGGCGTTGTATCCCATTCCGGCGGCAAGTGCAAAGGGTAGATTTGAAAAGAGACCCATTACTATACAGGTGATGGCGGCGGATAACACCGTTGCCATTACCGCTCCCTCAAATGGGACACCGCCTTTAGATAGAAGCGAGGAATTGACAAATATGATGTAAGCCATCGTCATAAATGTCACAAATCCCGCTATCACTTCGGTTGAGACTTTACTCCCCCGCTCCTTCAAGCCGAATATCCTCTCAACCATAACACCCCCCTTAATAAAGTTGGAAGTGTAAAAAACTCAACCACAGAGCACACAGAGGATATTTAGTATTAAGGAATTATAAAAGATTTTTATTCCCCTCATCTGTGATCTCCCAGAAGATTAATTGCTTTACCTTACATTCTATTGCCGCTCTGCTTTCTAACGCTAGAAACTTCTCTTTTTCTAACACAGATTAACACTGATTGTTTATTATTTCAAAGATGTTTATTTATATGTGAGCATCCCTGCCTGACGGCAGGCAGGTGTGCTCATCTGTGGTTAATTTTAGTCCTTGCTTTTTTGAGAATACAGAGAACTAATTTGTGCTCCGTGACCTCTGTGGTTTTTTTTGTGACAATTGACTATTGACGATTGACTATACTTAACCACTTCATATTGTGGTCTTCAACCTTATGTGCACTTTTCCCTGCAGGGGACTCTTTCCCCTTCCGATACCGTAATCGATGCTCCATCTTCCCACAGGTGTCAGGAATGAAACGCCCACACCACCGCCAAACATAAATAAATTGGTGTTATCTAACAATTCTACATAACCGAAGTCTACAAAAGGGAAGAACCTGTTTTCACCCCCGATTGGGAGTCTATACTCCACATTGCTCCACACCCCCGCCTTACCCCTTATCTCTCCCTCTTCATATCCCCTCACCGTATTTGCGCCACCAAGCATAACCAAATCGTGCCTGGGTATCGAATCTTCGAGGCAGACATCGCCCTTTATTGACAGGAAGATCCACTTGAACAGCCTCTCCATTCCGGCGGTCACTCTATTCACTCCGTGAATTCCATATCTTGAAGAAAATGAAAGAAACTGGTTTTGCCCTCTGTATGTCCCTCCCATTATTCCAAACCACTTTTCCTCTCCGGGTATCACCTTTTCCCACTCTGCACCAATATCAAAAACGAATTCGAACACCGGTGATATCATAAGGCAACCCCTAAACTTGCTGACCATAGTCAGGGTATCAAAACGTTCGTTGTTCAACTCAAAACTCAAATCTGCGGGGTAGCTGAAGACCCAGGGCTCTGTATAACTGACACGAATATTTACCCGATCATCCGCATAAGACGAATACAGTCCGGAGAGCCTCCTGCTGGTTCCAAATAGGTTGTATGTATTAATTTTGAGGAAACCGCCGAGCTTTCCCGCGCCGTAGCCCATTACGCCCTCAAATGACGAGGATGACAGTTCCTCCAAATTGACGAGGAGAAATCCCCTGCCGCTTCCCTTCTCATAACTCACCGGCTGGATAGATCTGACCTTTAAGAATCCGAGCCCCTCGATTCTCTCTTTTGCTTTCTCTATTATTTTGGGGTCAAAAATACGGCTCCCTCTCATCCTGAATTCTCTCTTTACAACATCCTCTTTTGTTACGACATTTCCTTCCACCCTTACATCATCTATAAAAAACTTTACCCCTTCATCCATCTCTATGGTAAATGAGATACCACCGTTCTCCATGCGGAATTTTACGGGCTTCACGCGGACAAACGGATAACCTGCCTCTTCATATCTCTTTAATATCCTCCCGATACCCTCTTCGATCGTCTCCCGGGACAGGGTGTATATGTTCAGCATGTCAAAGAGCTCTGCATCATTAAAGACGGTATTACCGGTAATTTCCACCTTTTCGAGTGGTAGAAGGGAATCACCTGCAAAGTTCCCAATCTGAATGACAAGGAAAAGAAGCAACATAGATTAACCTAAAATATGCATCAAGAAACCACGAGATTATCATCTCAAGATCCGTATGGACAAGAGTAGAAAGTTAGTTAGTCGGTTGGTTTGTAGGTTTGTTAGAATCAAACTAACGGCTCATCCAACCAACAAACTATCCAACTAACAGACTAACTTCTTATATAATCTGTGAATATCCCTGCCTGACGGCAGGCAGGTGTGTTCATCTGTGGTTGATGTTCCTTTTGGGATTAGTTTCGAGCTTCACTCGGGTTTTGGAACCACATACAAATAAATTTCCTGCAGTGCATCCATCTTGACGGGTCTCCATGACTGAATTCTCCAGACAAACGAGACAATTCTTGTACCGGGGGCGAGTTCCTTCTCGAACTTTGGCGTGAGCATCTCGTTTCCCCGCCTGAACAAAAATAGTGTTATACAGGTTGCATCACCTAAGGGTACATTCATGAAATTTCCAAATTTTATGGTCATCCTGTCCCTTTTATCCGAAAACAGAATCCTCAAATACGCAATGAGAAATCTCACGGGATCAGCTTCTATTCCAACTGCTCTCGCACCAAATTCCCTTGCGGCTGTCAACACAATTCTCCCATCCCCGCATCCTAAATCGTATACCACATCATTCTCCCCCACCCCCGCCAACTCGAGCATCCTTCGAACGGTCCCCATCGGTGTTGGATCATATCCCGCACCTATTATGACCGCCCAGTACTTCCAGATGACCCACAGTAGAAAGGCAAAAAATATTGATAAAAGCATCCACATAAATATGCACAAACAAGGAAGATGGGTTCTAAAACACAAAAGACCCCCGTGGAGGTCTTTATCAATTCCCTGATGTCCTTAATTTCATCATTTTCTTTAATTCTCGGATTTAAGGAGAGGGGAAAATATCCTATCGGGGCGAGTGGACTCGAACCACCGACCCCCAGCCCCCCATGCTGGTGCGCTTCCAGACTGCGCCACGCCCCGATATTACTTTACTAACTTTCTCTTAAGTATACCACCTTGCGGCGACTTAAAAAATCTTTCGCGCCTTATTGCTTCGCTTCTCGTATTATACTCCTCAACGTAAGCAATTTTGAAAGGCCCTTTACCTTTGGTAGATCGTACTCCACCTTGGTTATGGCATAGAAGTCTTTTTTGCAAATTGGATGTCTGCCCCACATAGAGCCAACCATCCTTTATACTCTTCAGCACATAAACATAGTACGGCATGTCTATTACCTTGTTGATGAGCCCAGCCCCCCATGTCCACAGGATCCGCATGGACTGGTGCGCTTCCAGTCCACAGGATTCTTCGAAACTGCGCCACGCCCCGATGTTACTTTACTTCATCCTTCAAGTATATCCACTACCTCTGCTATCTCGTCTCTGATAAAAACGAGTGTGTTCTTTATGACGGTCTCTCCCGTCTTTTTAATCTCTTTGAATCTCCTTTTTGCCCCACTTATTGTATATTTTTGGTCGTACAGTAGCTCCTTAACAAGCAAAAGCGCATCGATATTATTCTGCTGATAGACCCTTCTCCTTCCCCTTTTCTTCGGGCGGATTTTAAATTCTTTCTCCCAGTATCTTATTGTGTGAGGCTCAACACCCAATATGCTCCCGACTTCACTTATGGAGTAATAAAGTTTCATTGTGCCTCAAAATGCGTCAATAAACCACAAGATTACACGAGATTATCATCTCAAGATCCGTATGGACAAGATACAAACCATTAAGTTATCAAGTGATCGAGTTATTAAGTTGTTACCAAGCGTGTTCTTTTCTACCTGTCGGTAGACAGGAATTGTTTAATTACCCAATAACCTAATTACTGTTTTTGATACAATCTGTGAACATCTGTGCTCATCTGTGGTTAGTGCATATTTTAGACTTACGGACTCGGCATTTAGCCAACTTGTTGTATTATAACATAAAAGTCTTCTCCTGTCAAGAAAAAAATGGACGCACCTGCCTGCCGGTAGGCAGGGATTAACGCTGATCACCCATGATTTCTCTATTATTGTGGTTGTCAGGAGGGATGTCATTGCGAGGAATGTCATTGCGAGGCGAAGCCGAAGCAACCTCCGAAGCAACCTCCGAAGCAACCCCCGAAGCAACCTCCGAAGCAACCTACATCTGACACACACTCGATACTATGACTTGTTGTATAGTTTCCTATGCGATCAAGGAAAATTTATCGGCTCTCAGGTCGGTCACCCTTTTAGGGTGACGAGAGTATGAGCTATTTATATGGCGATACCGAACGCAGTTTCTCCACAACTTTGGGAAGTATATCGAGGACTTTATCGATGTCGTCTTCCGTATTTTCCCTGCCGAGACTGAACCGCAGTGACCCAGAGGCGACCTCCGGTTCAATATCCATTGCGAGGAGAACATGGGACGGTTCCGGTGAACCAGCTGTACACGCGGAACCCGACGAGGCACAGATGTCATTGAGGTCGAGATGTAGTAACATCGACTCACCCTCTATATACTTAACACAGAGAGACAGGGTATTTGAAACCCGCTTCTTCCTGTGCCCGTTTATGGTGATGTAGGATATTCGCGCCAGCAACCCCGCCTCAAGTTTATTCCTCAGAGTTAACAACCTCTCGTTTTCTTCTTCCAGTTCCTCGGTTGCAATCTTTACCGCCTCTGAAAGTCCGACAATTCCCGGTACATTCTCCGTCCCCGCGCGAAGATTTTTCTCGTGATGCCCGCCGTGGATGAGCGGCTCAATATGGGTTCCCTTTCTGACGAACAACGCCCCCACACCCTTGGGCCCGTACAATTTGTGTCCCGACAATGACAGCATATTAACTCCAACCTCTTTTAGATTTACGGGAATTTTCCCAACTGCCTGCACCGCATCCGTGTGAAAGTATATTCCTTTCTCCCTCGCAATTTCTGCTATCTCCCTTATGGGCTGTATTGTTCCTATCTCGTTGTTTACCCACATAACTGATATGAGTATTGTTTCTGGCGTAATTGCCCACCTCAGGGCTTCGACATCAACTATACCGGCGGAATCCACTGGAATGTAGGATACATTATAGCCCCTGTTCTCGAGCCATTTGAACGGATTGAGGACGGCGTGATGTTCTATTGTGGAGGTGATTATGTGATTTCCCCTATGTCTTTGTCTCCATGCCACACCCTTGATCGCGAGATTATTTGATTCTGTGCCACCGGAGGTGAAGTATATCTCCTCCGGCTCGCATCCGAGACATTTCGCCACGGTCTCTCTCGCATCCTCGACTGCCTCCCTTGCCTTTTGAGCAATTTTATATGTGGAGGAGGGATTGGCGAAACCCTTTCTAAAATACGGCAACATTTTTGAGAGCACCCTTTCATCTACTCTCGTGCTCGAATTATGGTCGAGGTATATCATAAAACCCCCTATAAAAGATAGTAAGTAGTAAGCAGTAAGCAGTAGGAGCAACCTCCAGGTTGCGAAAACAAGTAAGCAGTAAGCAGTTGGCAGCAGGCGTTACCTTCTCAGAACCCACCACTCTATCGAGAGAAGAAAGACAAGCAACACAAGGGGTAGCGGAGACCTCGAAGGGAATAGAGGATATTTCTCTCTATCTCCACCCATTGATATTTCGATACCCTCCGGATTCTGTATTACCTTTCCACCGCTCTTGACGGCAATTGCGGTTAAGAGTCCACGGTCTACATAAGGGGTTGGTTCTTCTGCCTCTGGTTCCTCAACATAAAACTCGCCCTTCATCGGATTCTTCCCCACTTTTAACCCGTATTCATACCTCCCCGGAGGCAGATAATCTATTACGAGCTCGTATGTGGTTGGCGACTTCTTGTAGAGGTATTTCTCCTCTTTATACCGTGCAATCACATTTTCTCCTTCCACGCTTCTTATTTCCACGGGGATATCCACTTCCATAGCCTCTCTGGTCTCCGCTCTAATTCTGATGCTCTCTCCCAGTCTGTAAACCGCCTTGTCGGTCTCTATGTGAATATCTTCTCCCCTTTTCGCCACCCACCTGATAAAACCCGTCCAGAAATGGGGACTTCTATTCTGTGAAAAACAGATGGGTGTCAGGTCGCCGGAGGCAATACTGTAAACCTCACCTCCGCCGTATGCCATACTTGCGAACACCGGCATATTACCCTGTGCCGTTTTTATATCGGGACTAACGGCGAGCATCTTCGTCCCCCTTTTAACTCCCATTACATCAAAGAATACGAGAGAGGGCGGTGTTCTGTCCAGTATACCCAATTGCCTCTCGACAAGCTCTATTCTCCCCTCTCTATCGGGTCTGCCCCCAAATATAAATGGAGAGAGATGCCCCTTGCCAATCATAAAACATCTTCCCCCCTCATCAATGTAATCCTTCACAGAAGGCGGTTCGAGGTCTTCCAGAAAAACCACATCTGGATCTATCTCTCGGATGTAATCCCCGATGTGAACATTTCCCATTTTCATATTTCCATCGACAAGCCATCTGTCACCTGCGAGCTGTACGACGGAGTGAAATTCGATGTTCTGGTCCTCCTCGACAGAGGACTTTACAAACTTCAGATTGAAAGACGGACTGTCCGATATATACAGCACCCCTATCCGTCTATCCATAACATTCATCGGAAAGGTGACTTTATCTTCTTTTCCATCTGTCCCGAGGGTCAGCGTGTATATATGAACTCCGGGCATTTCGGGGACAAGATGCAGCCCGCAAGATTTTCTCACACCATCGGGCGCCAAAAGAACCGAAGTCCTGGATATTTCTTTTTCTCCCTCGGTAAGTACAAGCCAGGCAGGCTCTTTTTCAACGCCCTCTCCCTCTATTATTACCTTCACCGTCGCAGTATCTCCCTTATAGACATAGTAATTCCTGTTGTAGTCCGCTATTCTAAAGTTTCCCTCTGCCTTTCCTTCCACCGGTATCGCATATATGGGTACCGGGCAATCCACCGTTCTCGGGTCCTTACCCCTCGTATATATCCCATCGGAAAGCAATAAAACGCCACCTATATGAGAAGGCAGGCATTCAATTGCCCTCGTTATATCGGTGGCTCCACCACCCGTTTTTCCGTTATAAAGCGTCGTGTCAAACCAGAAATACCGCTTCTTTACGGGATTAGAATCAAGCTCACGAAGCCACCAGGAGACGGTATCCCTCTTCGGCTCCATGCTCTTTGAGGTATCTATTAAAATGGCGAGTGTGTCATTCGAGCGGAATGCGTAAATTACGGGCTCAAGCAAGAGGAACAGCAAGATTACGATGGATGTTATTCGTAGTCCCTTTGCTATTCTACTGTCCCTCTTGTAGAACAGGAACACAAGGAACACCCCCACACAGAGAAGCAAGATAAATATGTATATATTCGGCAGGTAGAACATACAGAGATTTCAGATTTTAGATTACAGATAACTGATAACTACCTCTCGCAACCGGGAGGTTGCTCCTACCCGATTACCGATAACTGACTACCGATAACTGATAACTATTGTGCGGCTTCTCAATATCGTATCTCCACCTCCATTCCGACATTATATTCGTCTTCCTCCGTTCTCTCGCCCATAAGCGACACTCCACGGCGGATACGATAACGGGTTTTAAAACTCCATAACGGAGAAAATATATCCTTTGTGTAACTTGCATAAAGATCCGGAGAAATATATTTACCCGCCGTAATCTTAGCCTTCCTCTCTTCACCGAGCAGGCTCGTCTCGAGCCAGAGGGCATCCACGCCCAGCATCTTTTCAACATCTGCCAATACCGTTCCCCTGATTAGAAGATTTAACAATCTGTCCGGCACATTAGCAACATTAAATTCACCAAGGGGGGCATTCAGGGAGAGCAAAATTATTATATTCTCCAGGGGAAGTTCGGGTTCAGAACTCATAGAAAATTGTAGTTGGCTTGCCCTACCATCCAGGGAAACATAGACGGTCGTCGTATCTAACCGCGTCTCGTTGTCTCTCAGCACACTGTATATTACATCACTCTTTGCCCTCAGAGTTATCAGGGGGTCAAATCCGGGGGTATTGTCGAACACAAAATTTCCCTCCGTCACCTCAAAGGGTCTATCAATGTAGTAGAAATATCCCTGTTTTATCTCCATAGTCCCAGTAAGAAATATCTCCTGTCCCCTCTTTATCGCCGAGACTTTACCGCCCACCTCGAGGTCAACAAGTGGATTCTCTATCTCTGGTATGGGACTAATTGGCACGGGGAGGGGGCTCTTTATCCACACCCGTTCGGGCATATCTACCGTTATATCGAGGTCAAACTCCCGTTCCAGGGGTGTAGATGGTCTCGGACCGATGGAAATGGCAACCAATGCCTCGTCTATCTTTACATTACCATTTATCACCGGATGCGCAAGAGTTCCCCGAAGCGCAATATTCATATCAGTCAATCCCTCTCCCTCGGGTAACTGAAATGGTATGTTCTTTCCCTCGATGTCGAGAGACAGGTTTGCTCCCTCCCGAGATAGGTTAGAAATAATTATGTATCCCGCCAAACCGAGCTCACCTTCCTTGCTTTTGGCGGTAAAACTCTCGATCTCAACCCGCTCCCGCGAAAAGCGAATCCTCGAATTGAGCTCACTAAATGACACTCCGTACAAGGGCATACGGAGACTCAAACCATCCAAATCAATATAGCCCTTTATGCTCGGAGAGAGAGGAGAACCGGACACGGCCAAGTTTGCATTTGTCTTTCCGCCCTGCATAATCACAAATTTCCTTAATGGCTTCCATACATCTGGTGGAAGGTTTTTTAATGTTACATTCAGATGCATACTCTCTTCCGGGAATGAAAATGGAAAGAGTTCGATCGGGATGTCTCCCGTTATTTCCGAACGCTCTCCATTGATAGTGATACTCGTTTCGTCAATGGTGAGCAGGTCTTGCGTATATCCCGCATTTATATAAACTGTATCGATCTTTACACCCGCATAAATCACATTTACAATTCTCTGTTCCAACTGCACGCACGGTGATTTAATGCCCCCGTTCACCTTCAGCCATACGCTTGCCTTTCCCCTTACATCTCGCCTGAGAGATGCCATCGAGACTTCTTCTCCTATAACTGTAAGGTCCATATCCAGGGGGTTATATCTTCCCTTGCATTCAAGATAACCCCCATCAACAGATATCACGCATCTATTTACAAAAACCGATGGCGGTTTCACTCTCAGTTCTACGGGCAAACTGTTCTTGAGTATTATGTCACCCGTGGAGTATGCGAGGGTATCCAGTGAAACTTCCTCCCCACACATATCTCCAACGATTGAGAGGGACACATCTTCTCCCTCTCCATACACATTGAAAACGACTTTATCCGATATAAAGACCCTTCCCCCTATATTACTGAATTTAGCACCGGGCGCATCCAGGTTGGCTACTGCAAAATCGATCTCTCCGAGAAAGGGTTTATGCAGTGTCTCAATATTGAGGTTCGAGAAGACATACTTAGCACGAAAGAACTTGTATTGAAAGTCTTCTATATAGAAAGAGCCCGTGAGTATGGGATGTTCAAATGTCCCCATAATCCTTCCATCGCCGTTCAGAAAACCCACAATGGCATAGAACGGGGATACATCAAATTTTTGGAAAGATACGCCGATATCAATCTTCCCGTCATCGAGCTCTCCCTGTAGGGAAAGCCTGTTGTTTACGATTATATCCTCCACGAGCAATTTCCTGCCAAAGGAGATATGACCTCTCACGCTCTCAATTGTCCTTCCCGACACGGAACCACAAAGGTCCAACTCTATTTTGCCCCCATCCAGATTACCAGAAATCGATGTCTCGCCGGAGATAGAGGTCTCCACTTTTCCCACTACTCTCCTTATGTCTATATTTGAAAGGGAGAGGTGAGATTGGTAAGAGAATGGAAATAAGTCTATCCTCGCTATACCGTCTACCTCGCCGCCGGTTGTGCTCAGATCGTCCAATGTTGCATTGACGATATCGTCATCTATACTGAATCTTACATTCCCGTGATTTATGGCGTAGCCCCTGTATGTCACATCTTTAACGGCAAAGCTGCCCTTTCCAGAGAGCTTCTTTTCCTTTTTTATATCGAGACTGCAGAAGAGATAACCTGAAACATCCTGCTTGATGAGATGTGCAAACTCCACGAGGTCTATCTTCGTATTGCGCAATCTCAACTCAAATTTTCCCCCTTCAAATGATGCATTGACGAGAAATCGAGATCTTTGCGTATTGACCCACATCTCCTTCATGGAAAATCTGCCCCGTATATATGAGAAACCCCCGTTCGCCTCGGATATACAGACATTCATCCCCTCTCCCCCGTCTATATGCAGGCTCGTGCTCACACCGCCCGCAATCCTTCTCGCGCTTCCGTTGATTTCCGACAGGCTTATCTCCCCAACATTGGGAATCCCCCTCATATTTAGACGCTCGATTTTAAAACCGTCAACATCCATCGGAAAAACAAATGCCTTTCTATCTGTCCCGGTACCGGATACCTCACTGCGTGCCGAGGGTGTGGCATTTATCGTTATCCCCTGTGCCTCTATATGCTGGATCTTGCGTATGATGAGAGACAGGGGTGAATAATGGATAGTCATGGTATCCACCGTTACAATCCCACCGACATTCAGGTCGTATATCCTGATGCGATACAACAAATTTCCCTTTATATCACCCATTTTAACAAAGCCATTTGTTTTTTTGGAAACGAGGTTCTCAACCTTGTTCAACACCGGTTCTGTACGGGCAATAAAGACCAATGCCAGAAAGAAAGAAACAATTATAGCTATAACAAACCGCTTTTTCATAAAAAGGGTAAAACGGTCAAAACATATATCCTATCGCAAGATAAAAATTTCCACCACTTGGTCCATTCAACCTGTGTGCGTAATCCAGTCTTATGGGTCCTATTGGACTTCTGTATCCCACACCCACACCTCCAGATATTCCCGTGTTTTCTGTTATAGTAATACTCCGGAAGTCTTCCCAGAGTCCCCCCGCATCGAAAAAGTATGCGAGCTCAAATCTCCTGAACACGGGCAGGCGGAACTCAAAATTCACAACGAGCATCAGGTTCGCATTCCTTCTTCCATCTACTTCCGGTCCAATGGACTCCTCGTCGAATCCCCTTAATGAGCCCATACCCCCGATAGCAAATTTGTCCTGAGACAGCATATTCCTGTCATCCCATATACATCCAGCCCTTGCCCTTACGGCTATCACACCGGGAAGAACCTTTCCGTAGAAGATATTCTCGACCAGGAGTTTTTGGAAATCTACATCGCCACCGAGTATCCCACCCGCATACTGGTGGGTGACAAGAGAAACCATCCCTTTACTCGGATAAAATATATCGTTTTTCCTGTCATATGAAAATGATAAGAGCAGAGAACTTATCCACCTTTCGGATGTATTATCACCTTTTGTTATGACATTCTCATACTGGTATCGTAAAACTCCCTGGGAATAGAGGCTTAAATACTTTCCCAGACTTACATTGGAGCCTATTATATCTGTCTCCTCACTGTTCCTCTTTTCCCTCTGCACATAAACATTCAATCCCCCCTTAAATGTAGTTGCGAGAAGATACGGTTCTTCATAGGTCAGTTCGGTCTTCGCCTTTTTGTATCCGGAAAAGTTGTTCTCGTAATGGGGACTTATACCGATTTTCTGCGCATTACCCCAGAGGTTATTGTGCTTCCATGTCATTTTCAGGGATAACCGGTTTGGATTTTTATCTGAATAGACATAACCCGTGCCGAAGGTTATACTCCTCGGCGGTTTCTCCTTAACATAAAAGATTATATGGGCGGTGTCTCCTTCCACCGGTTCTGCCGCATCGTATTTTACGGATTCAAACAGTCCCGTCGAGTATATCCCAGCCTGCGATTCATTTACCTTTTCCGGGTTGTACAGGTCACCGTTTCTTATCTTAAGTTCGCGCTCTATTATCTTTCTTCGTACCTTTTTATTTCCCACTATACTGATGCTTCCAATGTATACCGGATAACCCTCAATTATATTGAAGGCCAATGCATAATGGTTCTTTCTCTCTCGCAATGTATCACTTACCACCTGCGCCTTGATGTACCCCTTTCTCGAGTAGGCTTTAAGGATACTGTATCTTGCTGTAAATATCTCGGTCCGGACGAGGAAATCACCCGCCATTATACGGGATATGGACATGAGTTTCCCATCACTGAAGAGATTATTGCCCCTGAAGATGATGGTATCCATGACTGCCCTCTCTCCCTCGCGGATATGTACTATATTCTCTACCTCGTGCCCCTCGAGTTTCCTCTCCCATTTGAGGGAAACATCAAGAAATCCCTGTGACCTGTAGAAGTTCTCTATGCGGCTTTTGGCTGTTTTGACGGAAAACTCGTCAAACTGTGTTCCCTTTTGCAGTCTTGCGAGCGACCGCAGGTCGTTGTCGGAAAAGGTCTCGTTCCCATCGAATTCCATCTTTCCGACCTTTAATATCTCCTCTGCCGGAAGAGATAGGGAAAGGATGGAGGAAAAACAGAAGGTAAAAAGCAGTATGAATAAGCGTTTGTGCATTTCTTCTAATTGCATCATAAGTATTGCTCGTCCAATTTTTGATTATACCACACAAAAGAATAAATGTCAAGGGAAAAAAAGGTAATCCGTTCAATCCGCTGACTCCATTCCATCCTGTAATTTTTTTCTTGACATTTTGTGGTTTTCGTATTATAATAGATTCTGTAAGAATATATGATATGCAACCGAATTCGATAATCACGCTCATAACGGATTTTGGGAATAGGGACGAATATGTGGGAGCCATGAAGGGAGTGATGCTCTCTATAAATCCAGATTTGAGATTTGTAGACATCACCCACTCGATTCCCCCACGGGATATAAAAAAGGCGGCATTTATATTGTACAAGGCGTACAGGTATTTTCCCGGGGGGACCGTCCATCTCATTGTGGTGGACCCCGGAGTTGGCGGCAGGAGAAATCCAATTGTAGTTGAGACAGAAAAATATCTCTTTGTTGCTCCCGACAACGGGGTTTTAAGCCTCATCCTTGCTGATGGGTTTAAGGCTTACAAGATAACCTGTAAAAAACCAAAATCCACGACATTCCACGGCAGGGATGTGTTTGCTCCGGTGGCTGCAAAACTCGCCTCGGGCACTTCGATAATATCCCTGTCAAAACCGATATCATCCATAGCCGGACACCTGTTTTCTCCCCCCCAAAAGGTGACAGACGGCATACTGGGTGAGGTTGTGGATGTTGATCACTTTGGTAATGTGATAACAAACATACCCCGTTCGTCGGTGAAACCAGACAGGTTCATCGTAGAAATAAAGGAAAGGACAATTGACAGGATAAGCAAGACATACGAAGGTAAAGAACCCATTGCCATATGGGGCAGTTCTGATTTTTTAGAACTCTCCGTTCCGAACGGCTCCTTAGCAGAAACATTTAATGTCCACAGGGGAGATAAAGTGATAATTAGATTTTAACCGGGCAAATGTTTTTAAATGGGTGTAAAGCACATGGACTTCGTATTATTTGACCCCACATACCATTTATCGAAAGCCTCGAGGGGCGAATGGTTTCCGCATATCGATTTATACGAAGACGATGTATCGTTTTTTCTCATTCTGGAACTCGCCGGCGTCGAAAAACAGGACTTGAAGATCACCATCGAGGATGAGCTGGTTGTAAAGATCCGGGGAGAGAGAAAAAATGTTCTCAGGAGCAAAAAGAACGCATGTCATTACAAGGTAGAAATAAGGTCCGGGAACTTTGCGAGAGATATAATCTTGCCACAGAAGATAGATACGAGAGATATCCATGTGGAACAACTCAATGGAATATTTAAGTTGACTTTAAACAAAAAGGTTCCCCAAAAAATCACTGTAATCGAGCCAAAAGACCAATAAAAAATAACATGGGATTAACCACGGAGAACCATGGATAACACCAATCCTGTTCTAAACTGATAAACTTCAATAATACAATCGGAGGATAGATGAAAGAAACCATTCCCAACATACTGCCAGTATTACCCTTATCCGATACGGCTGTGTTTCCCAATCTACTTGTTCCATTAGTGAGGGACGACGAGTCGTCTAAAAAACTCGTGGATGATGCACTATCCGCAGATAAGATCATTGGCAGTTTTGCCAAGAAAAAAGACGGCGGGTTGTACGAAGTGGGCACCGCTTCACTCATATTGAGATTTCTGCGAATTCCAGACGGAAGCATAAGGATACTCATTCAGGGAATAGAGAGAATAAGACTAAAAAGAATTGTGCAGGACAGACCTTATATGAAGGCAGAGATAGAGGTGCTTAAGGAGATAGAAACAAAAGATATAGAGATAGAGGCATTGATGAGGAATGTCTCCACAACATTCCGCAACATAATAAATCTCGCCCCGTATTTACCAGACGAACTCACGGTGATGCTTGAGAACATCCACACGGCGGGCAGATTGGCCGATTTCGTTATTGCGCAACTGAATGTGAATATTGAAGAAAAACAGACTATATTGGAAACCATGGATGTAAAAGAGAGATTGAAGAGACTTCTGCCCATCCTGACAAAAGAACAAAGCATACTTGAGCTGGGGGAAAAGATACGATCGGAGGTTAAAACAGAAATGGGAAAAAATCAACGAGAGTATTACCTGAGAGAGCAACTACGAGCCATACAGAAGGAACTCGGTGAGAAGGATGAAAAAACTATAGAGATAGAGGAATTGGCACAGAAGATAGAGAAGGCAAAACTCCCAAAAGAGGCGGAGAAGGTCGCTCGCAAGGAACTTCAAAGGCTCAAGATAATTCCCCCTCAGGCGGCAGAATATATAGTCGTAAGAACATATCTCGACTGGCTTGTGTCCCTTCCGTGGATAAAGCAGACAAAAGACAGGTTGGACATAGACAGGGTGAAAAGAATCCTCGATAACGACCACTACGATCTCGAAGATGTAAAAGAAAGGGTCTTGCAGTATCTTTCTGTGAGGAAGCTTAAATCCGATACAAAGGGTCCCATCCTATGTTTCGTGGGACCTCCCGGGGTTGGTAAGACATCACTTGGAATGTCCATTGCAAGGGCACTCGGGCGAAAATTTATCAGGTTCTCCCTCGGAGGAGTGAGAGATGAGGCAGAGATAAGGGGGCACAGGAGGACATATGTGGGTGCACTACCCGGAAGAATCATTCAGAGTCTGCGTAGGGCGGGCTCAGGTAATCCCATATTCATGCTCGACGAAGTCGATAAGATAGGCATGGACTTCAGGGGGGACCCCGCATCTGCCCTTCTTGAGGTACTCGACCCCGAACAGAACCACGCGTTTATGGACCATTATCTCGATGTTCCATTTGACCTGTCAAAGGTCATGTTTATAACCACGGCAAATATTACCGATACCATACCTCCAGCACTTCTGGACAGGATGGAGACGCTAAAACTACCCGGCTATGTGATGGAAGAGAAACTACAGATTGCAAAAAAATTTCTGCTACCAAAACAGTTAAAAGAAAACGGTCTCACGAGGAGATATATAAGGTTCGAGGATGGTACAATAAGGCGGGTGATAAGTGATTACACGAGAGAAGCGGGAGTCAGAAATCTCGAAAGAGAGATCGCGACCTGCATGAGAAAGGTCGCCATGGAGATTGCAAGGGGAAACAGAAAAAGAAAAGTTATATCCTCCGAAAACCTGCCCGACTTTCTCGGTCCTCCCAAATTCTACCAGGAACTTGCGGAAATGAAAGGAGAGATGGGAATCGCAACGGGACTTGCGTGGACGCCCGCGGGTGGCGATATTATGTTCATTGAGAGCACGAAGATGAAAGGCAAGAAGCTGCTTACCCTCACGGGACAACTCGGTGAAGTAATGCAGGAAAGCGCAAAAGCTGCCCTCTCCTATGTGAGGTCACAGGCGAAGAAGTATAAAATCGACAGCGGTATTTTTGATAAATACGATATTCACATACATGTGCCGGAGGGCGCCATACCCAAGGACGGTCCATCCGCCGGCGTTGCGGTCGCCATCGCACTCATCTCACTATTTACGGAAAAACCCATAAACCCAAAGGTTGCCATGACGGGTGAGATCACCCTGAGGGGCAAGGTCTTACCCGTGGGGGGAGTCAAGGAGAAGGTGCTCGCCGCCAAACGAGCGGGCATTGAAAAGGTGATACTCCCCAAATGGAATGAAAAGGATTTAAAGGAGATACCGGATAGAGAAAAGGAGGGCTTAAAATTTACATTTGTTGAGAGGGTAGATGAGGTAGTGAAAGAGGCGCTTTTAGACCGGGGGCGAAAAAAGCAAAAGACAAATAGTTTGTTAGATTCTAACTAACCAACTTCTACCCCGCCGGCAGGCAGGCGTGGTTAATGCATATTCTTAGATTATGTTCACATCCGAACAGGAAAAAATAAGGATAGCAAAACTCCTCTCCATAATCGAAAAAGGTATAAACCCTTACCCAAAAAGGTTTGACAGAACCCATACCGTTGGAGAGATAAAACGGTCATTTTGTGATGGAAAGGATGTGAGGGTGGCGGGCAGACTCGTTGCGCTGAGGAAACACGGTAAATCTACCTTTGGCAATATACTGGACGATGGGGAGAAAATACAGATTTATCTGAAGAAAGATATGCTCGGTGAAAAATACTCCCTGCTTGAATTTCTGGATATAGGCGATTTTCTGGGTATCCGGGGAAACACATTTACCACGCATACCGGCGAGCCCACAATACTCGTTGAAGACCTCGTTTTGCTCTCAAAATCCATCTCACCACTTCCCGAAAAGTGGCACGGCTTGCAGGACAAAGAGCTGAGATACAGACGGAGATATATCGATTTTATTGTTAATCCAGAATCCAGAGGTTCAATAGAAACGAGGGCAAAGATATTGAGATTGACAAGGAAGTTTCTCGATGACAGGGGTTTTCTTGAGATAGAGACGCCAATATTGCAACCCCTTTATGGTGGGGCATTTGCAGAACCATTCAAGACACATTATCGTGCACTGGACAGGGAGTTTTTCATGAGAATATCGGATGAATTATATCTGAAGAGACTCATCTGCGGCGGCTTTAACAAGGTTTACGAAATTGGCAGGGATTTCAGAAATGAGGGACAGGACAGGTTGCACAACCCGGAATTCACACAACTCGAATTATACGAGGCATATAAGGACTACACAGATATTAAAAATCTCGTCGAGGAATTATTTTCCCATCTCACACAGAATCTTTACGGGAGTAGAAAAATCAATTACGGGGAATTAGAATTGGACTTCGCATCTCCCTGGGAAACCATACCGTACTTCGATGCAATCGCGAAGTATACGAACTACGACCTCTACAATGCGGACTACAAATATGTGAGGAGGGTAGCAGAGCAACTTAAAATAGATGTATCGGAGTGTTCCGCGACCGTAAAGTCTGGGAAAAATCTCACGCCATCATACATCAGAGATAAATTAATAGATAAAATATTTGGCGACGAAGTCATCCCGATGATAGAACAACCCACATTCATCACAGACTATCCCAAGTCCATCTCCCCTCTTGCAAAGGAGAAAGAAGATAATCCAGACCTCGTTGAAAGGTTTGAGCCGGTTATCGCGGGTATAGAAATCGGAAATGCCTTTTCTGAACTTAATGACCCGCTCGAGCAGCAAAAGAGGTTTATGGAGCAGATGTCGATGAGAGAGGAGGGTGACAAGGAGACACAGCCTCTCGATGAGGATTTTCTGAAAGCCCTCGGTATGGGCATGCCCCCAACTGGAGGACTTGGACTGGGCATGGATAGAATAAGTATGATTCTTTCCAATTCAAGCACAATAAAGGATGTAATAGCATTTCCACAAATGAGATGGTGAAAGGTTTTACCTGGTAATACCTCAACTTATGCGGGATTTTATATTTATCCTTATAGCCATCTTTGCCTGTATAGTTCAGAGCACGCTTGTTCAGTTCATATCTATAGGTCGTGCCGTTCCAGACCTCATTCTCATTGTCATATGTTATGTTGGACTGTTTCACGGGAAAAAGGCTATGTGGTACGGTTTTGGAACGGGCCTTTTCGTCGATCTATACACCATAAGGGGGTTTGGATACAATATACTCGTAAAAACAGCCATTGGATGGCTGCTCGGTTACTTCAGCAATTATCTATACAAGAAAAAGATATTGGCACAGTCCATTATACTCCTTCTTGCAGTATGGATACAGGACCTCATAATTGCCATACCGAAGGGACAATTCTATTTCCGTACATTCTACGGCAGAATATTTCCATCCAGTATATATACGGTAGCTATCGGAATTCCCCTATTTTTCCTATTCCGGAGGATTGACAGAGAAGGTGAGTAAATGCAGAAATTGGATATGAGGCTCGTCAGAAGGATGTTACGGATATTTCTGATCATTACTGTCGCTTCAATTACACTTCTCTTGCTCTTTACCGTTACAAAAGATACCCTTCCATCCTTAACAAAGATAAATCCGTTCTATCTCCTTCTCGCACTCATTACAATCTTATTTTACATCTGGTTTGAGACCCTCTGGCTGAGAATTCTGGTGTGGAGTGTGTCCGGATGGATGTCGCTTACCGGCGCCATGGAATTTATTCTTGGCGGTTCATTCCTCACACTTGTGCCCTTTGGCGTTGCTGGTGTTCCGCTTCAGATGTATATACTCCACAGAGAGAATGGGCTTTCCATCGGAGAATCCGGCAGCGTCCTGCTTATGAGAAGCCTGCTTCTCACTCTGATCTTACCCGTGGTGCTTCCCATCGTATATATTTACTACAGCACAATCTTTCAGCAAGGATTTGTGTTAAATATCTCAAGATACCTTCTTGTAGCCGTGGGACTGGGTATATTGATACTCGTACTTGGTTCGCTAAATACAGATAGAACGAGGGGTTTCCTGTACAGATTTGCGAAGAGCAAAAAGGCAAGGGGTATTGTCGATAGAGTGACAAAAGAAATATTTAATATGAAATCCACATTGAGGCAATTTTTCGTCCGTGGGAAGTGGAAACTTCCCCTCGCATTTCTCGTTGCCTGTGTCTCAAGGGCGTGTTTTTTTTTCCTTCCCTACCCCATATTGAGGGGCATTGGGCTTTCTCCTCCAGTCCTGCAGACTATGATAACTCAGATAATTCTTTCATACCTGCTACTCTTTGCCCCCACTCCGGGAGCAAGTGGAATAGCCGAAGGTGGTGGATTTCTACTCTTTAAGCCGCTGTGTCCCGAGCATCTCCTGGGGATATTTATCGTCCTCTGGAGATTCTTCTCGTACTATCTGCTTGTGATACTCGGGGGTATTCTACTTGCGAGAATGGTCTCGGTAGATAAATTGGGAATGGAAGAAGCAGAAAAATCTTTACTGGACGCAGATTAACGCAGATGGACGCAGTAGTTAAAAAGTCAAAGGTAAAACTGAAATCTAAAATCTGTAATCTTTAGCCTTGGGGGGAATATATGATTACGGTGGTCATCGGCACACACTTCGGTGATGAGGGAAAGGGAAAGATCGTTGACTATCTTGCAAGAGATTGCCATATGGTGGTGCGGTACAACGGGGGAAATAACGCCGGACACACAATAATATCACCCCGGGGGAAACTTGTTCTTCACCTAATTCCCGCCGGCATATTTAATCCAGACTGCATCTGTATTATAGGTCCCGGGGTGGTTATAAGACCGGGAAGTCTGTATGCCGAGATGGATGCACTGAGTGAGATGGGAATCAACCTCGAGGGCAGACTTTTCATAAGTTCAAGGGCACATATCGTTATGCCCTGGCACCTCGCCCTGGATGAGCTGGAGGATAAAAAGAAAAAGATAGGAACAACCAGGAGGGGAATAGGACCCACATATTCTGATAAAACAGCAAGAAATGGCATAAGGGCCGGGGATGCACTTTTATCGGGCTTCAAGAAAAAAGTAAGGGAGATGTTTAATGAGAGAATGGAATTTCTGAAGAGAGAATACAAGTTTACTTTAGATGAAGACCTAAATGAGTGGCTGTACACCGAGGAGAAAATTGGAAAATACATTACGGATACAGAGCCGATTATATGGAACGCGATGGAATGCGATAAAAATATATTATTGGAGGGGGCGCAGGGCACATTGCTCGATATAGACTTCGGCACATTTCCATTCGTGACATCCTCGTCCACTACCGCCTCCGGTGCCTGTCAGGGTTCTGGTATCCCGCCAATGAGAATTGACAGGGTCATAGGTGTTGTGAAGGCATATACAACGAGGGTCGGCGAGGGTCCTCTCCCGACAGAGATTAAGGATGAGACAGGTGAGATGTTAAGAGAGAAGGGAGGAGAGTATGGAGCTACAACTGGAAGGCCGAGAAGGTGCGGGTGGCTCGACGGCGTGCTCCTCAGATACGCGGTAAAACTATCGGGTATAACATCACTTGCACTCACAAAACTCGATGTGCTCTCGGGTTTTGGGGAGATAAAGATATGTGAGGCATACAGGAGAGGCGATAAAAGATATACTTATCCACCTTTCAGTATAAACGATGTTCAACCTGTATATAAAATACTTCCGGGATGGAACGACATTGAAGACAATCTGCCTCAAAATGCTTTTGATTTTATAAAAGCCATAGAGAATATATCTGGCACAAAGGTTGGCATTGTATCCACAGGACCGGAAAGAAACGCCACGATGATATTATAGATCCATTCTAAGAGACAAGGGAATACTGTGAAAAATAATCCCAAAATATGCGTTGAGAAACCACGAGATTATCATCTCAAGATCCGTATGGACAAGATTATCATCTCAAGATCCGTTCCACGGGATCCGTATGGAATGGACAAGATAGGTCAATAAAGAATTTATGCACAGCATCCGTATGGACAAAAGTTAAAATCAAAACCCTTTTTCACCCAAAAGGTGAACGCTCATAGTCTTGAAAACTTTTATATAATCTGTGAATATCTGTGTTCA
>Ga0209121_10001673_pt1 | contig 23212 bp, 33 predicted proteins | sample Cruoilmetagenom3_FD_187292 | JGI IMG/M metagenome (GOLD analysis project Ga0209121, IMG submission 187292) | Oil polluted marine microbial communities from Coal Oil Point, Santa Barbara, California, USA - Sample 3 (SPAdes) (version 2) | ecosystem: Environmental > Aquatic > Marine > Oil seeps ... | reverse complement strand
AAGCGTTTCGGATACCCACTCTGGTGAGACCCTGAGTTTCTGATAGGCACTGACCTGCAGCTGCCAAGTTGAACCCTTTCGTTCATGGAGTACATCATGAACATTGACGTAACCGGAAGCGTACTCGAGAAAACAGGTCAGGATGCGATTGGCGTCGCTCTTTACGGGGATAAATCGCCCATTGCCGACGAGTGGTGATGTATAGTCTCGGAAGCTAGCAATGAACTTACCACCCAGATGTAACGACTCAGCCGCAAGGGAGAACAGCTTCCCGACAGACTCTAGATCCGGTAAGTGAGTAAGCGTGTCACCCATGCACAAGATTAGATTTGCCTTTAAATCAAGGTGACGTGGAAATGACAACAAATCATCCTGGACCGCTCTGATCGGCAGCGATTCAGCGTGACCCGTTAACTCCTCAAGTAGGAGGGAGGATGTGTCGATGGCGATGACTGAGCAGCCGCGACGAGCCAATGGGACGGCGTGCATGCCGAAGCCTGAGCCGAGATCAACGGCTATGATCCCACTCGATAGATTTGGCAATATGGCCTCTATCTCCGCTTCACCTCGAGATACGGCTGCATCAAAACCACCCACCATCCACAGATAGACAGGGGCAAGGTGAGTTTTGTAGTGATCTGCTACAGTAGTCATAGATGTGGGCTCCCGGCGTCTAATGTTTCATCTAAGTGGCTACGGAATAAAACTGCTGAACCGTTGGCAGTACCACCATTTAAGGAAGCGCCTAAATTAAATCGCACATTGCTTCAATTCGAGTGATTGCGCTTATATTTCATACTCGTTTGATTACCAGTATATGATTAATGGCAACACCGGTCTTAAATCTTTTGAAAAACCGCAAGCTCCAACGTTGAACGTAACCTCCATGAGGTGTTCTTCACCTAGGACTATTTCAAGTCCGTCTGAATCCCCAGCCTTTGATAAAGTATCAGACATGGATTCTGCTGGAATAGATATTTTTACTTTACTAATAGATCGAAATGTACCTTTTTCCACCTTTCTCTCGACAGGCTCAACAAAAGGGACATAAATACATAATGGTTCATTTAATTGGCCTGAGTTTTCTCCCACATGAAAAGCCATGGGTGGATCGAAGTAGTCAGGTTGATATTCCCAGCCATCGAATGGTTGTGAACTATCCAAATTATCTTTACGCCTAAAGATAAGACCGAATGGCGATGCGCCTTTATCTTCCATTCTTTCAGGAAACAATAAGCCCTTTCCGGGGCCATTTCTAGCTTCTGTTGCATCCCTAACCCACAGTAGCTCAAGCATACTATTGGATACTGGGAATCGCCTGTTCGAAGTTCCTTGTCCTTCGTGATCTCGGCTGAAACTTTCTTCCACGCCCAGTGACGCAATTAAATCTCCAATTTCAGCTCCAGGCTTCGTAAGAATAAAAAAGTGGTCTAATTCTAGATTCAAAATTAATACTTCCAGTATTCAATAAAAATATAACATCCCAATTAATCAGTGGTAAAAGGTAGAGCTAAGCGGCGCTTTTACCGTCCGAATTAAACTGCCTTGCTATACACTATTTTCTTGATAGTGCTGCTGTACTACCAGCAAGAATTCCACCATCAATATTAAGCTCAATACCTGTTACATACTTTGATTCATTTGAAGCCAAGTATAGCGCTGCATATGCAACATCATTTGGTTCACCCATAATACCAAGAGGTACGCCATCCGAAATTTCTTTGATGGTGGCTTCTCTTTGCTCTCCTTCACCTAGCATAACATCCCATATTGGTGTAAATATTGCGCCGGGATGGATGGAATTGCATCTAATAGGATAGGATTGCTCTGCGCAATACAGCGCGACGGATTTTGTATGGTTGCGTACGGCAGCTTTGCTTGACGCATACGCTGTGGCGGCAGGAATCCCAACAATACCTGATCGGGACGAAATATTTACAATACTTGCATGGCCGGAGTTTTTCATTAATCGAATGCCGTATTTACACCCAAGCGCAACACCATCTAAATTTGTTTGGTGGACTTTATGCCAGCTATCCAGGTCAAGATTCTCTGGATCATGCGGACCTTGAGTTTCAAGAAAACCTGTTATGCCTGCATTGTTAACTACAATATCTAAACGCCCATATTTATTTTCGATGAACGCTGTTACACGCTCCCAATCTGATTCCCGTGATACATCTAGATTAATATACTTAGAGCTTTTTCCAATTTTATTAGCTACCTCTTGCCCAAGGTCATCATTAATATCAGATAAGATAACTTGCGCACCTTCAGCAGAGAATAATTCAGCAATAGCTTGTCCAATTCCCCTAGCAGCGCCAGTAATTAATGCAATTTTCCCTTCAAGTCTGGGCATAATTTTTCCTATTATGTAAAACTCTGCCAGCATATACGGCTACGGAATGAAAGCGAGGCCGCGATGTAGTAGAGGTCGCCGTGACAGACAAGTTATACATGGACTTCCTCCTGAATCTGAGCCAACAGATCAGTAACCCCAATATTCACGCCTGCCTGTGATAGCAGTGTAGACACTTGCCCACGATGGTGAGTCTGATGGTTGAAGAAATGAAGAGCTAGGCTCGAATATCGTTTGTTGGCGGGAATCCCTTTGGTATTGTGGTAAGTGAGAATGTAGTCCAGATCACCTTCGGATAGCTCGGCTATCCAGTTGATAATATTGCTATCCAACCAAGTTCGGTGCTCAAATAAGCTGCCAAAATCGTTAAAGACCATCTGATCCAGGCTCGTCGGGTTTTGAAGACCAGCGACCTCCCGCAATGAGTCCAGGCAGGACGGATGGGTAGCAAATCGTTTTAGCCAGATAGTGTCACCAACGATTATGTGATTGAGAGTCCCAAGAATGGAGCCAAAAAAAGCCCCACGGTCTTTGGCCAGCTCCGCTGCAGAGAGTTGACCCGCAGCCTCATAAATCTTTGAGTTCATCCACTGATTGTAGACGGATAACAATTCAAAATGATCTTTCAGGCTCATCAGCAATCCTCCTCATGTATAATGTCTGAACTCAAGGGCAAGTAAGGCTGTGCGACTTTATTACAATGCAGCGCAGCGGAATATTCAAAAGACTCCCTCTGATTTACTTGTCCATTGCGGTGATTAGCTATACGAGTCTATTGTTCCACTGCTCTGCTGTGATTTTATATAAAACATGTTCTCGTAACGGATGTTTTTCTGGAATTATGGGGTGCTCAAAGTTTTTTTCCAAATTTCGCATATTTAACCGCTCCATTACAGCCCATGATTGCGTATTTGAAACCGAAGCGAACGAATAAACCTCATTCAATTTCAGTTCTTCAAATGCAAATTTCAAAGCCTCAAGAGCTGCTTCAGTAGCATATCCCTTTCCCCAATATTTCTTCCCTAGCCTCCACCCGATTTCCACGCAAGGCGTAAAAGGTAAATCATAGGTTGGCTTATGCAGACCGACGAAGCCAATAAATTCTTTTTCCTTTTTTGTTTCAACCGCCCAGAAACCCCAAGACTGTTTAGATATGAGCTCCCTGCATTTGTTTGCCAGGGTATTACTTTCATCTTCACTCAAAGTATTTGGATAGTATTTCATGACAATAGGGTCAGCGTTCATCTCAGAAAAAATAGGAAAATCACTATCCTTCCATTGCCTTAGTTTAAGTCTCTCAGTTTCTAACTGTATTGATTTACTCATGATTAGAATTTATGCTCCTGATACCGCATTACGTTGCAAATCACCGGTGCGAAGCGCAGCGTAGTGGAATGTCCGAATATATTCGCCTCGTTATATTTTTATTTTTGGTCATATTCGTCTAAGAATTCAATTGCTTTTGAAATCCATATTGGCGCATATCGTTGAGATATTTCATGCCCCATACCTTCAACCCACAATGTCTTTGCACCAGGTATCAACGCCGCGTACTTCTTAGCATGAGCAATATCTAACAAAGGATCTTCTTCACCATGAATTATTAGTGCGGGAATCGTCAATGTAGATAGACCGTGATAAAGCGGCCCTGTTTTTTCTACGGCCACACCATGCTGCTCGGATGCTTTATGGTTAATGCCATTACGGTGACGAAATTCGTACAGGGTAGACTGACTTATTTGCTTAATATCAATTTCGTTATCGCCTTCCCCTTTGAGTAAATCGCAGATTCCCACCATCAGCTTCATTGTATTTTCTTCGGAAGAAATAAGACCAAAACGAATAAATAACTTGATCATATCTCGGGTAATATAAGCAGGTGGTGGAGGCAGGTCTGGATCATAGGCATCTGCGGATGACATCATTGAAATCAAACTATTCACCCGCTCAGGGTGGTTGATGGCGATTGTTTGACTAATTACCCCGCCCATTGAGATACCAAAAAGATGTGTTTTTTGTACTCCTAATGCGTTTAGAACAGCAATATTATCAGCCGCCATATCGCTCAGATTGTATGCATTTTTCTTATTCCAGTTAGGCAGCCAATCGGACATACCTAAACCTCGGTGGTCTGTACGAATAACCTGATACCCAGCTTTTAATAAAGTCTCATAAAGCTCAGAAGAACCACCAACAGCTGAGACACCTTGCCCCATAACTAATAGAACAACACCTTTTGGATTGCCTTGAAACCCTCTCGATTGTGGCATTTGTGACTCATACCAAATTTGTATACCATCCGATTTAACATACCCTGTTTTACCTGTTATTAATTGAGGCAGTTCTTCAGACAATACCTCATCGACAATTCTATCAATCTCCTTCGGAAGTTTCGGTCCAGAATGGATGTAGAAATAAACACCTGCAATAAGCAACAAAAAACCCAGTAATATTTTCTGTAACATCAAACTATCCCTGCTTAGTAAACATGACCTCCGGCGCATCGAGTAATTATTTGTCAGCTTAGCCTGAAAACCCGGCTAACTTCAGCATTAAGGGCTTCCTTAGCACCTGATTCAAGTTGCAGACCATGCGCAGCAACAATAGAATCAAAATCGAGAGCCAACAGTTTATCAAAGTCTGCTTTCATGGAACCGCCTTTGGGTGTTACACGCTTAATCCAAGGCGGGCCAATATTGACACCCATTTTGAACCCCATGAGCTTAAAAACTAACTTCGTAAACCAAGTAAAATAGCTCCAGTCTGCGTGATATTGCACACTGTCGGTCGTTATCAGAAGCTTTTGATCTTTGAGTAACAAGGCCGCTTCAGGATACGTGGCAGTTTCAAATATAAAGAACTCGGAATTTGGAAATGGACTTTCAGAATTGGCAGATATTAATTTGGTAGGCCGTGGGGATTTGTATGTGTCTTGACCATCTTGCGCCCAGAATTCACATTTATATCTATCGAGGTAGAAGGAATCATCAAGACCATGAAAGTCACCCAGTCTTAGTATGTTTTTAACGCTACCCAGTTTTTCTAATCTGGAAAGGCCTTCCTCGCTCATACGGACAGGGTTTGCCAATGTCAATTCCCCTCCGTTATTGAGAATGAGCATATTTCGATTCATTCGCATTCCAGGCCCTATTTTTATACTTCCATGCAAAAGATAAACTCCAGGGTAAAGGCTTTTTATTTCATCATGCGGATACGATGGTGGGTACATCACTCCTCCTTAAGCAAGATAACGTTTTATATAAAACACGTGCGTTTCTTTGCGCGTGGTTTTGATATTTTTGTTATACACATTTAACCACCAGCATCTCAGTAGCACCTTTTTGAAACTCATACTTTACGGGAACGAGAGAAGCACTGAAACCAGATTTTTTTAGAGCAGCAGTTACGGGCTTTAAGTGAGGCGACACTTGATTATTATCAATCGATAGTAATGGGTAGACTCGAACCTCACTGGCTACGCGGCATAGCTCTTTCATAGATAGAATATGCTGCTCCTGGTTGACATGCTCACTGTATAAAAATAGATAATGTGAACACAGTGCTAACTCAAACTCAGTATTTTTGAATGGCAGCGTTGGTAATGATGCATTTATATACTGCCCTGATTTTTTTCCTTGTTCATAGTCACCTAAAAAGTTTTGCATTGCATCCATTCTAGCGCTACCCATAGCCTCAACACTAGCTATGCCTTTCCAAACATAATCCTCAGTGTTTTTAGCTACTTGGCTCAATATTTGAGGGTATACCTCATCAATTCTTGAGCGTATTTCTTTTGGACTGAATTCGTATATTGGATCAATAGATATAATATTATTGCCAACTTTCGATAATTCAGCGTTAAAGCTGGCTGGGCCATCGCCACAACCAAGTATGTTTTTTTTAAGATCATTGTCTGATAACGAAAACATTTCCCTATATTCGCTTAATGACCTTCCCCAAGGGGCTATTTCAGATAGCTCCACAATGCTTCCTTTCGTGTATATCACCATGCTCTCTGGGAATTCAGAAGCATCAGCAAGTAAATTTTCCGTAGCTGCGCCTTGTTAGATGAATTTTTTCATTTTTATATGCTCAATACCTTGCTCCAAGTAGAACTCACCAACAACTTCATAACCTAACTTTTCATAAAACGACACTGCTGTTCCCCTTGCAGACAACTCAATTTTTTTAACCCCTTTCTTTTTTAGGAACAGTTCAAAATCTAATACAAGCCTTTTTCCAGCGCCTTGGCCCTGAAAAGACGTAGCGACAGCCATTTGTCTTAGTTTGACCTGTGTTTCACTTTCTGTCGGTTTGGCGACAATACAACCTTTAAGCTGATCACCCATAAAACAACCAAAATGTAGCTGGCTTTCTTCACCAAGTGTGTCTGAATTTGAAAGCTCTTTACCCAAAGGAACCCGTAAAATATCGGATCTTAGCCCTAATGATTCCGTGTACTCAACAGTGTTGTATTTAATCTCCTTCGTTATCATAAATAACAACCAGGCACCTGACATCCGAAACATCGGATAATCTGGAGCAAAGCTAAAAATTTCTCCGAGTGCTTGCGCTTGTGATTCACATGCAATTTACTCACTTGAAGGCCCTGCTTTGAATTGTGGCAAGTTGTCACAGATATTATTCCACTCGGCTTTTGAACCGGTAAAAATATGAAACGCTGGCTTTTTCGACGGCGCATCATTCAAAATCCCCAAACGAATATTATGCTTGTGAGCTGTGTTTTTACGCGTAAACAAACTTGAACCGCAAACTGAACAAAATGCCAAATCAGTTTCTTCTGTTTTATGAAAGTAGGTGATATCACTTTCTCCACTGACAATTTCAAACTTCGATGAATCTAGCCCTCCTACCGAAGCGTAATCAGAACCAGAAAATTTTCTACATTCCGAACAGTGGCAATTCCCCATATATTCGAAATCGTCTGGAACTTGAATTTCAACTTTCCCACACAAACATGAGCCTGATAGATTCCTCATTACACCCTCCTATTCATGACGCCGCCAACACCAGAAATTCAGGATCGCAGCGAGTAAATTTCCAGTGTTTAGCATTGTTATGCATTACAACCTAACACCTGTTCTACAGAAGCAGACGCTGACTCAGATATGTAATGACGCATATTTGTGAATATTGAATACAGAGACTGACCATACTCATCTATGAACGATGGGTTATCCATAGAAATTTCAATTTCATTTGCCACAGTCAGCTCGCAAAAATCACGAAGCTCCTGTGGCCTTAGCTGGAACAATTGACCAGTAAATCTATTTTTAAATTCTGGCACAGCCACAACGCCAATTTGAGGCCAAAAGTAATCTCTATCGCAGGCACAGTATAAATAAACCATGTCTTCGGCTTCGCTACCGATTATTTTGGAAATTTTATCTCGTTGCTCTACGGAGACAAGTGCTTCATCGAACCCTGCTGTACCATAAGCTGCATGATACAATCCGGCAATTTCCAATGTGGTTGATGCAGACCACTCTTTAAGGAGTTTTTGAGTTCCTTGTAGATGATCAATCAGACTTCCATCAATGTGATCAAAATCGCCAGCACCTAACTCTGAAAGTTTTTGAAAAATTTCATTCATTGCTATGTACCTATGATTGCCTCGGGTGAACGTGTTTTGTCATGTTGCATATTTCACCATGTGAATAAGAGCTAGCTGCTCACCATTCGGCTTTTTACGCACCTCCATGGAACAAGGTGAAAAGCCCAATTTATGATAAAGAAGCAGCCCATACGTGTTTGAACTAAAGCATGGTATTTTCACCGATTTCGCACTTAGCTCTTTAAAAGCAATAGCTGTAAGTGTGTCAACTAGATACGATGCAACACCTTTTCGTCGTAATTCAGGATTTACAACTACATTTCCTATAGAGCAGAATTCACCAAGCTCTGCTTTTATGAAATTGCCGTATCCGGCTAATACACCTTCAAATAATACCACTGTTGAATGTGAGCGTTTCTGTGCCTCATTAACCAGAATTTCAGATCTTAGCGGATAGTCTGCTTTCGGAAATAGAAAGAAAAGCTCATCCGCTGATTCTGGAAATTTTACGATTTCCTCTGCATCTGTATTTTTTAGCGCTCTATGACTGAACATCCTTACCTCTTCTTTGCAACATAACGGCCGGAGTACACGCGATTGTTAGCCATTGCTTGCATGTAAGTACTCAAGAACATTAGCCATTAAACTGTTTATTGACAAATACCGCTCATCCGATACAGACAAAATACTTGATTCCGATTGAATGTACTCACCATCTACGAGTTCATCTCTGCAATTTTCGACGATTGCCTGTGCTGATATAGGTGTGGTTTCCAAGTGGAATTGCAATCCGATTATATTGTTACCAATTTGAAAAGCTTGATTTTCACAACCTTCACTTCTCGCAATTTGAACTGCACCACTTGGCAGGCTGAATGTCTCACCATGCCAGTGGAATACATCAGTCTCTTCGGGAAACTGGAAAGCGGAGCTTCTCTTTGGTTTTACTGCTTTAATTGGAAACCATCCTATTTCCTTTACCGAATTTTGGGAAACCTTACCTCCTATTGAGTTGGCAATAAGTTGTGCGCCCAAACATATACCAAGAACTGGAATTTCTGCCTCAACTGCATTCTTTATGAATTGCTTTTCCGCTGTTAACCAAGGGTACTCTTGTCCATCGTTTACACTCATCGGCCCACCCATGACAATAAGCAAATCAATATCCGCAATCTCGGGGAATTCCTCAATATTAAAAAGCTGCGTACAGGATATTTCATAACCAGCATTCTAAAGCCAAGGAGCAATACTGCCCAAATCCTCAAACGGTACGTGCTGTAAGTAATGTGCTCGCATATTACATCCTGATTTTCAAGGCTAACTCCGCCAATACAGGCGAACGTAAGGGAATCCTGCCCGTGCTTTTTGTGGGCAATCTTGGATGAGTTCTATTCAAACTCCTGGCACACCGGTAAATCACTATTAATTGAATACCAAGCAGCTTTTTGAGATACCCATATATGATTTTTTTCATTTGATTTAGGGTCGTCATCCAGCGAACCTAAACGTAGAACAAGGTGTTTTGAGCCTTCTCTCTTGGCATAAATTTGTGTGCCACAATTTGAGCAGAAATATCTTTTTTTCCCTGGGGAAGATTCAAAGCAACTTAAAGAATCCCAGCCTATGAGGGTAAACGCATTGTCATCAACAGCAGCAACACTTGAAAAAGCTGAACCATGAGCTTTTCGGCAAGTTTGGCAATGACAATGAACAATGTCACCAACCTGCCCTGAGATTTCATATCTTACTTTGCCACATAGGCAGCTACCAGAAATCATTTATACCCCAACGCCTCTTGAATTACAGAGACAATTTTATCAATATCAGCTAATGGATTTGCTGCAACTGACCTAAGCCATTTCTGGTCATCAAGAATGCAAGTGGAAAACATATTCTCAGGTAGACGTTGATAAAACTCATCGATACTCATAGTAAGAGGACGAAATACGGTGACGCCTGCTGTAGGTGGTGCCCATAGAGAAATACTCTCCTTTTTGCTCAATTCGGCTGCAAGCATAGTAGCTATTGACATTGCGCGATCAATACGATCAGAAATGCCCTTTTCACCCCATGCGATCATGGTTGCCAACAACGGTATTGCAGATGCGCCGCGAGAACCTTGAACACCGATTTTTTGGGGCTGCCAAGTAACCGTCACCAAAACTTATTGCTGGATTTGCTATCTCTGGTTCTCGGAACATGACCAAAGCGGAGTCTTTTGGCTGGAAAAGCCACTTATGAGCAGAAACCGCTAAAGAATCTGCCTTTTCTATGCCATTTAACAGATCAGCATGATTTGGACTCAAACGTAATGGGCCAGCCCATGCTGCATCAACATGACTCCATTTAGCTTGGCCGATCAATCCTAGTGAGTCTATTGCACCTGTGGCAGTGGTTCCTGCCGTTAAAACTAAACAAGCTTTTGAAATATCACCTAGTTTATTGGAATCAATTTGACCATCCGAGTTAGTTGCGATTTGCTCATAAGGCAAGCCAAGTATCTTTGCTGCTTTCTCGATACTTATATGTGCAGCCTTTGAAGCAATGATTTTCTCTATTTTTTTGGCATCCCTTGCCGCCCATAGTGCGGTAAGGTTTGCGACTGTAGATCCGGAACACATGTGGCCGCCATTCATGCCGAAAAATGGAGCCAACCACTCAATCACTTTTCTTTCGGCTTTAATAGCAAATGGCGCTGTGGCTGGGTGTAATAGATTCTGGTTAAGGCGAGAATTCCAAAGTGTTGTTGCCCATGTGATCCAAGGGGTGGGAGGATCCATGTGTGCTAATGCAGTAGGGCTATCAAGATAAGTTGCACCGCCTAATACATGAGGTGCAAGAATGTTCAATGTTTCTAATTCACCGATTCCATTCTCTGAAAAAGAAACAGGCAATTCAACTTTTTCAGATGGTGGATCACGAAGCAAATCAATTGCATGCTCTAGTCCTGCATCAAGAATAAAGCTCTTATCTTGTTGTGTCATTCAGTGTTATCTCGTTTGGTGCAGAGGAACTTGTTATGCCCTGCCGAACTATTTACTAAAACTAATAATCTCTGCTGCGACCTCAGAACCCCACGACCATTGAAACGAGTGACCCATATCAAAAACAGTAAGACTAGCATTTGGAATATTGTCTGAAAGATACATTCCATGCTCCAACGGTAGGCAAGGGTCGTATTTACCATGAATAATTAGCGTAGGCGCAGTAATTTCTTTAACAAGCTCTAATCTATCTGATGAAGCATTAATAGCCAGAGCATGGTTCATCGGCGTCACATCATTTTTAGATCTATTTCCAGATAAAACAATAGCGCTAGCAATCTTAGCCTCGGGGAAGATTTTTCCTCCCCCGTATGTAACACGCCACCCCTCAATAAGATTTGAGGTGATTTCATCTCTAGTCGTAGGAGGCGATTGAATGCTACGCTCTATGTAGTTCAAAAAACGACTTGTAGGCGGCGGTAAGGAATTACCTACAACGGGCTGCCCCATAGTAGCGTTCATATATGGACGATGGTCGGCGGATGTTGAAATAAGAACCAAGTTTGAAACGTTTTCAGGGTTCTCTATTGCAATGAGTTGAGCAATATATCCGCCCATAGAAAGGCCAACGACAATAGCCTTTTTAACTCCATGCGAGTTCAGTACAGTTATAGCATCATTCTTTAGTGTTGTGAGGTCGTAGGGATCTACTTGAAAATCAAAACCATCAGACTTCCCCGTGTCTCTGTGATCATATCTAATTACGTAAAATCCCGATCTGGCTAACTCTTCACAAAATCCCTCCGGCCAAAAAATACTTTGGTTCATAGCCCCCATAATCAGAAGAATAGCTGGGTTAGCTCTATTTCCAAAAGATTCAGACCAGATTTTTACATTGTCTTTGGTATACACAAAAACCTCTTTTGAATAAGAATTCGAGGCAAATAATAGAATAACTAAGTAACTTGTTCTCATCATGATCTTAATTCATATGACGCCCATGTAACCGGAGGTTTTTGTGACGTAGTGTTGAGTAAGACTGTAGTGAAACGAAACACACAAAAGCGCACAGCAAAAAACTGTCAGGTTGACATGCTTATTAGCTGCATTTTAATTCACGCTTTAAGTAGACTACGCTAGTCTTCCCTAATTTGGCCCTTTTGAACTCAATATAGCCACGATGTTTATACATTGCCAAATTAGCAACACTATTCTGGCCTGTAAATAACTCGGCCTGTGTAGCATTTGGAAAGATAGATTCTAGGGCCGATAATAATTTTGAACCTATACCTTTACCCTGCAAGTCAGGCCAAACTGCCATCCGTCCAATATGGCAAGTGCCTGATTCAAAACGAGCCTGCCCACTTGCAAGTAATTCACCTTCATTCACGACCTTAAGGATAGTTTTATTCTCAAAGTCTGCTTTCAGCTCATTTAGGCTCTGAGTTAAAGGCGGGATATTAAAATCATTGTGCAATTTTGCTTCAGATTCATAAGCAACGCGTTGAAGCTCAAGCAAAAGATCAGCATCTTTAATAGTGGCATGCAGTATTTCCATGTGTTGAATTCCTTTAGCAGCTAACCCTACAATACGGGGATGGTAATACAAGGCGAAGCGCCTTTTTAACGTCCACGTTTATGCGCCTGTTATGCCTTATATAATCTTCTTCAATTTCAATGACTCTATGACCAGTTGTTTACGAAACACCAAGTCAGATTTAGACTTTATTTGTATATTATTTGCAAAAAACCATGTTTCTCCATTTGTTTCTATATAACCAACGTACCAACCATGCTGATTTTTTACACGATTGGCCCAGCCAGTTTTTGCGCTTAGAGAATATTTTTGATTTTCCTCAACAAGCATTATCGTTTTCAAGATGTTAATATTTCTGCTTTTAATTGGTAAGTTATCTAAGTATATTTTTCGCAAAAAATTAATTTGCTCATTTGCTGAAATACCTAGCTCACCATCAAGCCAGAATGTAGTAACGTCTTTTCCAGTATTTTTGTTCCCATAATCTAGTCTGTTCAGATATTGAATATAAAGCTCATTACCTATATGTTTTGCAAATTCTTGGTAGCACCACACACAAGAAACAGAAAACGCTGTTTTTAGAGTTTGATCTTTGTTCCAAGACGGCCAACCTTTATCACTGCCATCCCATTTAATAACTTCCTTATCATCTTTTATCACCCCTTTCTCAAGAGCGATCAAGGTATTTGGAATCTTGAATGTCGACGCAGGTAAATATCGACGTTCAGCACGAACTGAATTGTGTATATATTCAATAGAACCATCTAGAGACGCAATTACTAGTGCTCCCTCGACGCCATGCTTTTTATATAGCTCAGAAATGCCAACATCCTCACCAGCAGCAAATACCGGAAATATAATCAGTAATACTGCAGTTAATAAGCTAATTCTTTTCATAACTTTCCTATTAAGTGAACATGGGTATAAGAGTATAGGCATTATGAGGTTTTGCCGGAAATCACAACGATCTGGGCCGGATCTCAAATTATTCTGAAACCCCATCAATCAAGCCAACTCGGAGATCGCTAGCTTCATAAATTATGCGATCTTGGTGAATTACGACACCGTCTGCAATACCCAGTGGCATTGGCCTTTTGAATATACGCTTGATATGTAACTGGTATTGAATAGAGCCAGCATCTGGGTATATTTGCCCGCTAAACTTAACCTTCCCTACTCCCAGTGCTCGCCCTTTCCCCTTTAACCCTGACCAGCCCAAATAAACGCCCAAAAGCTGCCACAAAGCATCCAGCCCCAAACAACCAGGCATCACCGGGTCTCCTTGAAAGTGGCAAGCGAAAAACCAATGATCTGGAAGTATTCTCAAACTCGCATCCAGCTGGCCTCTGTTATAACTCCCCCCTTTACTGGTCACTCTTTCTATTTCATCAATCATCAGCATTGATGAGCTTGGCAACTGAGCGTTACCTTCCCCGAAAAAACCACCTTTTGACATTTCGATAATGTCACTATTTGAGAACCGCATATACATCTCCTTACAGGAAAATAATGCAGTTTCTCTAATTTTCTTCATTTATGATTGTATAAATCGGACATGAAGCAACTCAAAAACTCTCCGGGAGTTGATATCAAGTGTTGTTTGAACTCCTTTATCAAATGAGACTGATCGAAATAGCCTATTTCCAACCCTCTACTTAGGGGTACATCTGGCTGTAGATACAACTGCTTACAAACACTTTGCACGCGAACAACTTGTGAAAATGACTTAGTTCCAAGACCAACATGCTGCATAAATTGGCGATTCAAATGGCGGCTACTCCAGCCAACTTTCTTAGCGATTTGAGATACCTTTTCACTACCAGATGATTGATAAACAAGCTGCAATGCTAGATCAAATTTTGTGGAGGAGTTATATGAATAACGTCTCAATAACCACGACTCGCAGATTTTGGCCCGTTCAATGAAATCCGTATACCTATATATTTCATCATGCAGTTTCGAAAATTGGTCGCATTGAAAATAATGATTATCCACCAATAGGCCTGAAATTTCATTTAGATCTAGATCAAAGAAATACCGAAGTGCCCCTGGATAAAACCATATTCCAAAATACTCCCCAGGCTCTAACAATTGAACATTTCGTGTTTCATACTGTGCCCCAGTTATCATTGATCCTTGAGCCGAAATATATATAGCCTGTGTTCCATCTGGCATTACGGGATATGGTGTTGGTCGTTCCGCCTTAATCTGCAAATATGAGTAGACTTTTTCTTTTAATAGTTCACATGGCTTTGAACTTTTTAATGTAAGACCAAGCTGTTTTAAGCCATGTTGTGTCAAAGTAGCTTGAAAAGGCTCATAAAGATTACTCATTAGTTAACTTTAACTCCAAACTTTGCATTGGACTAATGAGTGACTATGGCGTGAAGCGAGTCCGGTGGTGTAATTGATTATATTTTTGTAACTTCGATGAACCATTTTGGTCTCATTTCTTGAAAATCAGTTCTGATATTTTCAGTTAAATAAGCCGCTGAATCCAAAACTTTTTGACCCGCCATGCTTCGCTCAAATACGACCCAATGCCAAAATGGACGTCCACCTTCTTCATGGTGCTTGATTGATAATAGAGCCAAATCAGGTAGTTTATCCCAGTCTTCAAAAGGCACTTCACTACTAGAAGTTTCAACCCCATATTCATTAAGCAAGTTACGAACATATGCGGTATCGGAATATAGCGTGTCATCCTCAGCATATATGCCAATGGAGTTAGCCTTCGTTTTAACCTCGGAGTAAGGCAAGCCAACTATGTTTGCCACTGAAGCAATGCCACAGCCCGTTTTCTCCTCTTGGACAATAACATCCATATCCTCCTGTCTCAGCATTGTTGTCGCGTCATCTTATTTACTCTTAAAATCATTATGAGAACATTTTACTTTTAATTCCATCGGTTAGGGGGAATTACCAATTGTGATGTGTTTTATTTTGTAGCAACGACTGTAACAAAGCCATTCTCCACTTTTGAATCAATTTTGGAAAATCCAGAGTCTGATAATTTTCTATCGACCCAATCTTTTGATAAGCGAAGTTTTCTATAGAAGCCTCTATAAAGATTCCGTTCTCCAGATAATTTTATATAAACAATATCATGAACCTTTACAGTTTCTGCTTCATTCAAGAAAGCATGTGAATATAATATTTTCATAATTCTTTACACGCAGGAATCTGTCTAGTTCATTTAACTCATTTGTTAAGTCACGGAATGTTAAAACAAATATTCCTTTGGATTCTAGAGCCTTGTAAACTTTATCAAAAAGAGAGATAGTCTGTTTTCTTGATTCTAAGTGAAGGATTGTATCTGTCATACAGATAATTAACTCAACACCACCTATCCTTATTCGCTACAAATTTTCCGGAATACCATCGAAGCTAGGTATTTCTGCATTTGGAGTATGCCAAGGAGCCTTGGATTCGACAAAACAATGAGCTACGGCCTTACCTTTATAAGTATCATCTAAACATGCTATAGCCACACTTAGATAATCGCCTCCATCTTTTGCATAGTTCATTAATCTGGAACCACAATTTGAACAAAATGCTCTTATACCACCGATTGATTCATACTCTTTAAGCTTTTCCTTTCCTTTGGTAAATACCAAGCTACTTCTCACAGCAAAAGCTTGTGTTGCGTAATCTGACCCATGAGATGTCCTGCACATAGAGCAATGGCAATTAAATACCACCTCAGGTATTTCTTGCGCTGTGAACTCGATTTCTCCACATAGACAATTTCCGGTCATGGTTGATCTCTCCTGAATTTATAACGTCACAATTATCGGGGGAAGTATACGATCAGCTGGAGCGCTTAGTTAAGCGTGTTCATAAGTTACGCACCTCTCTCCAGAGCTGTTCTTTACCCACCTGCTTATACCAAACTTTAAATTGGGAACGGTACTGCTCAAATGGCTCAGACAGTTTAGAACGAGGGTCTTGACTGAGAGCGTACGCCATGCCTTCGATGATCCACTTCGGGTCGCGCCATACCCTGATCATACCTAATTTCTCATTCTGAAGATGATGAATCATTTCATGACGCACATAATACGGCTTCCAGGCACGAGGACTCATGACAATACCAAAGGTGCCAATGGTGGCGGCTGAAGCTTTTCCTAACCCGAAAGACTGAAAGCAGGCTTGGGTAGAACAAAAAATGACACGGGGATTCTGTTCGATTGTGCCAACCGACGAGCCGACATAATACAAAGCCTCTTCGAACAGTGCAGCTGTTTCCTCGTAAAGGGACACATCGTCTGTGCAAATGATGTCATTGATGCAGGATAATCCTGTTAGCTCTGGCGCAATAACTCGCACTGGCTTGAAGAATGCCCAAGCAGTGACGGGGATGCAAAGTACGCAAATGAGCAATAGACGTTTCAACATACGAACCTCTCAAGAAACATAACGTTTTTGTAATACTCAGTGGACTATCACCACTTTTGTAGATGGTTTTATTAAGCACATAGCTTCTCATAATTCATAGGCGATTTAAAACCCAGCTATTTCGTGAAATTTTATACAAGCTGTGCTCGCGCAAGTGACTGTGTTCCGGTATTTCTGGGTGTTCAAAGGTTTCACCGGTATCAATCATATTGAGTCTCTCCATTACTGCACGAGAGCGATAATTGCCAGGAACAGCGAACGAGACAATTTCTTTTATATCAAGCTGCTCAAACCCAACTTTGAGAGCAGCAGTGGCAGCCTCTGTGGCATATCCTTGCCCCCAATGTGATGGGGTGAGCCTCCAAAGTATTTCTACGCATGGCGATAGGGGCAAATCTGCGTGTGAGATGTGTAGCCCAACGAAGCCAATAAATTCTCTGGTCGCTAAAAGCTCCGCCGCCCAAACTCCCCAGCCTCTTTCCGAAATGTGGCTCTCACAGATATCTATAATTGCATCACTTTCTGATTTGTTCAGAGTACTAGGAAAGAATTTCATCACTTTAGGGTCAGAAGACATCACTGAAAATGGCACGCGATCATCAAACTTCCACTGACGAAGTTGTATTCGCTCTGTTCTAGGCTCAATATTATTTTTCATTTCGGAGGGTATTAATAGCGGGCGCATGAAAGTGTATATCCGGCCTGGCAAAGATCAGAAGTATCGGTTTGCGACCTTACCTAAAGCAAGCTTACTGGCGTTAAGAAAATACTGGCTGACACACTGCAATCCTGACTTAGTTTTCCCTGCTGGAAACCAAAAAAGTATTAGAGCAGATCTCATGTTATGTTCGTACTGTCATTTATAACAGGATCCGATGCTTTGTGGGCTGCGGTAAAAATTTTCCGCATATAGCAATATTTTGCCGCATGAATTTAATTCCTCTTTCATCTTCATTCGAAAAATTATTCAAAAATACCTGTTATTTATACTAGGTTTTGTGTGGTGAAAATTCAGTCTCGAAGAACTGGCACCATATATGCTGTGGAAATATTGATTTTCACAGCATATATTGGGGAGTTTTGACATGAGCATTTCAAATATATTCCATACAAATGCGCAAAGCGCTGTTAGTACAACAAACTTCAACAGGCATGCTGCCCAACAACCTGCAGAAGTGTCACAAGGTCAGAATTTCTCTAAATCAAATGTTTCATTATCTAGCGCTGGTCGCCAAGCATACGAGCTAGAGGGAAACGCCTCCTTACCCGGTCTTGAAGATATGAGAGTTCCGAATTGGAAGAGGCAATATCTCCCTCCATCAATTGATCTAAGTGCTTCCGATATGGCTATTAATGAAGCTAAAAAGTATCAGCAAATCCATGATGATGCTTATAAAGATGGCAGCGTATCGCCCTCTGAACGAAATGCTATCACTTCTTACCGTTCCAGTATGCAAGCTAACGAAACCATGCATGAGAATACTCGTTTTAATCAAGAGTACAGCCAAGAGCTGGGTGAGTATGGGCAATATGTCAATGAGGCGTATGAAGGGGCTATGTCAAGCGCAGGTGTAGTCACTCGGCAGGATTACACCGGTTTCCTAAATGACGACGATGCGAACATAGCGGTTCATGATGACTTTCGTGAAAGGCTGTTTTCAAATCCACGAGCAATAGAGTTAATGGGAATCCTTGGTGTAGATCAAGCATCTTTATAGACTCGGGAAGCGGTTTTGTAGGTTTCTGCGATAGTGGTATACCGATGAGGCACTGGGTCTACAGAAAACACGCGACTAGCCTGACACAGGGGCTTATCCATAAACGTTTATCAGGGATTTTTCTTTGAGCGCGTTACAATTTTCCATTACTAAAAATATCTTCTCTGCACTGGAATGTTTATTGAAAGCTCAGATCTTAAAAATCACATCAAATAAATTGAGAAGACTGAAAGAGGCGCTGCCTGGTCGATGAGCAATACACCCGATTTGACTATATCTCGGAAAAAGCCCTGTATTGATGAGCGACAAAAGCCTTAAGGAGTGCCGAAATGGGATCATTCATGCCAAATCACATGAAACAGAATCAGCAGATACTGGCAAGGCAAGTTTATGGGCTGACTTCTTACTTTTCTTTAGGTGGGTGAAAAGTCAAATTCTTTTCTTTTAGAGTTTGGAGGATACCTTATTCAAAAACAAACGGATCTTCTGCGGCAGAGCGTCAAAAATTGAACTGAGCCGCTTAGGCCTTTCTGAGTGGAAATTATTTTTTAGCACCCGGACAGCCTTTTATAAAAGTAATAATAGACTCAGCATTGATACTGCGTAGATTACATAGAGGGGAAAATAATAAGGCCTCGAATTTTGCACCTTGAAATTAAGGCATAGAAAGTGCTTTATCTAAAATAAATTGTATGCGACAGAAGGAAAGTCAATGATAAATACTAATGTATCAATTATAAACTACAGTGCACTGCAATCTAGCTCATCACAACCAGTCAAAACTAACCCTCATACATCCTCAAATTCTCGACTTACTGAATCGCCATCCTCAACTGTGACAATCAGCCCTGAAACGAAACTAGCTAATATTGGCTCAAGATATGATGTAACTAATATATCACAAAACGAAATGAGTGGGATGGTTTCAGAGTTACTTGATAATAAATTAATATCTTCAACAGATGGTTTACACCTAATGGCACCTCGTGCCATGAATGTAGATCCTGAGATTAAATTTGACCTTCTTACAACAACGCAGAAAGCATTGGATTTCGCTAAAGAGAACGGAGATTCGACAGAAGGAACAAGGAATAAAGAAAGAGCAGTTGATATTTTAAAACATCTTCAAGAGTCATTCCGCAAAGCTTAATGTAAGAAACAATTAGTATTTCAAATATTGCGCAAAATATTCCTTCTATTGATAGTGGGCCAAACAGTGAGAAAGACAAATTTATTGACCCTTTCATGGGTGACCACGCCCAGAAATTCAAGGCGGGCATACAGTTTATGGATCAAGTGAGCAACGAAGAAAAGGGAAGTTCCATCGAATTTGCCCATCAACGCGCTAGTTTACAAAGAGCCTACGAGACCACTTTCCGGGAGCACGGCGGAACCCCTGAAGATTTAAGTATCGATCACCCGTTGGTGATTTTGCTTTTTGATGCGATGCGCTCTGCTGAAGGTGATCTTCAACGCGGTCAAACTTTTGGCCCTATCCGCGATATGGATGATTTAAAAAGGCAGCCCTGGCTTGAGGGTTTTACAAACCGCCTTGATGGAACAGTTCAGAAAACGAGAGACATGTATCTGGGAGATGACTAGCTCGGATAGTCAAGTAAGGCGTATACAGATAATGGCTCGGCACCATCAGAGAACTGACAGGAGTAAGGCGGAGATAATTCTGTTCTTTTTCATGATGAATCTCTATATAACTATAATAATTAGATTTGCGGTATTGATTAACACCGACAATGGTGAAGAAACTATCAAATGTTGCCACAGAACAGCCCCCTAATAACTGATAGAAATAATTGTTGGCCGCTGCAAAGGATGCTGATGAACCTTCAAAGAAAGAACTCACTAACTTTAAAGTGGAGAAAAGCTTCTTTTTATCGTAGCCAATAGCTGTAGGAAATATTCCCATGTTTAGAGTAAGAAAGTACCGAGATGAAGACTACCTATCTATTCAGAGTATTGTAACAGCCGCAACAAAAGAACTTCGGTTAGTGTACACGCCAAAAAATCAATGCAAAACAAATACGAGCCAAAACCTCGAGCCACTGAGGTGTGTGGCAATGGATAGTGATGGCCTGTTAGTTGGTGTTGCAGAGTACATGAAGACATCAAATACTTATTACGTTCAAAGCGTTGCAGTTCTGCCATCTGCCCGCCAAAGTGGAGTAGCTAGGGATTTGCTCTCTTACATCGCCACAGTTGCTAACTGGGAAGGGGTTACCACACTAGAGATAAAAACAATCGAGGAAACAGGCAATTGCAAAATATTTGAGTCATTAGGGTTTGTTGTTTCAAGCCGAATACAGTCAGAAAGATTTATTGGAAAACAAGGTCAGTCAATAATAGAGGTGAGGATGAAACGTGATGTTTGAGCAACTGGTTACGCGTTGTACGTATAAAAGTACCATGTGCTCTTGCTTGTACACATTGAATCATATAGTTTTTGTGCTTGCTCGTTGTCTGGAGCAGTTACCCATTGAAGTCTTGCTGCACCATTTGATGATGCATATTTATGACAGTGCTCAACTAGATTCCTACCAATACCTTTACCCCGTAAATTTGATACCGTGTATAGATCATTAAGTACAGCCACTTTGGCTGCAATGCTGGATGTGTAGGTAAAATAGACTGTGGCAAAGCCTACAACCGCGCCATTACCTCTATGAACAAACTGGCATCCAGCAGGGTTTGATTCGCCAAATTGAGAGAAAAACTCTTTATTTTTAACATCCGATATTTCAGCCACATTATAAAATTCTTGATAAGCACGAATCAAAGGCAGCACTTCATCAATATTATTTTTTGATACTATTTCGATCACACTAATCCTCGATTAGAAACTTAACGTTTGAGTTAGCCTGCCGGTTTAGACAGGGCAGAGTGAAATGTCGAGGCGTATAAAACGGTCGGAGTTAAATGATTAGTTATGTATTTATGCTAATTCTTCAAGTAAGTACACTAAATTGCGTGCGGTTTTAGTTAAGATAAACTCTGTAATCTCATAACTTGCGACCTTTGACCCATCATATGGGCCTTTCTCTATTGTGGTATTACACAAAGCCGGTGGAGCAACAGTAATAAAACAATATTGCTTTTTAAGAACAATTGTAATTTATAAAACTACGCAATTACGTCTATTTTTTCTGTGAATTCTGAGCCATTTATTTTCATTAGCTTATCAAGCACTGTTTTTAAGTAGCCAGTATCTTCTCCAATGCTTTTCCTAAATTCAATACTTGTTTCTACTTGCCCTATTAGATCTACTCTATGTTCACCAATTAACTCAGGATCATAATTATACTGCTCAAGTATATGCGGGGGTATAAATGGAACAGCACCCAATAGCTCGGTTTTTCCTGACTTTATTAAAGCACTAACCTCATTGATAGATACATTTTGTAAATCAATCTTCTTCGAGCTTGTTTCGGTATTCTTTGTCGCCTCATCAACATGTGCACTTTCATTACGAGGATAATCATTGCCGCTTTTCACGGTGTATGCGGCAGGATTTTGTGTAACTGCGGAGATATTCATGGGAACCCCTAATGATTTATAGGCTGTTACGAAGTTAACGCAAAAAATGTGCCCATCATTAACTTATAGCCTTACGTATAACGCTTACAGATATGCGGAATCGCATGCCCCCAAAAGTGCCGTTTTGCCCTGTGTTTTGGGGTCGGCCGATAAAGCCCGCTAAACCACCCAGTTTTTCATGGTGCCAACTCTAGCATTGTGAAGGCCCAAGCAAGACTGACTCCTAGATTGTCACTTATCCGGTGTTATTGGCGCCGCCGGAGAGGCGCAGGCGCTTATCCCATTAAAGATTTTTTATAGCTTGGCCCATAGCTAAAAACAATATATCTATGCCCCTTTTGGTTAATTCATCTGTTAGCTTCATGCTGCCGTCGAATTTGCTTTGTGCATAAGGGGCATTCATTGAGCCTTCAATGACAACATTGGTATTCATAGCGCTCAGTATAAGAACCAATGGACTGTATGATCTCACGCCCCCCAAACCACTTGTGGACACGCTGGTTACTACAAGGGGCTTTAAAATCAATGCATCTGAAGAAACTAACCAATCTAAAGTATTTTTCAACGCGCCAGGGACACCGTGCGCGTACTCTGGCGTGCTAATTATTACTCCGTCAGATTCTCGCATCATTGATATTAATGAACGTACTGAATCTGGCGTATCTTCATCATCAGTATCTGGATCAAAAGTTGGTATATCTCTAATCTGATCATATACTGATACAGAGAAATCCTTTGGGCATTGCTCTTTTATGGCTCGAAGTAATGCTAGATTGTACGACCCTTTTCTGACGCTTCCTGATACAGCCAATAAATTCATACTTATCCTTTCACCATGCATTACAAATAAAATGCTTCCCTAGATTAATTTCTAACGTTACAACCCGACAGAGCGGGGCGCTCTGCTCGAATACAATGTTAGATGCGTGTTGCGATAACACGAACCATACCTCCGAGTCCTGGCTCAATGTGAACGGAAAAGCCGCTAATTTTAAGCGTTTCGGATACCCACTCTGGTGAGACCCTGAGTTTCTGATAGGCACTGACCTGCAGCTGCCAAGTTGAACCCTTTCGTTCATGGAGTACATCATG
>Ga0209121_10001672_pt1 | contig 23213 bp, 21 predicted proteins | sample Cruoilmetagenom3_FD_187292 | JGI IMG/M metagenome (GOLD analysis project Ga0209121, IMG submission 187292) | Oil polluted marine microbial communities from Coal Oil Point, Santa Barbara, California, USA - Sample 3 (SPAdes) (version 2) | ecosystem: Environmental > Aquatic > Marine > Oil seeps ... | reverse complement strand
CTTCAGTTAAGACCTTTAAAATAGGGAACGCCAGAGTTCTATGTAATAATCGAGTATCGTATTTATGCTTTGCCCACGCATCCAAGTTTGAACAATGTGCCCAAAATTCCTCCTCAGGACGGATATCAAATTGCTCTAATTCTTTTTCTTCCAACGATTTATCTAATATTTTTTCTGCTTCGTCTATAGAAGTTACATCTTCAAAATTAGACGCGCTATTAGCCCCAATATTAATCATTAAAAATTTACATTGTCTGAACAATTGATCTTTTACGTAAATGTTTGTTTTATCGTTCTCTAACCGCAGTTTTAAGAACTTATTAATTTGAAATTCTTTCATGAAATTAAGGGCTAATAATTGAATACTTCTATTAATAAAGTAATAATTTTATTATATTAATATCGCGCATATACCAATTTATTGATAGATTTATCTTTCTTAGATTAACTCTTTATTTACTTTTCTCCTTAATATCGATAAAAATTCGCTCGTATCAGGAAAAACATATGTTATATTGTTACCATCGTCGTCAACAGTTACTTCTTTGAAAAATTTACCTTCTACTTTAACTTTCATGTCATTCAATATCATAAGTAAAATAAATTGAAAAAGGATTCAAAAAATCACATAACATGGAAATAATATTGTTATCATGTAAAGAAATGTAAAACATTTAAATACCTTAAACAACATCTTAGTTATTTCTTTTTTTTAATTTTTATCTCTAACTCGATTTTGTTTGTAATATTTATCAGGGAATTTTACAGACCTAAGCGAAATTATTAAATTTTTAACACCATTTTAGGTGAAATTTTGAACGATTTTATTGCCGATGATGTTTTCTATTATCCAATTTTTTGGATTCCAAAAAATCACCCTGTTAATTAATAAAAATTACATTATCAGATAATATCCAATAATATTTAATAATATTCGATATTATAAATTATAAAATAAAAATTGATTCATTATTTTAAAATACAGAAAAATCAAAAATTACTAACAGTCACTATAATAAAAAACAATAAAAATTCCATATTTATTAATTGGAAAACAATTTATCGCAAATAAATATTTATAAGCGATTTCCTATAAAAAGATATAGAATAATAATTTTATTAGTAAGAGGATCTAATATGACCGACGAAAAGGACGAATTACCTAAAATTGAAGTCCCTGAAAAATACCAACCTTATGATAATGTATCTGTGTTGAGAAAAAACGAGAAATATTTCATAGATTCTGACGAAAACGATGAATAAGTGATCTTTTTTGAAAACAATCGACAATTTATTATATGATATTGCAAATACTGAAAGGAATCTCGAAATAGAACGAAAAGAGAAATTAGAAACGAAAGCACAGAGATTTACTACTTTTGGTGGAGTTTTTATATCAATAATTTCAACTTATTTCATCTTTACAGCAAATATCCTAACTACAATTCCTTTATTAATAAAATTGGTTTTAATTATTGCTATTATAATATTTGGTATTTCTCTACTTTTAATGCTTTTAAGTATGAGATTGTTGGGTGATAGTACTTTTGATCTTGAAAAACTTACAAATAAAATAGAAAATGATGGATTAGAAATTGCTCTTGGAAAAGTTATTGGTAATCTAATACAATATACAAAACATTTGAGAAAAATTAATAATAATAGAGCCAAATTATTATATTTTGGAATCTGGGTTTTTTATTTGGGATTAACCTTATTTATTATTGGTATTATTAGTACGCTCATTATAGTTTAATAGAAATGGAATTTAAATTTATAAACGAGAAATGATGAGAGAAAAAAGCGATATTTGTCCGATATGTAATCAGTATAGAAAACTTCGTTCAATTAATTATATTTATGATCGCATACGAGGACTTACTATTGCTTATAAGTCGACAATAACCGAATACCTATGTTATCCTTGTAGAAAAAAAATAGATAAGGGATTGAAAGAAGGAAAAAGATTTATTAATCTAAATGGAACTGATCGTACTGTTTCTGGTTATGGTTTATCTCGAAATATGGATAAAGTCAAAAAAGAATTAAGGATTGACAGGATTACTATGAATAAAGCTGTTGGTTTTATTGATTATCTTTATAGTAAATGGATTAAATTCGATCCTATTGATAAGTTTAAGTACCATTTCGCAAGTTTATTTATAGTATTAAAAAATGAAGAAAAACAAAATAAATTAGAAGAATTTATAAAAAATCAACATACCAATTTTCTTGTTAGTGAATTAAATGAATTAGTCGAAGAAATTAAGAATTGGGCTAAAACCCCTGATCGTTTAGATTTTTTTTATGATTCTTAGGAATTGTAATTTTAATTTTATTAGATAATAAAATTTTTTCATTGCTAAAAAAAACAAGAGCATTAATTTATTGTATTATATTCCATAACGGAGAACAAAAACTCTTAGTTTTACTTTAATATTTCAACAATTTTGAGATTTTTTCGATTTTACAGAGAAATATTGATCTTCAATTGATTTTAAGATCGTTGTGTATTTTTTCATTATTTCTTATGAAAAAAAGTAAAATGTAAAACTTTTCTTTACGCTTATTCAATAACATGGAAATAATATTTTATCAAACTTTTTGTAAAACCAAAAATAAGCTAGAATATAGTTCAATTATCATAAAATAATGAAATATGAGTAAATTTTAATGGATTACTATGTCTGAAAATATTATATATCTCGACTCAAAAACACTTGAAAGTTTCATGAGAGATGTTTTTATTGGGCTTGGGGTTCCTAAAGACGATGCCCACATTATAGCTGAAGTTTTAATTGCTTCTGATATTAGAGGGATTGATACCCATGGAATACAACGTTGTAAAATGTATTTCGATCGTATCAAAGCTGGAATGTACGAAGTAATTACAAAGATTGACATCGTTAAAGATGGTCCAACTACGGCTCTTTGGGACGGAAATTGCGGAATGGGTCATGTTATTGCTTATAAGGCGATGAAAACTGCGATTGAAAAAGCTAAAAAGTATGGGCTTGGTTCTGTTGCTGTTCGAAATTCGACCCACTTTGGAATTGCGGGTTATTATTCTCTCATGGCTACAAAGGAAGGGATGATTGGCTTCGCAGTTACTAACGCTCGCCCCTCCATGCCCCCTACTTTTGGAGTTGAACCAATGTTAGGAACAAATCCGTTAACGGTAGGCGCTCCAACAGACGAAGAATTTCCCTTCTTAATTGACTGTGCCACTACAATCGTTCAAAGGGGTAAGGTAGAATTATATAATAGAATCAATAAACCTTTACCGGATGGGGTGGTAATAACAGACGATGGAAAAACAGAAACTGATCCTGCCAAAATATTAGATGGTATGAGTAAAGGGAAAGCTGCGTTATTACCCTTAGGTGGCAAAGGAGAAGGGACTTCAGGTTATAAAGGCTATGGTTACGCAACTTTAGTTGAATTATTATCTGCGGCTTTACAAGATGGAATATATCTTAAAGATACGATAGGTATCGTTGAAAACGGCCAAAAACGCTTAAAAGTGGGACATTTCTTTCTAGCAATTAATATTGAAAGCTTCCTATCAATTGGTTCTTTTAATAAAACAGCCGGAAATATAATGAGGGGATTGAGAGCGTCAAAAAAAGCTCCAGGCGAGGAAAAGATATACACAGCGGGAGAGAAGGAATTCATTGCCGAACAAGAAAGATTAAAAACGGGAATTCCGATTAACAAAAGTTTGCAAGAAGATATCAAAATTATGCGAAAGGAACTTCATCTGGATAAATACGAATTTAAATTTTAAAAAAGTATCCTTCATTTTTATATAAATTTCTAATACTTTTTCTATAAAATTATCAAAAAAATCGCTAAAAATTAATAAAATTAGAGTTACACGAACTTTCAACTTATATTCAATATGATTTTAATTAAATAGAAGGAATTCTAATAAAATTCTATTGCATTCAAGGTTGTTTAAATGACAAGTACAAAAAGTGACATAGTACCCTTATCTAGTGATATTAATTACATAGATTTTAAGACTCTCAAGAATTTTATTAGAGATGTATTCATTGGTCTTAAGGTAAATAAAGCAGATTCTGAAATAATTGCAGATGTATTAATTACATCCGATTTAAGAGGAATAGATTCGCATGGTATTCAGAGATGTAAGATGTATTACGATAGGATTAAAAAAGGAATTTATAACACAAAAACTAAGATCAAGATCGTTAGAAAAGGTCCTACAACTGCGGTTATTGATGGTGGATGTGGGTTAGGACCGATTATAGGTTATAATGCTATGAAATTAGCGATTCGAAAAGCCAAAAAGTATGGACTCGGAGCTGTTGCAGTTAGGAATTCTACGCATTTTGGGATTGCGGGATATTACTCTCTCATGGCTACAAAAGAAGGAATGATAGGGATTACAACCACTAACGCTAGACCCGCTGTTCCTCCAACATTTGGTGTAGAACCAATGTTAGGTACAAATCCATTGACTGCGGGGGCACCAACAGACGAAGAATTTCCTTTTATGATTGATTGCGCTACCTCAATTATTCAAAGGGGTAAGATAGAAGTTTATAATAGAGCGCAAAAACCGCTTCCTGAAGGAGTAATCATAACCAAGAATGGAAGAACGCAAAACGATCCTCAAGAAACATTAAAAAATTTAGAAGATAGTACTGCAGCTCTCTTACCGCTAGGCGGTGAAGGCGAAAATACATCAGGTTATAAGGGTTTTGGATATGCTACACTTGTAGAAATTTTATCATCAGCATTACAAAATGGAGTATTCCTTAAAGATACAGCAGGAGTTATCGAGGAAGACCAAAAACGCTTAAAGGTTGGGCATTTCTTTTTAGCAATAAATGTAAACCACTTTACACCCTTGAAAATGTTTAAACGAACTACTGGGACAATTATGAGAACTCTTAGAAACTCTAAGAAAGCACCTGGTAAAAATCGAATATATACTGCTGGAGAAAAAGAATATTATTCTGAAAAAGTAAGAAAAAAACAAGGCATTCCAATTAACAAAAGTTTACAAGAAGATATTAAAACAATGCAAGAAGAACTGGGTTTATTTAGCTATAATTTTCCATTTTAAATTAAAAAAAAATTCCGTCTGTTCGACCTTCTAAAGGTTCAGAATGGATTATAATTTCTGTTAGATTTTCATTTTTTAAAGTTTCTTCTATCTGTTGCTCTAAATCTGAAACTATGTTGTGGACTTTCGAGATGTTTAAGGATCCATCAAAAAAAACATGAAGTTCGAGTGCTTTAAAATCAGGCGCTACCCAAAATTCTAAACCGTGATATCCTTTAACTTCTGGATTTCTTTTTAATAAGTTTTCTAAAGTAATCTGGATTTCTCTTTTCTTTTGAGGGTCAATAAGAGAATAGACTAAATGATCAGCTACTAATTTTTGCATCATAGCTTCTGATTCAATATGAGTAATTATTCGTGATATAGCCGGAACTTGTTCCTTTAGTTGATTTTCAAACATATTGCTTAATTCGTGAGCTTCTTCAAGCGATAAATTCTCGTCAACTACTATTGCTACAGATAAAAAGTATTTGTTTTCTAATCTGAAAATATTTAAATTCCTGAAATCTGAAATCTCATTAAATTCACTTTTCATCGAATAAAGTAAGTTAATTATCTCTTCACCTATTGAAGATTCACCGCTTAAAGGATTCATCTCAACTATACATTCTACATTATAAGATGAAAAATATTTTTTACTCAATGTATGAATTGCTTTTGTAATTTCATTTGCATGAATAACAGATATATGATCTTCAACAGATAAGCGAACATCAAAAAATAATGTATTTCCACCAATTCTAACTTTTAATTCTTCAACACCATTAACATGATCAAGGTTAAAAACCTTTTCTTTGATTTCTTCAAAAATAAGATAACTTATGGGGTTTTCATCAATTAAATCTTTAATGCCTTCTTTTGAAAGCTTAAATGCGGTGAAAATTATCCATAAAGAGAGACCAATACTAAAAAACGGGTCTAAAAATTGGATACTGAAAAAGAGAGCTAAAATGAAATTAATCATAACTACAATCGCTCTAAGAGAATCTTGGAATAAATTTAAACCCATTATTTTTAGTGATAAGCTACTCCGTTTCTTTCCTTGCCACATTAAAATCCTAGAAAAAGTTAAATTAATAATGAACGAAATAATTAGTAATTGAAACCCTAAATCAGGATTCATTATACCATACGCGTTGGTTATTATTGTTTGAACAGCTAAATAAATAAGAATACAATAAAGATTTATCAATATAATCCCTTGAATCAATCCTCCTATTGAATCAATCTTGGAGTGTCCGTACATATGTTCGAAATCTGGGGGCTTTTGACTTATATACAGAGAATAAATTGTTAGAAAAATAAAAAAAATATCCGTAAGCGTATCAACAGTTTCAGATAAAAAACTAAGACTTCCCGTTAGGATTACCCCTAGTAGTTTTAAACTTGACTGGATTAAGATTATGAAAAAAGCAATAATCCCCAATTTAATTTTTATATCCATTACTTTCTTTATTTCTTCAGATAAAAATTTATTTCTTTAGAAGTAGATTAAAAAACTTAAAGAAATACTGAGAAATAAATATTTGGCAATTTAATAAAAAGAAATAAAATAGATATATATAAAAAATTTTTAGAGGTGTCTTGGAATATTAATTTATTAATATTACATTTTCGTAAATGACATAAAACTTTAATTAAACTTATTCTTTATCTTGTTTCGTAAGTGTTTTGGTAACTGGTGTACATCCTAATAAGTCCTTGAATTTTCGCATGAATTCCATATCAATCGGCTCTCGCGCATCCTCCCAACAAAGCTTTAATAGTTCTTTTGCCTTATCGGGAGCTTCCAAAATGATATCCTTAGTTAATCGGGGGTCTTTATTGACATCAAATAGGCTTCCTCCTTCCGTGTCCCACACATACCCATTATACCAAAAATCTCCATCGTAAACAACTACAGAGCCACCCCAAGCTATCGAAACATGATCGTAATATGTCAATCCATCATCTTGAACCAATTTCAATAGGTCCTTACCATCCAAATTATTCGTAGAAATACCGCAGGCTTCACAGATAGTGGTGGTGATGTCATGATGATAACAAAACTTATTACAGGTTGTACCACTATTTTCGCCTTCTGGAAATCGGATCATAGCGACAAGATCAGCGACTTCACGTCTAAGCGGGTTGGCAGCTTTTGCTATAAGTCCGTGTTCTCCTAGCATGTGGCCGTGATCGGAAACTACCACAATGATCGAATCATCCCAGATACCGATCCGTTTGATATATTCTATGAAATATCCAAACCATGTGTCCACGAGCGACACTTCTGCGGCATATCGTGTTCTTAAATTTCTGAGTTCCTTTTCGGAAAGCATGCTCGCTGGTCCATAAATCGAGTGTGATATTTTTCGACATCCCTTTTCCCAATCAGGATCTTTTTCGTATAGTCGAATGTAATGAGGAGGCGGATTCCAAGGTTCGTGTGGGTCAAATGACTCCACTGTTATAAATCCTTTTCCTTTTATTAGAGTATCATAATTCATATCCAGCCATTCCCCAGCTGCGCGAAACACTTGAGATGTAAAAGTGTCAGCTTCGGAGCGCCACCAGCGTACATTTTGAAGGAATCGACGCATCATATGTTGCCCAAATATCGTACCTGCTATTATTCCATCCCCTTTGGAAGTGAGATATTCTTTAAGAATATCGTCGGAGATTCGTGGTCCAGATAGATATGCATCTTCTTCTTGCCCACGGATCCATTTCCATTGATGAAATCCACGATTAAAATTATATCCCGGCTTAAATTGATGATAAACATCGGAAAATAAAGCTGAAACATACTTCTTACGATTGAATCGCTCTGCTAGAGTATCATGAGATTCTGAAATGGAACCCCAACCAGGTGCGCCGAGAGCATCAGCGATAAAATCTCCCCGTCCAGATTTTGTCTTTCCAAGCTTGTCATCCGTAAAAGGAAAAACACGTTTCCCAGTATAGATAGCTTTTCGTGCCGGGAGTGTCGGTAATGACTCTGGGTACATTCGTGTAAATTTCACGGATTCTTTGGCAAAATTGTCTAAATGTGGTGTTTTTATCCAAGTATTACCATAACATCCAACATGATCTTGTCTTAATGTATCAAGTACAATTAATATCGCATTTACCATAAAAATTCACTAGGTTTGATTGTTATTATGTAAAATAAAAAAAAAGGTTATTTATAATATTCTTGGAATTTTAACTTCGAGATCTGTTATTGGGTAGGATGCGCATGGATGGAAATAGTTAAATTTCTTATCCCCAGCTTTCCTCCAATCAGAAACAGGACTTATATATACATCACCAGAAATCAGAAGCGAACGACAGAACCCACATTCGCCAGAGCGGCATTTTGAGGGTGGATTTAAGTTTGCTCTTTCTAGAGCAACAAGGACGGATTCGGTTGCCTTTGCTGGAATTTCTTTAATTAAACTTCCAATGTGAGTCTTAATCTTAAATACCTTATCAGCTACATCTTGAGGGAAGTCTGGATTACTTAGAATCTCTTTAATTTCACCAAATGCTTCTCTACGAACGCGCTTATGACTTAAATTGAACTTTTCTAATTCTTTTTCAACAAAATTATACATAACCTGTGGTCCACAGATAAAAAACGAGCTATTGTTTACATCGCAATACTTCTCTATAATATCAGAAGTTAAAAATCCCAATTCACTTCCTTCGAGGGTAACTTTTTCACAACTTAAAACATGCACAACTTTAATTTTTTTGGAGTACTTCTTTTCAAGCTCTTTAAATTCGTCGTAATAAATGATATCGTCTTCCTCGGAGCTACCGTATAGCAAGGTTAACTTTGCATCTATTGTTCCATCAATTATCGCTTTAACCATCGATCGAAACGGTGTGATACCAGAACCTCCTGCAATTCCTACTATTTGGGTTAAATCTCTTAATCTTTCATAATAAAAGAAACCTTCTGGTCCAGAACTCTCAACTTTTGTACCTACCTTCCAGTTATCCCAGATGAAATCTGTTAAAAATCCATTTTCTTCTTTTCTAATAGTTATCTCGTAAAAACCTTTTAAAGCATTTTTAGGTGACGATGCTATAGAATAAGGACGAGTTATCCGCACTCCCTCTAAATCAACCTTTAAACTGATATACTGACCCGGTCTAAAATAGGCTAATTCCTTGGTTACAGAATCTGGGTCTGGAATAAGTTTGAATGTCTTTGTGGACTTAGTTTCTTCTTTTATCTCGTCAATTTTTAAAAATTGCCTTTCAGGGTGTAATTTCCATGCTAAATCATTAATTGGATCTTCTCTAATTGGTTCACTTGAAGCTTTTTCAATTCTCTTTTTCCTATTGGGAACTAGTTTAGTAAATGCGAATAAATCCTTTGTGTTGGATCTAACGGTTACATTTAGCTTCTCTCCGTTTTCTTTACTCATGCTTTACCATCCTCCTGTAATAGTTTTCCTAAAGTTATTTGCGCTGAAATCAAACCATCAGATAGTGAACTACTATATCCATGTGCTCGTCTGTTAAAACCTCCTGCAAATTCAAGCCCTTCAATGTATACATCTTTTCCCATCATATTTAATCTTGGTATTATAGAATCCCAAGATTCAGGCTCATAACCATAGAATATTCCATTATATAACTTTAAATATCTAGCAAAGGTCGCAGGCGTTGCAATTTCTATTTCTTCGATATGATTTCTAAGAGATGTTCCAGTAGCTTTTTCAAACTTAATAATTAATTCTTCAGCTAACTTATTCTTAATATCTACATATTCTTCAGGTTTAACATCTTTCCAAGCTTCGGGACGGTATAATGTGGTGATATCCAACATACATGTTCCAGGAGGAGAACAATCAGGAACAGCATTATTAAGAACGACACAAGCTAAACCTTTTGGGGCTTGAAGTTTTGTCCAAGAGTCATAGGCTTCGTCAGTATCCATAGTTTCCATAATAAAATACCCATATTCATGCAATCCTAATTCTTTTGCTGTAGCGTCTAATCCCACATACACAACAAAACCCGTTAGTCCATGAATACGAGCATTAACATCTTTATACGCGATTTCTGGTACTTCAGACTGGGGGTAAATTAATTTATTATATGTGAGGGTTGGAGAAGCGTTACTTATTATGTAATTTGTTTTTATTTTATCCCCGTTAGTAGTTTCGACGCCAACCACTTTTCCACCTTCCACTAGAATTTTGTCTACTCTAGTATGATATTCAATTCTGCCTCCAAATTCTCGTATTTTGGCATCAAAAGCGCTTGTAAATCCGTGAGACCGATTTTTAGGAATCCAACCTCCCTTTTCAGCATAAACTAACACCATAGATGCAAAAAGCGTGAAATTCATGCGTGACATGGGTAAACCAAGATATGCCCAATATGCGTTGAGAATTTTCTGTGCTTTTTCTGGGATTTCTAACGCATTTTCGACCTCAGTAACTGAATAAGCGGCAGTCTTAAGAAAATTTGAATATTCTTTGAATAATATGTTCTGATCTGGCTTTCCTTTCGATTTTCCTATATACGAAAAGGCATCTCTAATCTCTTTAGCTACTAAAAAGAACTTTTCCACAGATTCTTTACTACCTGGTACTTCTTTTTCAATAGTATCAATGAAGTTATCTACTCCAAATGGCATAGTAACATCCATTTCTTCCCCAGGCTCAGTAAGAATAAGCCTAAATGCTTCTGGAACTTGAACAAACTCGGTATCTAAATTAAGTTTATCTTCAAACATTGTTCTAATGCTTCCTTTATTCGATTGAGGGCCGTAGCTAGCAAGTTCATGGAGCGATGTTTCAAATTCGAACCTTCCCCGCACAAAACTAGTAGCCACCCCTCCAGGTAGATTATGCTGTTCTAAGCATAAAACTTTAACTCCTTTCTGTGCTAAAAACGCTGTTGCGGATAATCCACCATTACCAGCGCCAATTACTACAACATCATAAGTTTCACTAATTGCCTGTTCAATATTCTCATCACTCATTTTAAAATCTCCTCGTTTTTCAAAAAAGACATAATATTAGTTCAATAAATTTTTGTATCTATTAATATGTTATTCTGCTATTATTTAGTCAACATTTTAAACATATTGATTTGGATGTGGAAAAATCAAACTTTAAAAAAAGAGTTTGCTTAATTATTTGACAAAGAAATAAAATTTTCAATAAAAAAAATAACTATAAAAGTCTTAAGAGAAAAGAATTATATTAGTACCAATTTAAAACAAGAAATTTTTCGTATTTAAAGAGATAATTAACATGAACGAATTAGAAATTGATAAAGAGGTTGAAAATTTAAAACTGAAAAAATTGGTGTTAATCGTTTATACCACCATTCTGAATGGTTAACTAAAGAGGAAAAAAAAAGAGATTAAAAAGATATTTTCAGAATTTAAATTTAAAGATTTTTAGATTGGTTTACCTTGAGCATCCCACTCTCTAATTTGGTAATATTTTTCTAATAATCCTTCTAATGGAGGAGCATTTCGTTTAGATCCACCTTTTTCAAGGGGTGTATAAAATCTCTTCCCAAAATTATCGTCTGCTTTAGTGATCCCACATTTAACATTAAAGATTCTTTTCATTTTAACGATTTTTTGTCCTGCTTTCATGAAATCGTCAACTGTATATGCCTTTCCAGTAATTCCATTAAGACCATTTATCCAAGGTGTGAGTTTGTGGATGAACCAGAATCCAAATATGCATCCACCACATGCAGAATACGCCTCACTGGCATCTTGAATCTTTACTACAGCTTCAGCAACGTCATCCCCCGTTCCAAAACGATCTACATGTTCGGTTAAACCGATCTCTTCTTTTTGATTCATATAGGAAGATAAATGCATCGGTTCATAACAATGATACGCTCCTCGAGGTGTTGTTGCATAATCTAATGCCGTTAGATTATTTGTTCGTGGTTCATGAGCAGGAACCTCGAGTCCTTTTCCATGCATGGAGAGTTCTTCTGGTAATCCCTTTACTTCACAAAAAGATCTCACTCCTTCAGCTAAATCATTACCAATTCCTTTTCGATAAGCAATTTTAGTAAAGAGTTTTTCTATCGGTCCAATTGCACCCCAAATATTTTCTTCAGTAAATCCAAATTCATCTAAATTAACGTTAATTAGCTTCCTTTCAATAGATTCAAGAAAACACCCTATCACTGCCCCAAGACTAATTGAGTCCAGTCCAAGATCGTTGACTATTAAATTCCATTTGATCAACGCCTCTAAATCGTTAACTAATAAATTAGAACCTAGCATTCCTAGGGTTTCATATTCTGGGCGAGTTACCCATTCTCCTTCATATTCCACAAATCCCCTGCACGCCGTTGGACAATTAAAACATCCATGCATTTTAACCTCTCCTCTTGCGTTTAATGCTTTTGCTCCAATCTTTTTAATCCCAATCCATCTTCCCTCTGTATAGTTCTTAATAATAACATCTCCTACACTATACATGGAATCTATGTGGACTGGTGTACCTGAATCGGCCATTACCATTCCTAATCCGGATGTCTTTAATAATTCTCTAAGTTCTTTAGCTGCATCATTTACTTGATCTTTATCTTGAACGGGAACTTTACCCGTACCACGAACTGCAATAGCTTTTAAGTTCTTGCTACCCATTACAGCTCCCATTCCACAACGTCCAGCTGCATGATGTTTATCGTTGATTATACACGCATATTTAACTAAATTTTCTCCAGCAGGGCCAATAGTTGCTACTTTTATTTTATCGTTTCCAAGCAGCTCTTTTATTTTTTCATCAGTTTCTTGAGTTCCTTTTCCCCACAATTCAGAAGCGTCCATTATTTCAGCTACTCCGTCATTTATCCATAGATAAACTGGACTTTAACTTTTACCCTTAATGATTAATAGGTCATAACCTGCGGATTTAAGCTCCTTACCAAAAAAACCTCCTGAAGATGCTTCCCCGAGAATTTTAGTTAGCGGTGATTTTGCTGTAATAAAGTATCTACCACAGAAAGGAATTGCTGTGCCACAAAATGGTCCAACTGAGAAGATCATAAGATTATTCCCATCAAATGGATCAATTTCGGGATCTACTTCTCGTGTGAAGATCGCAGTTGCTAAACCCATTCCTCCGATTAAATTCGCTTCATCTTCATCAGTGTAATCTTCATAGTCAATGTTTTTCGTTTCTAAATCTATTCTTAAAATTTTTGCGATTTTTATCACCAATTTTTACTTTAATTGTAATTAGTTCTGTTTACATGCTATTTATAGGTTTTCTTCGTGATTATAATGTTTGTAATAATAGTCATAAAATAAATGTAAATACTTAGAAATAAATAGAATTGAGAACCTTATCTAATAATGCCAGATTGGCGATATATATAATTGTAATTGAAATTTAAATTAAATAAAATAGTTTTATAATCATGTTAAATAACCCTAAGTTTTCTGTACTTGATGGTCATATCGATACGATTCGAAAGATTTCAAGAGATAAACGGGACTTCTTAACCCGTTCTGAAATTGGTCATTATGATTTACCTCGTATGGAAGAAGGAAATGTGCAATCTGCAATTTTTGCAATATATCCCGCTTCGTCTACGAATCGCATTCTAAAAGGTCTTGACTTATGGTTTAAATTTGTCTTTAATCCTCTGAATGGATTAATGCAAATTAAAAGAATAGATGATTTCGCAAAAATGCAAACATTGGGTAAAAGGGGAGCTATCCTACACTTTGAGGGTGCTGGTGGGATCGATAAAACTTTTCGCCTTTTAAGGATTGCGTATCGTCTTGGCCTTCGAACAATGGGTTTAAGTTGGTCAAATGTCAATAAATTTGCTACGGGAGTGATGTTTAACGGCCCTCAAAAAGAAACTGGTCTAACCAAAGAAGGAAAAAAATTAGTTGCTGAAGCACAGACTCTTGGTATCACCATAGATGTTTCTCATTTAAACGAACCTTCTTTTTGGGATGTTTATGAAATCACAGAAAAACCGATTTTTGCCTCACATTCAAATGTTCGTGCCATTGTTAATCATCCAAGGAATTTAACTGATGAGCAAATAAAAGCAATTCATGAAAAGCGTGGAACCATAGGAATTAATTTTGTGATGGGTTTTCTAAATGCTAAAGAACCAGGTATGTATAATTATAACCTAAATTTTGATTCAATTAAAAAACATATTGACCATCTCGTTGAAATTGCTAGTATCGATATAGTAGCCATAGGCTCAGATTTTGATGGTGCAGCTACACCAACTTGCGTTAAAGATTGCTCTAGGTTTCCCAGATTATGGGATTACCTTCTTGAAAATGGGTATAGTAAGCAAGATATTGAAAAGATATCCCATACAAATTTATTACAGGTTTTTAAAAAAACATGGAAATAGGTTTTTATTTTTTATTAATTAAAGAAAAAAAAAAGATTTGTTTATTTTGAATTTATTCTGGTGGCTTGAGCCCTATAATATCCAGTGCTTCGACAATTGAAGACATGACTTCGACCTGATATTTATAGCCCTCAATACCATTTGCGATAAAAAGTAGGGTTTTATTTAGTTGGGCAAAAAATGCATTAAGTTTCCCTTCTTTAATTTCAGATGCGCTTACTGCTTTATATCCTTCTTTGGTTGCAGCGATAGCATTATTTAGGAGTTGTTTGGAAAGGGACTTATCTTCAGGAAATTTTTTCGAAGCTTCTATGAACATTTTCCCTACTTCAGAGGCTTTTGCATGAGGAAACCATACTGTAGTCATAACTATTACCATCTATATCACCTTAAATAATTAATATTTTATTAGATTCGCATCATTCTTTGACAAAAATGACAATTTTTATATATAAATCATTTATATAAAAATATTACTGAAATCTAATTCTTTGCTGGTGATGCATAACAATAAGCACAATTGTGTTTGCAACGAAATATTCCCGTATATCCCCCAATATCTTTAGATTTAAAACACCCGCAGCCTTTTCTTTGTCCTGTATCTTTTACTTTTGAAATTTTTTCCCCTATGATTTGCTCGATTTTATTAGCGTCAACGCAGTGAGCTTGTTCTATGCCATTAATTTCAAGTAAATCGGGTTGGCAACAAGCTTTCATCTGCATTTCATGTTTTACGCAAATTTCTAATAGTTTGTTGAGAATTTCTTTCTTTTTTCTAAAGGAAGGATCAATAGGGATAAATCCCCTTGCTTTCATTCGATTATTTACTTTTGTATAAATTGTAGCGAAGGAAAATATCATTTCTTTCAACCCAAGAGCAGAAACTTTTTCTATTATATATTCAAATTTGTCTAGGTTACTTCTTATTCTATTTTCATCCTTCTTTTTGTAAATTATTATAGGATCAAATCTGAAACTTACAGCATTGGAACCAAACTCATTGATCAACCATTCTAGTTGAGCAAATCTATCTTCCAAAGAAACTTTAATATTTTGCTCTAATTCAGAAGGTGAGTTAATCGTGAATTGAAAGTAATGTCCCTTATACGATTTAAAAATTTGTTTATTTTTTTCATACGTTTTTATCCACCCTTTAAAATTTTTACTCCACCACACCCAACATTTTACATCCTCGGGTTTCAACGAAACTCGAGACACTTGTTTTCGATTAAATGGATTAACCACATCCACATAACCGATCTGGATTTTACCGATTACCCAATCCATTAAAAAAGCGGGAATATCTGTTCTACGAGAACAAGAAATTATTGGAGATTTTACAACTTTCATTAAATCATTTGAATTTTTAACCATTCTATCCTTAACTTCTCTGAATTATATTAAAACTCCAACCAGATAGGACAAAGTTCCTATTTGCATTATTACAAAAATAAGTTTCCTTAACTTTAAGGTATTTTCTTTTGATTGAATTTTTTATAATGAAATTGATAGAAAAACGTAGGAAATTACAGGGATTAGAATAAGTATAAGAAATGATAGATCAAAATAAAGCCGGGAATCAATAAAAATGAAAAAAGGCAAAGGATCCATAACGATAATAATGGAATAAAGTTTAATTTTTATGATCGTAAAAACAAACAAAAATGTTTATATAATTTTTTATAAATTTGGCGCTATTCTCCTGATAGATATAAAATCATTGCTGAAACGAATAAATCCTTTTTCCCGCTCATAGGTAATTGCTCATCTATGCTCTGCAAACCATCAAGTGAAACTTTGAACTTTCTGAGGAGTAATTCATCAACGATCATTAAATGAGGATTTGGAAATGCCACGCCGTTTTTTGTTTCTTTTCGTAGCAATGTTCTAAATTTAGGTTCTAGCCAGATTCTAAAAGGACCAGGGCTATGTTCTGCTTTATGTTTTATGTTGAATTTATTTTTAAGATTAATAATAACGTCAAAGACAGTTTCGCATATTATTTTCAAATTCTTTTCATTTTCTTTGTAGAAATACGGAATTGGGACTGGTAAGCGCATATGTAATAGTAATCCTTGACCCTTCCGAAAGTTAATATGACCGTATCCAAAAATTACTTTATGGAACCCATGCTTTCTAAATAGTTCATTTATAGTCTCAATGATATCTGGTAGGTTTTTTGGTTCGCTTAAGATATCTTCAAACCCTGGAAATGCGATGTAATCGGTAGATTTGTCTTCAATTTGAACTATTAAAGCAAAAGAAGAGCGTTCTTGAAGAAAATCTTGAAATTCTTCTTCGGTTAATATTTTCCAAGAACAATCAGCCTGTTGTTTCATTACATCAATAAATTTATCAACATTATTTTTAGATCCTTCAATAAGGGCTGCCCATTTCACATCTTTATTCTTTTTACTTTCGCCCCCAAGTTCGCTAAACTTTCCAGGAAGGCTTTCATCTGAAATTACAAATTCGCTAACTAAGGGAAAAATCTTAGAATCTAAAACTGACTGCAAACCCTTAAACGCTAAATTCAAATTATATCCATACATAATAGCTCGTTTTAAATTAGTTTCTGGACGATATAATCGAAATACAGCGCTCAATATTATGCCAAAATAACCATTTCCACCAATAATATTTAGACAGAGCGGATCATTTCTTTCAACTTCAGCCACCTCTCCATCTGGCTTCATAACTCGAATAGTCTTTATCCAATTTTCAATGGAACCTAATTTTCCTGAAGTTATTCCACTTGCATTTGAAGCTATTAGTCCTCCTACTCTCACAGGTAATTGATAGGCACTTGCGGGTTGGACGGGAAAGATAAATTTATTATTACTTCTAAGTAGTGTGTATTTAATTAGATCTGATACTAAAACATTTTGATTTACCCGAATAGTATCATTTTTAAAATCGAATCGCATTGGTTCTTTATAGGATTGAAAATCAACCATATCAACAATAATACCAAAATTTCCATAACTTCCAGAAAGGCCCGTCTTTCCGCCCGCAAATGTAATGGGAATCTTAAATTTCTGGGAATTTTTTACTATAACTCGTAGTTGTGTCTCTATCTTTGGTCTAAACAGAACATAAGGTCTTATGTGTAGGTGTGATGTATCTCGAATAACGCTTGCTTGTATTGGATCTCCGACAAGCATCACATAACCGGATTGTAAGAGTTTGTAATATTTATTACCTTTTGATATTTTTGAAACCTTTATAAAAGTTAATTTAAAAAAACCTTCTCTTTCCATGTGGTCTAGAAATGGCTCCCAAGGTAATTTATCGTGAAGACTTTTGATCAAAGTATTTTTTTCCATTCCAGGCTATGTCTCTGTTTAATTTCATCTATCTAAGCTTTCAAATTTCCTAAAGTAAAGGAACTTATCAAGATTAAAATAATTTCTGTAATAAAAAATTTTTTCTTTAACGGCATTTTTTTATTAATATGATTCCTTCAATTGAATGGGTAGATAATAAAGTAAAAATGATTAATCAGACGGCACTTCCGCATAAACTTGAGTTTTTAGAGTTTGAGGATTATAGAGATGTGGCAAAATCTATTAAAGTTATGAATATTAGAGGTGCTCCCGCAATTGGAGTTGCCGCAGCAATGGGAATGGCGTTAGCTACAATAGAATATAGAGCGTTTCCAAAAGAAGAGTTCCTCAAAAGAATGGAGGAAGCTGCTGATGTAATTCGCAGTACAAGACCTACAGCATCTAACCTTTTTTGGGCCGTAGATAGAATTTGGAAGATTATAAAATCTTTTCCAGACAACCCTTCAAATATTTCGGAACTTGTCGTCGAAGAAGCTAAATTAATGGCTCAAGAAGATGTAAATGTTAACAAAAATATTGGTAAAAACGGTGCTACTTTATTAGAAGATGGTGATGTTGTTTTAACTCATTGCAATGCGGGTTCGTTGGCTACAGTTCAATATGGTACGGCGTTAGCACCAATTCGAAGCGCAATTGAAGGCGGTAAAAAAATTAGCGTGATTGCCGATGAAACGAGACCAAGATTACAAGGAGCTAGATTAACTGCCTACGAACTTCAATACGATAAAATCCCTGTAAAAGTGATTTCTGACACATCTTCAGGTCTATTAATGAGGCTTGGAAAAATAAACAAAGTAATTGTAGGGACGGACCGAGTTACTTCAGACGCAGTTTTTAATAAAATAGGAACGTACTTAGTCGCTTTAGCCGCGTACGACAATAAGGTGCCCTTCTATGTCGCGGCTCCAACTTCCACATTATCTCTGCATGAGACCGTTGACGATGTTACTATTGAGCAAAGAGATAGTGGTGAAGTAAAGAATGTACTTGGGAAGGTTCAAATCGTCCCTGACGGTGTAGAGTGCTTGAACTACGCGTTCGACATCACTCCCTTTAGATTAGTAACCGGTATAATTACAGAAGACTGCGTTTGTACGCCAGAAGAGTTATTAAAAAAATATAAGCGTTAATTTTAAGAACATTAAAGAAAAACTAAAGAGCTATAAAAATTTATCAAAATTGTTTAAAATGAAGTTGAATGAAAAAGAAAAAGACGCGCTTTTTAAGATTTTTATTTTTTCAGTTATTCAGATATTTTGTTTAAATATTCACTTTATCATTTCTGCGCTCTCAGGAGATTTTAATTGGACAATCGAAAGGTTAACATCTTCTTTTGGAGGAACGGTTATTCAAATTCTCGATCTAATTTTACTGATTAATGGATTTATTATCTTTTTGTATATCCTTATATTATTAACGTTATACTTAAAAAGATAATTCTCTCGTCTCTTAATTATCAAAAATCTGTTTGAAAATATCTCGTAATTCATCCAAAGTTTTTGCCTTAGAAATTTTTATCCTAATGTCGGTTGAGTTTTGAATATTTTTTGTTAACCATATCGAATTTCTTTTTAATTCCATGAATTTGTATTTTTCAATAGGGTATGGAAACTCGGCATTCTCATCTAGATAGTTATTTATGCAATGTTCGTAAAGCTCAATATGTTTTTTCATTTTTATTAAATTATTATTAATAACCAGTTCAACTCCTTCTTTTAAATATCTATTAATTTGATGAAAGATTTCCGGATTTCCCATAGTTTCTCTCCCAATCATAATAGCATCAACTTTTGTAAAATCTAAAAACCTTTTCGCAGATTGAGGACTGTTAATACTTCCATTTCCAACTACAGGTATTTTTAATAGAGCCTTTAATTTTTTAACGGCTTTTAAATTAAGAGCGGCGTCATCGAATCCATCTTTTACCGTTCTTCCATGAATTGTTATGAAATTAATGCTCGATTTATTAACAATCTTTGCTAATTTATTGATATTATCTGAGTTATTGAACCCTATTCTAACTTTTAAGGAAACTAAATGTGAGGAGTATTTTGTAGCAATTTTAATTAAACTACTTAATTTTTTCAAGTCGTTAAGCAGATATCCTCCTTCCTTTGCCTTAATTGCCCTTTTAGATGGACAGCCCGCGTTTAAATCCAAAACATCAAATTGATAACTCTCAAGAAAGTCAATTGAATCTCTTAAAGCTATTGGATCGGAACCAATTAACTGCACGCTTATAGGCCTTTCCTTCTCAATTTTGTATAAATCACTTAATACGGTACGAGGATTATTTTGAAGTCTTTTAGTGTAAAGCATTGGAACGCTTACTAACCCTATTTTACTAAAATTTCTACAAAATTGTCTGTACGGTGCTGTAGTTACTCTCTGCAACGGCGCCAATATAAGGTTATTTTCTAAAACAAGCGTTCCTAATTTCATTTTCAAGTAAATTATTATTTGTTAAACTTTTATATTCAATAACCAAGAAATTTTTAAAAAACTTCATTTTATCTTATTTAGATCAATTTCTATTAAATTTTAAAATCTTTTAAAGTGAAAAAATTTATCATGTCAAAAAATATTAAAAAGTATGTCTTCAAGTCAAAACCAAAAGAAATTACATACATTGATGGTGAACCCTTAAAATTAAGCAAGGATTTCAGCTTTTTCCATAATAAAATTAAATTCAGGAAAGAATTAACTCGACTTCAAAACTTATTTAAAGATTTTGCTAAAATTCCGCTCCAAGCTTCGGGAATAAGGGATTCTTACTTAAAAGAAGAGTATTCAGAAAACTTTCTACTAGTTATTTTTACAACAGATGAGATTATAAGACAAGCCGATCTAATTATTGAACCGCATAAAAATATCGAACTCAGTCCGGGATGCTTCTTTCTTGAGTCTAACTCGGAATCAATGCTTCTATTAGCAAAGGATTTGGAAGGGTTATCATATGGCGTAGATATAATGGAAGAAATCTTTTCTCAAACATTTGAAATTTATTTCGAACAAAAGAATTTTGATGAGTATTTAAAAATTAGACCGTTTAAACTCTATAATTGTAGTAAATAACCCAATTTCTTTTTTATTTAAATTTGTTAAGCTCTTTAAGACATTAGAAAAAATAGAATAAAAAAGATATTTTTAACTCATAAATTTCCAAGGTTTTTGTTTTTTAAGCTTGTAGGCTTTTTTTGCATAGTCTTGCATCATCCTGTGAGTGTTAAAGTAAGCTGCGAGAGAAATAGCGTTCTTGGACTTGAATAACCAATCTTCATGATTCATGTATGTAGGAATAATTTCGTTCTCTAAAGTTTCATATATTGCGTTTGAATCAACCTCCCGACTATTTGAGACTCCTGGATCGTCGGGATTTGAATCGTTAGGGCCAATTCCCCATCCTGCCATAGAATTCATGCGATATCCTTCCAACCACCAACCATCTTGAACGCTAAAGTTTAAAACGCCATTCAATGCGGCTTTCATACCACTTGTACCGCTCGCTTCGCGATATCTTTCGGGCGTATTGAGCCAAACATCACACCCAGATACCATCAAATGAGCTAAATCCATATTATAATTTTCCAACATTACAATTTTAACGCCATAATTGTCGTAAAGATATTCACCTGATTCGTAGATTTTTTTGATGTATTCCTTTCCCATCGTGTCCTTAGGGTGAGCTTTTCCTGCAAAAATGAATTGAATCTTTTCTTGGCAGATTTTACCTAACCTATCGATATCGTGGAAGATTAAAGTAGCCCTTTTGTACGTAGCGAATCTTCTAGCGAAACCAATTGTAAGTAATTCTTCATCCAGTAAATTCCAACTATGACCTTTCTGATAACTAATTAGATTGAATTTATTTTCAATGTGCGCATCAAAAATATCTAATTCGTCTAATTCAATTGCGTTTTGAAGTAGCGTAGGTTTTGCCTTCCAATTTGGCCATTTTTTGTCAAATATCCGTTGAAATGGCTGGCTAACCCAAGAAGGTAAATGGATGCCATTAGTAATTGAATCAACTTCGTATTGAGGAAACATTTTCTGTGAAATTTGGCCGTGTTTTTAGGCAACTCCATTTCTATATCTAGAAAGCCCCATTCCTAGAAATGTCATATTAAATTGACCTTTATCGTCAGCAATTTTTCGAATTTCAGGCGGCATTCTATCTTTAAATACCTTCTTAACTAAATCTTGATTAAATCGATCGTGACCCGCCGGAACGGGTGTGTGAGTAGTAAATACTACTTTTTCTCTAACCTTATCAAGATCGCCACTTAACATATTGTAAAGTTCTACTATTGAGAAAGAACCGTGACCTTCGTTTAGATGATATGTTTTAATGTTATTGAAACCCAAGGAATTTAAGAGTTTAACGCCACCAATACCTAGTATCATTTCTTGTACGATTCTGTTCCATCGAGATGTGGAATCATAGAGAGAACCTGTCATTTCTTTCATCCAATCTTCGTTTCCCTCAACATCAGTAGTTAACAAATAAATTGGTAGAACATGACCTGATTGACCTATAACGCGATAAAGCCATGCAGAAACTAACACTTCTTTATCTTCTATTTTTAGTTTAATTGGTTTTTCGACTTTCTCGAACTCATAGAAAAAATTCCACTCAATTTCCTTTTCTTTCTGTTCACCAAATTCGTTAAAAAATTGATAGAAATAACCTGAACTATAACATAAGCACAATCCAACCATAGGGAGCTCTAAATCTGCCGCTGCTCTTACAGTATCTCCGGATAAAACCCCTAAACCACCGCTATAAGTTGGAATGTTCGAATCAATTGCAATCTCCATGCTAATATAGGCAACTTGCGTACTATTTTTCAAATCATCGTTAATTTCCATTATTCAACACTTTATTATTGAGTTTTAAGTTTCTTAAGAAATTAATAAAATTATTACATATATATTAGTTTTAAAATTCTTATTTTAAATTCTTATGTTAAAATAAACGTTAAAAATAAGTCTAATCAGAATCAAGTTTCAATTCAGGTTTTTCAAGAGAAACCTTTTTAGAAATTCCGTAATTATCCCATTTATCAATATCTAACTCGTTTAACTTATTAATTAATCCTTTACTTTCAAAATTAGGAATTTGATTTATTAATTTTGGCGTTGGTAATTGATTTATCAAATTTGGTTGTAATAATTTGTTGCTTTTAATTAAATATTCTTCAGTTCTATTTTTATTGTTAATATAATTTTTAAAAAACGGATTTTCCAGTCTTAAATTTTCGATTTTTGTTCCCTCAATGTTAATTGGGTTTCGAGGAGCTGTAGATTTCGTCATTCGGCAAATTGGGCAATTGATAACATCAAGACCGTGTATACAAGGCAAAAAATATCACTCTAATAATTATTTAAATTAATTTTATCTTATGCATTTAAAAGGT
>Ga0209121_10001671_pt1 | contig 23214 bp, 19 predicted proteins | sample Cruoilmetagenom3_FD_187292 | JGI IMG/M metagenome (GOLD analysis project Ga0209121, IMG submission 187292) | Oil polluted marine microbial communities from Coal Oil Point, Santa Barbara, California, USA - Sample 3 (SPAdes) (version 2) | ecosystem: Environmental > Aquatic > Marine > Oil seeps ... | reverse complement strand
CCGCTCTACCCAAAGCCTCCTCACTGGCGCCCAGTCGGAAGACCGAGGGGTAGTTTTCCAGGCCTCCCGCGGTAACGGCAGGGGCGATGAGGGCTACTACCCCTTCTTGATAGACCGGCGAGGCAGCGAGGGTGGTCTGGTCATCGAAATGGCCGATGGCGCCCATGACCAAAGGGTCTAGGATCAGTTCGGAAGCCTGTCCTGGTGCCTGATCCGGGTCTCCGCTATCATCAAGGGCCACCAACTCCACCATATACCCTTCGACCCCTCCCGCCTCGTTCCACTCCCGCAAAGCCAACTTGACAGCGTAGAGAGCATCGTAACCCACATCCCTATACAACCCCTCGAAAGGGGCTACCAGCCCGATCTTGATGATAGGCTTGGTGACGGCGCAGCCTACCAAGGCCAAAGCGGAAAAGAGAAAGCCTAAGGGCCATCTACTCCCCATACCGCCCCTGGTTCTCCAGGTGTTCCTCATAGGTCTCGGCGAAGGCGTGAGAGCCATCGCCCTTATGGTAGAGGAACATGTAGTTGGTCTCCGCCGGGTTGATGACCGCTTGGATAGAAGCCAAACCAGGGTTACAGATGGGTCCCGGTGGCAGCCCGGGGTAAAGGTAGGTGTTATAGGGGGAATCGATCTGAGTCATCTCCTCCAGGGAGATGGGACTCTTCCACCATTGTCCCGTCCCCTCTTGATAGCCGAGGGCGTACTGGGCTGTGGCATCGGACTCCAAGAGCCAGCCAGCCTCTAGGCGGTTGAGGTAGACGCTGGCGATGATGGGCCGCTCCTCCGGGATTCTAGCCTCCCTCTCCACCAAGGAGGCTACGGTGAGCACCTCATGGATACTCATCCCTCGTCTGGCCGCCTCTTGGCGCATCTCCGGCGTGAAGCGGCGTCCGAAATCGGCAAGCATCATATCGATGATCTGGGCAACCTCGAAATCTGGAGGGAGGCCATAGGTGTCAGGGAAGAGATACCCCTCCAGAGAGACCCCCTTCGGCCGGTCGCTCAAGAAATCGTATTCGAACTCGCCCTCTCGCACCGTTCTCAGGAACTCCTCAGCCTTGACCAGTTCCCTCTCTTCCAGCATCTCGGCTATCTCTTCGGTCCGCCATCCCTCGGGGATAGTGATCGTTACCTCAGAAGGACAGCCATGTTGAAGGAGATTGGCGATCTCTTCCAAGGTCATATTGGGGCGCAACTGGTAGTCGCCGGCCTCTAACTGGCCATCCACCCCCCGATACCGCACCAGAAGGCGAAATAGCCCTGCATCCCCGATAATCTCTGCTCTCTCTAGACGAGTGGCGATGGTAGCCGCCGTCTCCCCAGGGGTAATGGTGAAAAAAATGGGCATGGAATCATCGCTAGCCGGGCTCTCTATCTCGCCCTGCCGAAAGCCAAGGTAAAAACCCACAAGAGACCTCTCTAGCGAACTCATCTCTACAGAGATAGTGTTACTCTCGCTCGCCTCCTCTGCAAGAAGGTAGCGCCATCCTAGAAGGGTGGCTCCTCCCAAAAGGATGAGGACTACAAGAAGCGCCACCGGATAAAGAACTAACGGTCTTTTCAACTCCACCCCTTATAATTTGAGGGAGTCCAAATAATCTTGGAGTATCACCACGGCGGCCACAGCGTCGATGCCCAGTCGTCTTTTCCTCTTACCGCCCTCGGCCAAAGCCCTGGCTGCTCGCACGGTGCTCAACCTCTCGTCCCAGAGGATCACTGGCAATTCGAGATGAGCCTCTATCTGGGCCGCGAAAGCCTCCGCTTTCTTGGCCTCTTCGCCCGCTGTGCCGTTTAGACGTCGAGGAAAACCGACCACGATAGCCTCTACCTCGTACTCCTCAGCCAGGCGGGCGATGACCGCCAGGTCCTTCTCCACTGAGCGGCGTTCGATCACCTCAATACCCCTGGCCAGCACTCGACTGGGGTCGCTGACCGCAACCCCGATCCTCCGTTCCCCTAAATCGAGGCCCATCAGCCGCATCTATCTCTCCTGGGGCATCACGACCAAAGAGATGCGGAAGGGGATCAAAGGCAACCGGGGCCACCAACCAGGCAAGACCTCCACTGAGGGCTCCTCCGCCAGTTCTAATCGGCGGCCCAGATAGGCCACCGCGTCGGCTATCGACTTTCCGGTCAGATGCTCCTTTATCTCCCCCTCATCGATCCTCATCATCGTCTGCCCTCGAACGGTAATCTGGAAGGGAACCTGCTCGCCGCCAGCCTCGGCCACCCCTCCAGGGCTAAACCCTATCTCCTTGGAGAGAAGTTGGAACCCCTCGCTCATCGAAGATTCCAGCGCTGCGAGGGCCAGACGGCGCCCGTCTTCCTCAGCGATGGCTATCCCCCTGGCCCAAACACGCATATCTAAGGTAAGAGAATCCGCCACCTCCTCTACGAACTTATCATAGGTCTCCGTAAGGACGATCAACTCTACCGACTCAGGCGGCAGGTAGGCTCCCTCCAGCCGGGAGACCAGCGTATTATACCCTTCCTGCTTGAGCCGCCGCATCAACATATCTTTCACTTGTTCTTTGCTCTCGTTAGTCACATAGGAGACCTGCTTCATGGTACCACCCTGGGTAGGGGAGTCGTTGATCACGTTCACCTGCAAGGCTATCGTCCCCTCTACCCGGTTAATGGTCCAGGCGGGGACGTTGCCACTGGGCCCAGGCTCCAAAGCCTCCACCATCACCCGGGCCCGTCCCCCTGCCACAGGCGGTAGGGAGACATCCTCTGAGGTATGGAACCCTACGCTTGTACCCGCGCTGGTGCTGACCACGGTACCGGAGATAACGGTGGTGGCTTCGCTTCTCTTATTGATGAAGATCACCTCCCCCTGAGCGTAGCCATCGGGGACATCCTTCTTGGCGGTGCAAGCGATCTGCTCCCGGCCTGTAATCTCCACCTCCTTGATGGTCGCGGGCAAGATCAAGTTCATAAGATCTATCTCCTCCAGATTCGGATCCGCTCGCACCGTCAGCGTCTCTTCCAAAGGGTAGGTTAAGGGCTTAAGAGTAACGGTGGCGCTAGGGACGAAAAGCCAGAAGCCGGCCAAAAGAAGGAGGAAGACACTTCCCAGGAGGCCGAAGAAGAGAACGGCCTCCCCTCGTTGCATGGCTACTTTTCCCCTGGGATCCTGTAAGGAAGTCGGTCGCGTTGGAGCACGGCGGCCTTTCTCGGGAAGGAGCCTCTTCGGGCGAGGGCGGCGAGGGGGCCAACGGCTCCTTTGAGCCCTCTCCACTGAGGGGAAAGTAGGGAAACCCACTTCTCGAGCCGATGTTCCTAGGGTTCGATCTCGGGTGACCAAAGCCACCCTTATGGGGGAATCATCCATCAGCCGCTCCAAAAGCCTGAGGTGCACCCTGTTTTTGAGCCCTCGACAATTAGGAGGTACTACCAGGATGACCTTCCCTGCCTGAGCAACGGATAGACGATGGCGTATGGTGGCAAAGTCATCATCGGCTTCGAGGTAGATCACTTGCTGCGCCGTGGCATCGATCCGAGGTTTAGATAGCCTCATCTCTCAAAAGGACGCCGGTATCCCGACGTCAACCCCTGCCTCCCTGAACTAAAGTTCCCAAGCCCCCTACCCCTCTCTATTTTATAACCTTTCTGCTAGGAACCCTTCTGCCGCAGCCAGCGCTTCTTGGAGTTTGCTGGCATCTCGCCCGCCAGCCTGAGCCAGGGTAGCACGTCCCCCTCCTCCACCACCCACTAGGCTGGCTACCTCCTTCGCCAACCAGTCGGCTCTCAAACCCCGCTCTACCAAGTCTGGCGTCACGGCAGCCACAAGACTGGGCTTGCCATCTAGAACGGCCCCCAGAACTACGACCACAGAACTGAGGCGATCCCTCACCCAATCGGTCATCTCCCGCAGGGATTCGATATCATCTGCTCGCACCTCTGCAGCCAACAGTTTGACCCCCTTTACCTCCGTCACTTTCTCCAGAAGGGAATCGACCTCGCTTCTCGCCTTCTCCCGCCTGAGGCGCGCCACTTCCCTCTCTCTTTCCTTCAACGATTCTAGCAGGGAAGCGACTTTATCCTCCACCTCCGTAGGCGGCACTTGCAATCTGTCAGCCACCTGGACTAATGTGGCTAGCGCTTCTTGCATATACCGCTCCGCCCCACGCCCGGTGAGGGCCTCAATCCGCCGCAGGCCAGCGCCTATGCTCTCCTCGCCAACGATATGGAAGAGGCCTATCTCGCCGGTAGCCTTAAGATGGGTCCCTCCGCATAGTTCTTTAGTGTAGTCGTCGATGCTCACCACTCGCACCCGGTCGCCATACTTCTCCCCGAAGATAGCCACCGCCCCGGCGGCTATCGCCTTATCATAATCCATCACCTGGGTGGTGACCGGTAGGTTCTCTCTGATCTTGGCGTTGATGCGCTGCTCGATCTCCCTCAACTCCTCGGGGGTCAAAGCGGCCATATGGGTGAAGTCGAAACGGAGCCTATCGGGAGCCACAAGAGAGCCTGACTGGCGCGCATGCCCTCCTAAAACCTCCCGCAAAGCCTTATGCAAAAGATGGGTAGCCGTATGGTTGCGCATTATGTCAAGGCGACGCTCTTCGTCAACGACGGCGGTGACCTCATGGCCGACCCTAAGGCTCCCTGCCTCGACCTGGCCGTAGTGGACGATAAGCCCCGCCAACGGGCTCTGGGTGTCTTCCACTCGTATTCTGCCATCTGAGCCGATTAGTACCCCGGTATCTGCCACCTGCCCACCAGCCTCGGCATAGAAAGGAGTTATGTCAAGGATAACCTCAACCTCGTCTCCGGCCTGGACCTCATCCACCGCCTCCCCACCCTGAACTAGGGCCAACACGCGAGATAAAGCCTCTAAGGTCTTATACCCTACGAATTCAGTGGCTGGAAGATCGAGTCTCTGGTATATCTCATTTTGGCTACCCAGGCCAAATGTGGCCGCGGCCCGTGCCCGCTCCTGCTGGGCGGCCATAGCCTCCTCATACCCCTCCTCGTCGATAGTCAAGCCGTGCTCCCCGGCTATCTCCCGGGTGAAATCGGGGGGCAACCCATAGGTATCGTAGAGACGGAAGACATCCTGGCCGGAGATGACCCCTCTCTGGACCACTTCCGGATCCTCCAGGAGGGCGACAAGAAGATGGGTACCTGTATCCAGAGTTTGTCGGAACCTCTCCTCCTCGGCGGTCATTACCTGGACTACGAACTCCGCTCTATCGATGAGTTCCGGATATGCCTCTCCCATGAGGTCAGATACCATCCCCGCCATCTCTCCCAGGAACGGCTTTTCCTGACCCAGGTGACGGCCATGATAGATCGCCTTGCGCAGAACCCTTCTCAAAACATACCCCCGCCCCTCATTGGCGGGCATCACCCCATCGGCTATGAGAAAAGTGGCCGCTCGGCTATGCTCGGCGATGATGCGCAAGGAGCGGTCGCTTCCCTCGGGATACTTTACGTACGCCTCGTGGGAGCCGTATTCCACCCCCACCAGTTCTGCTGCCCGCTCAACCAGAGGGTAAAAGAGGTCCGTCTCATAGATGGAGGAGGCCCCTTGCATCACCACCGCCGTCCGCTCCAAACCCATCCCCGTGTCGATATTCTGCTCCGGCAAGGGCGTAAGTTCTCCAGCCTCATCTTGATGGTACTGCATAAAGACCAGGTTCCAGAGTTCCAAGTAGCGATCGCAATAGGGGCAATTAGGGGCACAATCGGAACGGCCGCAGCCATGCTCCTCCCCTCGGTCGTAGAATATCTCGGAGTCAGGCCCGCAGGGGCCGGTCTCTCCCGCTGGCCCCCACCAGTTCTCGCTCTTTCCGAAACGGAGGATGCGCGCCTCTGGTACCCCGATCTTCATCCACAGCTCCTGGGCTTCATCGTCATCTAGATAGATGGTTATCCAGAGGCGGTCTGGGGGAAGACTAAGGTCCCGGGTGACGAACTCCCAAGCCAACTCTATAGCCCCTTCTTTGAAATAGTCGCCGATGGAGAAGTTCCCCAGCATCTCAAAGAAGGTAAGATGGCTCTCATCCCCCACTAGGTCGATATCGGTGGTGCGGAAACATTTCTGACAGGAGGCCAAACGCCTGTGAGTGGGGGGCTCCTGGCCAGAGAAGTAGGGCTTGAACTGGACCATGCCTGCACTGGTGAAAAGCAGAGTGGGGTCCCTCTCCGGAACCAAGGAGGAACTGCGCATCACTAGGTGTCCTTTTCGGGCGAAAAAGTCCAAGAACGCTTTTCGTATCTCCGGACTGGTTGTCGGCCTGGTCACCACCATTATCCTTTCTACATCAAGTATTGAAAATTCTATGGCAACTCCTCCTCAATGTCAAACCTTGACGAACCATCAATATTAGGGTAGAATTTTGATTATCATGAAGGAAAAGGGGTCTTGCTATGACTGGTGAAGAGGTATCTGGCGTGGAACTGGCGGTTCTGGAAAACGAATTAGTGGGAGATGTCACCGCTAACAGTGTGGAGATGACTCAGAGCGGGGCCCAGACCGTTAGGGCCCAAGAGGTTCGCCTTCACCAATCGGGTACCCAGTCGATCGAGGCGGAGAAGGTAACCATCCGGCAAGGTGGCGCTCAGTATATCCAGGGTGGAGAGGTAAACCTGAGTCAGGGTGGGGCTTTGGCTGTACGAGGCGAGACGATCGCTCTCGAGCGTTCGGGAGCGCTCATAATCTCTGGGCAGGAGGTGGAGGTAAACCGAGGCGGCGCTGGGGTCCTGGTAGCGGGGAAGATCAAAGCCGATGAGGTCAGAAGCATATTTATCGCCAGCGGCCCCATCGAGGGTTCAGTGACCACTATGATGGATCAGAAATCAGCCCTGGCCTTAGGTGCTGCCCTGGGTGCTAGCCTGGCCTTCATCTATGCTTTAAGGAGCATATTCACGAGGAGAGATTGATGGAAGAGATAGAATTGAGGGCTCAGAAGCGGGAGATCATGGGCAAACAGGTGAAGCAACTGCGAGGGCAGGGACTCGTCCCCGCCATCCTCTACGGCCATAGGACGGAGCCCCTTCCATTACAGATCGAAGAGCGAAGCCTACGATGGGTCCTAGAGCGGGTGGGGAGCCATCATCTGATCACCCTTCGGGTGGGAGATGACAAGGAGCCAAAGATGACCCTGGCTCGCGAGGTGCAGTTAGACCCTATCACCCATGCCCTCCTGCATGTAGATTTCTATGAGGTGGTGATGACAGAGAAAATCACCACCGAGGTCCCTCTAGTGTTTATAGGCCACTCTCCCGTGGCGGAGAAACGAGAGGGCATCCTCGTTCGCGGACTCGATTCCGTGGAAGTGGAGTGCTTACCCACCAACCTCATAGAGTCGATAGAGGTGAACCTAGGGGATCTGGTCGAGATAGACCAGGCCATACTGGTGGGCGACCTTACAGTTGACGCCGACGTGGAGATCCTCATTGATAAGGAAGAGGTGGTAGCCCAGATCTTGCCTCTCAGAGTGGAGGAGGTAGTCGAAGAGGTGGTGCCCAGCGAGGTGGAGATCATACCCCGAGAGAGGGAAGAGGCAGAGGGGAGAGAAGAGGAGCCTCCCGAAGAAGTTGAAGAAGAGTGAACCTGGGACGAGGAGTGGAAAGGGGCGGGCTAGCCCGCCCCTTTTTTGCTGACGGTTCTTGTGGTATAATTTCCCAGAAGCACCCTCTTATAGGAAAAGGGCAGTTAGAGAGGAGAGATCCGTGTTTAACCCCTTGAACGCCATCTTGGGCCTTTTCTCCCGCGATATCAGCATCGACTTGGGGACCGCCTATACTTTGGTTTTGGTGCGAGGCCAGGGGATCGTCATCAACGAGCCTTCCGTGGTGGCCATAGAGACGAAGACCAAGAAGATCTTGGCCATCGGCCAGGAAGCGAAAGAGATGGTGGGGCGGACCCCAGCCAACATCGTGGCTATCCGGCCCCTGAGGGATGGTGTCATCTCCGATTTCGACATCACCGAGCGAATGCTCCACTACTTCATTCAGAAGGTACACGAGAAGGTATTCCTTCCCATCCCCCGACCCCGCGTGGTGGTCGGTATCCCCAGCGGGGTCACCGAGGTGGAGAAGCGAGCGGTACACGATGCCTGTATCAGCGCTGGCGCCCGAGAGGCGTATCTCATCGAGCAGCCGATGGCGGCCGCCATCGGAGCGGGGCTGCCCGCGAATGATGCAGTGGGGAGCATGGTCATCGATATCGGTGGTGGCACCTCGGAGATGGCGGTCATATCTCTGGGCGGCATCGTGGTTTCCACCTCCATCCGCGTCGCCGGGGACGAGATGGACGAGGGGATAGTCCAATACGCTCGTCAGAAATATAACCTCCTCATCGGAGAGAGGACGGCAGAGAGGGTGAAGATGGCTATAGGCTCCGCTTATCCCCTCCCAGAGGAGCAGACTATGCTCCTTCGGGGCCGCAACCTCATCTCTGGCTTGCCGGAGGCGGTGGAGATCTCCAGCATAGAGATCCGAGAGGCTCTTTCTCCCGCTCTGGAGGCGATCATCGACGCCATGAAGACGACCCTCGATCAAACCCCTCCGGAGTTGGTGGCCGATCTCATTGAGCAGGGGATCGCCCTAGCCGGGGGAGGGGCCCTTCTGAAAGGGATGGCGGAGCGGCTCGCCGAAGAGGCGAAGATGCGGGTCTATGTGGCTAAGGATCCTATGACCTGTGTGGCGCGTGGCGCCGGTAAGGTACTGGAGGAGTTGGATACCCTTCGCCATGTTCTGACGAGCACTCAAAGGAGCGCTAGGCCCCGGCGAGGTTGAGAAGGAGCGTCCGTTGTCCCAAATGCGAGGCATCCCCGCGGCTCTACTTCTTCTGCTGTTCATCCTGGCTTTTCTAGCCTTGGAGGTCACTCACCTCCTAGAGCCAGTAGAGAACGTCGTGGCCCAGTTGTTTTTCCCCCTCCAACAGGGCCTCGATTCCTTAGGGGAGAGATTCACGAACGCGGGTCGCTATTTCCAAGACCTAGAAATGTTAAGGAGGCAAAACGAGGAGTTGCAGAAGTTAGTTGATCAATTAGCCATCGAGAACGTCCGCCTCCGCGAGGCGGAGATCGAGAACATCACCCTGCGCCAGCAACTGGACTTCAAGGAGGCGAACCCCGACTACCAGTTACTCTCTGCCCAGGTGATCGGCCACGACCCTAGCAACCTGCTGGAGTACATCACTATCGACCGAGGTAGCGGGGATGGGATAGCCGTAGGGATGCCAGTGGTCACCTCCCAAGGCCTAGTGGGAAGAGTGGTGGAGACCTATCCTCGCTCCTCCAGAGTACTTCTCATCATCGACGCTTCCAGTTCAGTCAATGCCTTAATCCAGAACTCCAGAGCCACAGGGGTGGTCCAAGGGAAGCCGGGTGGAGGAATGGTCATGCGGTACATCCAACAAGGAGAGGAAGTGAAGACAGGCGATCTAGTCCTCACTTCCGGATTGGGGGGCAACTTTCCCCGCCGGCTGGTTATCGGTCAGGTGACCGCCGTCCGACAGAAAGATATCGAACTCTTCCAAGAGGCGGAGGTAGAGCCCACGGTGGAGTTCGACCACTTGGAGATGGTGATGATCATCACCGATTTCGAACAATGAACCCTTATGCCGCGGTTCTGCTTTTGACCAGCGCTGCTCTCCTTCAATCTTCCCTTCTTCCCCACCTCTCCCGGGGCGGCCTAAAGCCCGATCTAGTGGTGATTCTAGTGATCTCTTGGGGCCTGCTCCGTGGGGTTAGGGAAGGGCTCCTCTGGGCATTCATAGGTGGGGTGGCTCTAGATCTCCTCTCCGCCACCCCCCTAGGGCTCTCGGCTCTAATTCTTACTCCCTTGACCCTTCTAACCGGCCTGGGGCAAAAGAGCATATACCGCACCAATATCCTCTTTCCCTTGGTCATCATATTCCTAGCCACGTTGGGGTACAACCTGGCCCTGCTTCTAGCCTGGCAATTCCTAGGGCGCCCAGCCCTGTGGGGGGAGAGCTTCCTGGAGGCACTGCTTCCTACCGGTTTTCTCAACACATTAGTTATGCTTCCCCTTTACCCCCTTCTTTCCTGGCTCCATCGCCGGATCGGTCCAGAGCGAATGGAGTGGTAAGAGGCCAAGCCTCGGTCCCTTGTCAAGAACCGCCCCCTTCGCTATAATCAAATTGGAGGCTCGCTCCCTAACTTGGCCATAAGATATGGCCCCCATGGTTTTGACACCGGGAAAGGTGATGGAAAAGAGAAAGCCCGACGCTAAGATCACGGTCTTCCGGGTTATCATCCTCTTGCTTTTCTCCCTCCTCGCCCTCCAAACCTGGCGGCTCCAGATCGCGCAAGGGGAGGAGAGCCGAGAGAGAGCCAACCGCAATAGATTCCGACTGGTCTCCATCCCACCGCCCCGGGGAGTGATCTACGACCGTCAAGGAAGACTCTTAGTTAGAAATGTCCCCAGTTTCACTATCTCTGTGGTACCAGCCGATCTTCCCCCAGATAGAGAAGAGGAGGTGATCCAACGCTTAGCCTCTCTTCTGGAGATGCCTGTCGAAAGCCGGCTGGATAACGTACCCTCATCTCTGTCCCAAAGCCCTCATCTCTTAGGGTTAGAGCGGTGGTTTGGGGCCGGCATAAGGGATCTGATCGAAGAGGGAAGAAAGACCCCCTTCGTCCCCGTTATCTTGGCCCATGATGTACCTCGGGAGGTGGCTTTCCTCATCGAGGAGGCGCACCTTGATCTCCCCGGGGTAGTGGTACAAATAGAGGCTCAGCGCGAATATATCGGCGGCTCTTTACTCTCCCATATCATCGGCTATGTGGGGCCCATCCCTGAGGAAGAAGCGGAGAGTTACTCCGACTACGAACCCAACGACCTGGTAGGGCTGACAGGGGTAGAGTTGACCTTCGAGGAGGAGTTGAGAGGGAAGAAAGGCCGTAAGCATGTGGAGGTCGATGTGGCCGGAAGGGAGGTGCGGACTGTGGGGACGGCTACGGATCCCCAGCCAGGCTCCAACCTCATTTTGACCATCGACCTCGACCTTCAAAAGGAGGCTACCGAGGCACTCCAGGAAGGGATGACCGCGGCGGGCTCGCAGTCAGGAGTGGTGGTAGCCATGGATCCCCAAACGGGCGAGATCTTGGCTTTGGTCTCCCTCCCCTCATACGATAACAACCTCTTCATCGGCGGCATATCCCCTGAAGATTACCAAGCCTTGAAAGAGGACCCTCATCGGCCTCTGGTCGATCACGCTTTGATGGGGCAATACCCCCCGGGCTCCACCTTCAAGATCATTGGGGCCGCCGCGGGGTTAGAGGAGGAGGTCATCAACCGCTATACCTTAATCAACGATCCTGGGGTGATATGGCTCCCTAACAAGTATGCTCCCGATGATCCCACTTTGGCCCAGCCTTTCCGTTGTTGGCTGGAGACGGGGCATGGACCTTTGAACGTGGTGCAGGCTATCGCCTACTCCTGCGACGTCTTCTTTTATAAGTTGTCTGGCGGTTATCAGGATTTCGCGGGCCTGGGTCTGCCCACCCTGGCTTACTATGCGCGCCTTTTTGGGCTGGGATCGCCCACCGGCATCCACCTTCCAGGGGAAAGCGAAGGGTTGATCCCCAGCGAAGATTGGAAGCGGCTTACCTATGGTGAGGCCTGGGTGACGGGAGATACCTACAACATGGCTATCGGCCAGGGGTATATCTTAACCACTCCCCTCCAGATGCTCAACGCTACCGCAGCCGTGGCCAATGGCGGTACCCTCTATCGGCCGCAGATCGTCCGTGAGGTGAGAGACGCCGAAGGTAACATCGTTCGTCCCTTCCACAAGGAGGTGATCCGCCAACTCCCCCTCGCCCCGGAGAACTTAGCCCTAGTGCGAGAGGGCATGCGGGCCGCTGTAGCCCGGGGCACCGGTTGGAGGGCTAATCTGCCCGGGGTTGCGGTGGCCGGCAAGACGGGGAGCGCCGAGTATCCAGGTCCCCGCGATAGGGAGGGGAAACTGCCCACCCACGCTTGGTTTCTGGCCTACGCGCCGGCGGAGAATCCGGAGATCGCCCTGGTGGTCTTCATCGAGGGGGGTGGTGAGGGCTCGGTGACCGCAGCCCCTGTGGCCGCCCGGATCCTGGCTGACTACTTTGATCTGCCATTAGTGCCTTCGGCACCCTGAGGAAATGAAAATAGACTAGGGTCGGGGATAATGAAGAGAGTCACCCAACATTTTGACCTGCTGCTCCTGGGAGCCACTGTACTCCTAGTGCTCTACGGCATCATCATGATCTACAGCGCTACCTACCTCTCCGGGGAAGGCGGCCAGAGCCTTTGGGATACCTTTTTCGCCAGACAGATCATCTACGCTCTGGCAGGGTTGGGCCTGATGTTTCTGGCCACTATCATTGATTATCGATACCTGGAGAATCTATACCGCCCCCTCTACATCTTGACCATCCTTTCACTGCTCCTCATCCGAGTAATAGGCCGTACATCCTTTGGCGCACAGCGGTGGTTAGGCTTCGGACGCTTCCAACCCTCTGAGTTGGCAAAACTTTTCATCATCATTATTTTGGCCAAATACCTATCTGACCGCGGCCCGAGCATAAAGCGATTTCCCCAACTCCTCATTTCTCTCATCTATGTAGCCATCCCTATGGTTCTCATCTATCTCCAGCCTGATTTAGGAACAGCCTTGATCTTGGGCATCATCTGGGTGGTTATGGTCCTGATGGCCGGGGCCCGCTTGCGACACCTCGCTATCCTGGCCCTCCTCGGCGTCCTGGGCACGCCGCTCATCTGGCTTTCCCTCGAAGATTATATGCGTGAGCGGATCATCATCTTCTTCAACCCCCAGCACGATCCGTTGGGGAGGGGGTACAACATCAATCAGGCCCGCATCGCCGTGGGGTCAGGAGGGTGGTGGGGACAAGGGTTCGGCAGCGGCTCCCAGAACCAGTTGCATTTCCTCCGTGTCCGCCCTACCGACTACATCTTCTCCGTCCTGGGAGAGGAACTGGGCTTTGTGGGCGTTCTGATCCTCCTCCTTCTTTTGGGCATCGTCCTTTTCCGGATCCTCCGGGCCGCGGATCTGGCTGGTGACGATTTCGGGAAATTGATCGCCTGCGGCGTGGCGACCGTGATCGCCTTCCAAGCCTTCGTCAACATAGGGATGAACATAGGGCTCATCCCCGCCGCCGGTACATCTCTCCCTTTCATGAGTTATGGAGGCAGCGGGCTCATAACCCTCCTCCTGGCGGAAGGGCTGGTGCAAAGTATCCTCGTACGCCATCGAAAACTGGAGTTTCAGTGAAAAGTAGGGTAGCCCTCATCAAGGGCCCAGATAGATACCGAAACATAGCCCAAGCCCTGGAGTGTATCGAAGAGGAGATCAAGTTGCCTCCAGATGGGCTGCTCATCAAGCCCAACTTCGTCTCCACCACCAATCAACTGGCGGCCACTCATGTGGAAGCGGTACGAGCCCTTCTCGACTTTCTGGGATCCCGCTATGGTGGCTCTATCACCATCGGCGAGGGGGCCGGCCTCACCGACACCTTGGAGGGGTTTCGCGTTTTTGGCTATGAGCCGCTGATCGAAAAGTACGGTGTACGGCTGATGGATCTCAATAGAGATCGGTGGGTGAAGGTAGAGGTATATGACCGGAATCTGGCTCCCCTAGAGTTGCGCTTGGCTAAGACCGCCTGGGAGAGCCCCTACCGCATCTCCATCGGCCCGCCTAAGACCCACGACACGGTGATCATCACCCTTTCCCTGAAGAATATGATCATGGGAAGCCTCATCCGTGATCAAAGAGGGAGAAATAGCACGCTTTTCAATACCTTATCCAGAGTTACCCCTTCTTGGGTGAAACGTGCACCGTTTCTAGAGGGACTCAAGCGAGATGTCTCCACGACGGTTCTCAGGAGTGACAAGTCCGCCATGCACCAGGAGTATCCGGCTATCAACCTCAACCTCTATACCTTGGCTAAATATATAGCCCCTCAACTGAGCATCATCGATGGCTTTCTGGGGATGGAAGGGCCAGGCCCCGGCGATGGAGAGCCGGTGGAGTTACAGGTGGCCATCGCCAGCACCGACTTTCTGGCCGCTGACACGGTGGCGGCAAAACTTATGGGCTACGATATAGACGAGATCGGCTACCTCTATTACTGCAAATTGAAGGGTTTAGGGGTAGGCGACTTAGAGAAGATAGAGATAGTGGGGAACGCACGCCTTGAAGGTTGTATCCGCCCCTTCCGCCCTCACCCTACCTACAATCAGCAACTACGATGGCAAATCCAGAACTTCGAGAGGTTCCTATGAGTGAAAGAGTTCGGGTCAGGTTCGCCCCCTCCCCCACGGGGTATTTGCATGTAGGCGGGGCACGTACCGCCCTCTACAACTGGCTCTTCGCCCACCATCACCAAGGGACCTTCGTCCTGCGGATAGAGGATACCGACCAGGTGCGTTCCACCGAGGAATCGGTGGGGGGCATTTTGGATTCCCTCCGCTGGCTGGGCCTCGACTGGGATGAGGGGCCGGAAGTAGGAGGCGGCCGAGGGCCCTACTTCCAGATGCAACGGCTCCATTTCTACCGGGCTGCGGCGGAGCGGCTCTTGGAGGAGAAAAAGATCTACCTTTGCTATTGCACCCCGGAGGAACTGAGGGAGCGACGAAAAGCCGCTCTAGTTAGGGGGAAAACACCGGGTTATGACCGCCGTTGCCGAGACCTATCCCCCCGAGAAAGGGCCTCCCTAGAAGCCCAGAGCAGAAAACCAGCCCTCCGCTTCGCCATGCCTCTGGAGGGGGAGACGGTAGTTCATGACCTGGTGCGGAGAGATGTCCATTTCGCCAACCAGCAACTGGACGATCTCATCATCATGCGAGCCGACGGTTTCCCTACCTACAACTTCGCCGTGGTGGTCGATGATATCCTGATGCAGATAACCCACGTCATCCGCGCCGATGAGCATCTGGCTAATACCCCCCGCCAGGTACGGATCTATGAGGCTTTGGGACATACCCCGCCTCAGTTCGCCCATGTCTCGATGATCCTGGGCCCAGATCGCACCAAACTCTCCAAGCGGCATGGAGCCACCTCGGTGAGTGAATACCGAGATGCGGGCTATCTGCCCGAGGCGATGGTCAACTTCCTGGCCCTTTTGGGTTGGGCCTACGACGATAAGAGGGAACTCTTCAACCGGGAGGAGTTGATCGAGCATTTTAGCCTGGAGAAGGTGAACCCTGCGCCCTCCGTCTTCAGCGACGAGAAACTGGAGTGGATGAACGGGGTCTATATCCGTCAACTGGAGCCCGACGACTTAGCGAAGCGACTCCTGCCTTTCTTAAAGAGGGCCGGGCTGGAGGCCGATATGGAGACCGTCCGCCGCCTGATCCCCCTCATCCAGGAGCGGATGAAGGTCTTGAGCGACGGTGTAGGGTTGGTAGATTTCTTCTTCAGAGAAGAGATAGCCTACGCCCCCGAACTCCTCATGGGAAAGAAGATGACCGCCCAAGAATCGTACACGGCCCTCAAGGTGACGCGGGAGAAGTTGGAGGAACTGCCCCTCTTCGACGAGGAGAGCCTAGAGAAGGCCCTCCGCCGCTTGGCCGATGACCTATCTTTAACCGCGGGGCAACTCTTCGGTATCCTCCGCATCGCCGTCACGGGGAAGAAGGTAGCCCCTCCCCTCTTCGGTACCCTCGCTCTCCTGGGGAGAAAGCGGGCGCTTTCGAGGATAGACCTGGCTCTTGAGCATCTGGCAAGGCTCGCTCGGAGCGCGTAGCCTCATAATGGCTTCCTTACAGGATCCCGAGGGAGATGAAGGGGCGCTAAGTGAAGTCGGCCTTTGGGAAAGGCCAGAGCATGACTACACAAAGGGCAGCCTCAACCATAATATCTGGCTTTTAGCCGTTCCCATGGCCCTCGAGATGTCGATGAACAGCATCTTTCAGATCATCGACATCTTCTGGGTGGGGAAATTCGGCCCCGCCGCTTTGGCTGCGGTGACCATCAGCGGCACCCTGCGCTGGAGCATCAACAGTTTAGCCATGGGGTTGGGTATCGGCGGCATGGCCGTGGTCGCTCGCCACATCGGGGAGAAGGATCGCCCCGCCGCTAACCACGCCACCCTGCAGACGATTATCATCTCCATCGTAGTTTCCCTGGCTTTAAGCCTGGTGGGGTTCCTTTTGGCTAAACCGATGCTTCTTCTCCTAGGCGCTGGGCCAGAGGTGGTCCCCTTAGGTTTGGCCTTTCTTCGTATCACCTTCGCTGGCCTCCTGGCCATCATCTTGATGCCCACCATCAACTCCATCTTCCGAGGGGCAGGAAACGCTACCACCGCCATGTGGGTCTTGGCTTTTGCTAACGGTTTGAATGTACTCATCGAGCCTTTTCTCATCTTTGGGTTGGGGCCGTTGCCGGCTTTGGGCGTAGCGGGCTCGGCGTTATCCACCGTCCTCGCTTACGGGGCTGGTTTGGCTTTGCAATTCTACATCCTGCTGAAAGGCAGGGCTCGAGTGCGCATCGAATTGGATAATCTGCGCCTCGATCCGGGCTTGATGTGGAGGATCATCACCATCGCCCTCCCCAGTACGATACAGATGACCCTGCGAGCGCTCTCCCGGGTCACCCTACTGGGTATCATAGCCCTTTATGGCACCTTTGCCGTGGCCGGCTATGGCATCGCCAACCGCATACTGATGGTGGTTTTGGTCCCCGGCTTCGGCCTGGGCAACGCTTCCGCTACCCTGGTGGGGCAGAACTTAGGAGCCCACCAACCGAAGCGGGCTGAAAAGACCGCCTGGCTCATCAGCGGCTATAATATGGCCCTCATGACTGCCGCCGCTATCTTCTTTCTCCCCTTGGCCAACCGAATCATCTCCATCTTTAACGCCAACCCTGGAGTTGTGGAGTACGGGGGGAGTTGTCTCAAGATTGTGGCCGTCAGTTACATCTTCAGCGCCTTGGGGATAGTGATGGGACGCTCGCTGGATGGGGCAGGGAACACGGTACCCGCCATGTTCATCAACCTCTTCACTCTTTGGGTTCTACAGATCCCCTTGGCCTACCTCTTCTCCCGCTTCTGGGGCACCACCGGTATCTGGGTGGCCTTGGGAGTGGCTAACGTGGGTAACGCCCTGATGATGGCCTTCTGGTTCAAGCGTGGCCGCTGGAAGTTGAGGGTGGTATAAGGCGAACCCTTGCCCTGAACGACTAACTGTGATAAAATGGAGATGTGCTGGGGGATCGTCTAGCGGTAGGACAGCGGACTCTGGATCCGCCAGCCGAGGTTCGAATCCTCGTCCCCCAGCCAATCTTGGCGGTGTCATACCCAAGGCCGCTGCGACCTTTCTGCATTGCAGCGGCTTTGTCTTCCCCACCAACATCACCCGGGTTCCCTCGTCACAAAGGGGCAAGTGGCCGATCTTTCCGCCTCTAGCTATACAAAGCCTCCCCAAAATGATAGAATGGTTGTGAGAAACGGGGGAGCCCTGCTGTGATACTGCTCGCGTTGCTCTTGCTCACCTTCGTCAGTTGGATCTATTGGATATTCGCCTATTGGTGTGTGCGTGCCTTTTTCCGCCATCCGCAAGTCGTGGCCCCCGATTTCTACCCCCCGGTCTCCATCCTCAAGCCGGTCAAAGGGCTCGACCCCCAAGCCTACGAGAATTTCCTCACTTTCGTCCACCAGAACTACCCTGAGTTCGAGATCCTCTTTGGGGTGCTAGACGCCGATGACCCCGCCGTCCCGGTCATAGAGCGCCTTCAAGAGGAGTTCTCAGAGTCAAATATCCGTTTGATTATCGCCGACCCCCTGGGCACGAACCCCAAGGTGAGCATCCTGCACCACCTGGTGAAAGAAGCGCGCTACGAGGTGCTGGCTATCAGCGACAGTGACATGAGGGTGACGCCCGACTATCTAAGCCGAGTGGTAGCGCCCCTGGCGAACCCCGAGACGGGCTGGTGACCTGCCTCTACAAAGGCGGAGAGGCGTTGAATCTGACCGCTCGCCTGGAAGCCCTTTATGTGGGGAGCGCCTTCTTGCCCTCGGTACTCGTAGGGCGCAGATATCTGACCGGGCGCTTCGCCTTGGGAGCCACCCTGGTCTTGCGGCGGAGTGACTTGACCGCTGTGGGTGGATTCGGAGCCATCGCTGACTACCTGGCCGATGATTATGAACTGGGAGCGCGGATCGGCGCGCAGGGTCAGCGGGTGCATCTCTCGGATTACATACCGACTACCATTCTCGGTGCGGAGGGCCTCCGCCAATTCTGGGACCGGCAACTACGCTGGGCCAAATGCATCCGTGTTAGCCGATGGCGGGAATACCCAGGGCTTCTCATCACCTTCAGCACACCGTTGGCTATGGCCACGGCCACCGCTTCTAGGTTCGCACCCTGGGGGTTGGTGACAGTCGTTACCTCCATCACCCTCCGTTGGGGGGTCGCTTGGCTGGTATCGGGATATACTGACGATAGGGTACTCTGTCGATCGCTACTCTGGCTGCCATTAAGCGACTTACTAGTCTTCTTCATTTGGTGCGCTGGGGGCGTGGGCCGACGAGTGGTCTGGCGAGGTCAGAGGTTTGAATTGACATCGGAGGGCCGACTCTGGATAGCGAAGCCGATCCCGCTGGAAGAGGTAACAGCGGGCCGAGAAGGGTTTGAGCGCACGATGCGGTAGGACCGGTGGGAGAAGACCAACTATGACCCGTTTCGTCCTAGTTAGACATGGTCAGACAGAGTGGAACCGAGTGGAGCGGTTCCGAGGTCGGGCTGACATCCCCCTCAATGAGACCGGCCTGGCCCAGGCGAAGGCTCTAGCCCGCCGTCTCGCATCCTGGGCTATCGCCGCTGTCTATAGTAGCCCCCTCCAGCGCACAGGGGAGACCGGGAAAGCCATCGCTCGTCAACTGGGGCTAGAAGTGGAGCCTTTGGAAGGGCTCCTCGACATCGACTATGGAGCCCTCCAGGGCCTTACCCCTGAAGAGGCGGAGCAACGGTACCCGGATATCTACCGCCAATGGCTACGAGAACCCCATCTTGTCCATTTTCCCCAGGGGGAAAGCCTGACTCAGTTGCAGGAGAGGGTTCTGGAATGCCTGCGAGAGTTAGCGCAAAGCCACCAAGGGGAGACGGTGGTCCTAGTGGGCCACAAGATCATGAACAAGGTGCTGCTCTGCGCTCTCTTAGGGCTCGACAACTCCCATATCTGGCAGATAGAGCAGGACGAGGCAGCCGTAAACATCTTCGAATGGCCTTTTTCCCTGTGTCGGGATGGTGTACCATATCTCACCCTCTCGTCCTTACAGGATCCCGTCCCACAGGGATCCCGAGGGATGGGAAACGACACCTGTCATCTTTCCTCCTGGCAGGAAACCGTCACCAGGTAGATTAGCGACATCAGAGGTGAGATGCGTCCGGACACTGGCTAGCGGCCTCGAATGACCCATTTCCCTCCATAACCCTCTATAGATCCGGTGCCCTGCCTGTAAGTTAACATCTCAGTTGTCCGGTTTTGTTGCATCTCAATTGTCCGGGTAGAATACTCCAATCCGCCGGCTTAGACCTTAAGCCTTTGTTTCCAGATAACCTTATCCATCGCCTCAAAGATCACCTTGTCTCCGATGATCTTTACCCAAATGCGACAGTTGATGTATCCTGGCGGGACTCGGTATCGGTGACCATAAAGAGAGATGGTGGAGTCGCGCATCACCTTTCTTCTCTCCTCGATTACCAGCATGGTTCTTAGCTCTCTGGGGTCTTTTCTTCTTTCAGAAGGATGGTAAACTTCACCTGGAGTTCGGTTATTCATCCCCAATCCGTTAGAGGGGAAAAGATTATTGAACCATTTCTGCCAGACGAAGAACCTCCTATTTAACTCCTCAACCGAGGAAACCTCTAGGTTCTCTCTGACAAAGTCTCGCTGAACGAACCTCCAGAACCTTTCGATCTTACCCTTGGTCCTCGCCTTATTGGCGAAGACAAGTTTGATCCCCAGAAGCTTAGCGTAATACTGGTAATTGGCCTGACCCCGGTGGGCTTTGTATTGAGATCCCCTATCCTGGAGCATCGCCTTGGGAAGTCCGTAGTGGCATAAAGCGTGGTACCAGACCCTGAAGACGTTGATCTTGGTCTGTTTTCGAAACCACTTACCAGAGAGAATAAATCGGGAATGGTCATCGATGGTGGCGATCAGATACATCACTCCCAGCTTGGGGAACCTAACCTTGCCCATGATGTCCGCTTGCCAAAGATCATTAGGAGCCTTGGCGACGAATCTTTGGATTGGTTTTATCTGCTTATAGTTGAGATGGGCCACCCCGTGCTTGACTAACACCCTCCAGATGGTTACCCGATGGAGAGGAAGATTTAAGATCTCACCAATCTTTCTTGCTGACCTCCAAGGGCCTTCCCTCTTTACCCTGATAATCTCCCTCTCATCCTTAATGCTCAGCTTTCGGTTATTGCTGTGACGGCGATCTCTTAGCCCCTCAGCTCCTTTTGCAAGAAACTTCTGAAGGTAACGCCTCATCGTTCTTGGAGAGCAACCTAGGACTCTCATCCCCTCCCTTCTTGAGATTCTGCCTTCAAGCACCTTCCTGACAGCGATCACCTTCTGCTCAAAATCCGTCTGCATCTATTCCACCTCCTTTCCACCTACCACTTGGAGGTAGAATAGCGGACAGTTCAGATGTTACAAAGCTAGGACAGTTTAGATGTTACGTAACACTGCCCTCGGTCTTGACATCTCTTCAGAAATATGTAGAATAGATTAAAGACGACCTAAAGACAGAGAACCGACTGGTTGAAACGCCTATCAGTCGAACCTCCTGGGCTGGAGTGCGGTCCTAAGGAGAGAGCGGTTCTTGAGGGGTTTTACCCTTGTATGACCGCGGAGCCTCTTCTGGCCCGGTCGTGATCTTAGGAACGGAGGAGATATCGCAACTAGGTCGGGAACCCTGACCTCATAAAGAATAGGCGACCTGCCTCGCCTAAGAGCGGTTTCTCACACCATCCTTAAAGCGTGGACACTTGCACGCCGTGGCCAGGAATGGGGCCACGGCGTTTCTATTTGGGAGTATAGAGCAGATGACGGGGGAAAAACTGATGAAAGCAGTGATTCTGGCAGCAGGCGACGGAACTAGATTAGAAAGCAACCACGGAAAGCCCAAGGCGCTCCTTGAACTGGCAGGGCAAACCTTGCTGGAGAGGAGCCTGGCCTCTCTCAGCCAATTGGGCATCCAGGATTTCGTCGTGGTTGCCGGTTACAAAGCCGAGTTGGTGGAAGCCTTCATAAAAGAGAGGCGATTGGAAGAGCGGTACAAGATCACCCTAGTAGTGAACGAGCGTTGGCCAGAGGGTAACGCCATATCCGTGTTGGCCGCTCGCGACTTCGTGGACCAGCGCTTTCTGGTGGCCATGGGTGACCACCTTTTCGACCCTCAGAGGATGAAGGGGCTATTATCTTCGCCTGGAGAGTTCGTTGGAGCCTTCGACTCATCCCCACGCTACATAGATGCCGCGGAGGCCACCAAGGCGGAAGGCGATCTACGATCTGTGGAAAGGCTAAGTAAGGAACTGGAGGGGTTCAACTACATAGATGCAGGATTCTTTATCTGTTCAGAGCGCATCTTCCCGGTCATCGAGAGATGCCTGGCCCGAGGCAGGGACGAATGGAACGACGTGAAGCAGGAATGGATCAAGGAGCGAGAACTCCGTATCTACGACCTCAAAGGAGGCTTCTGGTTGGACATCGACACCGACGAGGACTGGCAGACGGCAGAGAGGCTTCTATGTCAGCGCCTGTCCGAGAAGGGAAAGAGGGTGAGAGAAGCGGTGATCCTAGCCACCTCAGAGGGAAGCCTCAAGATGCTGACCAAACTGTGTGGCCTCTCTCTATTGGAGAGGAACCTCCAACTCCTCAAAGCCCTGGACATCAGGAGGGTAACCATCATGCTGGGGCCCCGAGGGAAGCCCATAAAAGAATACCTCGACAAGAAGAGCGGCCTAGGAATGAAAATAGAGTATGTAGAAGGTGGGGATGGGTGGTCACCCCCCATCGTGGGGGGAGAATTCTTGCTCTTGGAGGGGGATCGCCTTTTCGATGCTCGGATAATCGAGGCCCTCCTCGACCGGGAGGAGGCGACTTTGGCTATCGATAGGAGAATCGACAAAGCACGTGGCCTGCCCAAGGTACTCATTGGAGACGGCGTTAAAGCCATAGGCAAGAATCTTGAAGAGTGGGATGGGGTCTATATCGGGGCCACCCTTTGCACCCCTCAACTCCTTCGCATCCTACTAGATGACTCGCCGCAAAGCGGAGATCAATTGGAGGGCCTTGGAATCGGCTACCTAGATATCTCCGAGATCCCCACTTACCTAGCAGAGATGAGAAGAGAGCTGCCCATCTCCTGGATCAGGGTAGAGAACGAGAAGGATCTCAAGAGGGCTAAGAAGTTGCTGATTGAAAGGACACAAAAGGGCACTCTTGACCTCTTGGCCTGGTACCTCCACCGGCCCATCGAGAACAGAATCACCTACTACCTGTCGGAGTGGCCCATCACGCCCAATCAGGTGACCATCTTCACCAATATAGTCGCCTACTTTGCCACCTTCCTTTTCCTCCAAGGATACTTTCTTTGGGCTTCTCTCCTCACTCTAGTAGTGAACATATTGGACGGAGTGGATGGAAAGTTGGCTAGGGCGCGGGGAGTGACCACCAAACTGGGTCACATCGAGCACTCCTTTGACCTCCTCTTCGAACAATCATGGTACATAGCCTTCGCTTGGTATATCTTCTCTGGAAGTGGAAGCCTCCTACCGCTAGTTTTGGGCCTCCTCATCCTAATCCTCGATTCCTTCAGCAGGCACTGCTCTATGCAGTTCAAGCAAGTGATGGGGGTTTCCTTGGCTGATTATGCCAGATTCGATCGTCTCTTCAGAAGGTTCGACGGGAGAAGGAACATATACACCCTCTATATGCTGGCTGGAGCCATCTTTGGCCTGCCCCTCTACGCCTTGATGGTTATGGCGGCCCATGCCTTCCTTACAGCCATAGTCTACTCCTCCCGAGCGATAAAGCACCTGCGGGCCGCCGATCGCCAGAGCGCCACCTAGCCTCCCCTGCTCCACTCTGCCATACCTAGCCATTTGAGGCTGTTGAAAAACACCTCCTCGTTTAGCATAGTGGGAGAGAAATTGCGTCCACAGTATCTCTTCCCGCTTTCTGTCCCTACAATCATTCAAATTCTAGCCGT
>Ga0209121_10001670_pt1 | contig 23232 bp, 36 predicted proteins | sample Cruoilmetagenom3_FD_187292 | JGI IMG/M metagenome (GOLD analysis project Ga0209121, IMG submission 187292) | Oil polluted marine microbial communities from Coal Oil Point, Santa Barbara, California, USA - Sample 3 (SPAdes) (version 2) | ecosystem: Environmental > Aquatic > Marine > Oil seeps ... | reverse complement strand
GGCAAGGAAAGCCGATCTTCGCCCGGTCGAATATGTAGTGACAAGCCCCAGGGTCGGTTCCCTGCCCCCACCTCACGATCCTTGACATCATCGCCCAACATGCGATAATCGGACCAGAATAATCAGCAGATACAGGAGAGAGTGCGGAGATGAGCAGCTTACAGTATGTCGATGATAACAACTTCCGTGAGATGATCGACACCAGTGCGGTCCCAGTACTGGTGGACTTCTATGCCGACTGGTGCCCGCCTTGTCGTCGATTAACGCCGCTGCTTGAGACATTGTCTGAGCAGCTTGATGGACAACTCAGAATCGTCAAATTGGACGTCGACAACTCCAGCCTGGCATCCCGATTCGGCGTGATGAACATTCCCACTATGATCCTGTTCAAGGATGGGCAGGAAGTGAACCGCTTGATCGGCAACCAATCTAGAGCCAGGTTGATGAAGGAATTGACACCGCACATCAGCTGATCCACAGAGAGAATCCACGCCGCGACAGACTGTGCGTGGCACCGGATATCAAGAGAGCCCCCAGATTCCTTTCGAACACGTATGCTTGAAAGGAATCTGGGGGCTCTCCGCTGATCTATCTATGATATCGTGCCGACATCACGAAACGCCGTGGCTCTCCCAGAGTCTGTGAATATCCTCGGGTGGCAGATCCTCCAACGCCACACCGCGCTCACGTGCAGCCGTCTCCAGCATAGAAAAACGCTGCGCAAACCGCTGGTTGGCCCCACGCAGGGCGCTCTCCGGATCGATATGCTGCCGCCTCGCCCAATCCGAGATGACCAGGAGCACATCCCCCATCAGTGTGACATCGGCCTCAGGGCCTAGGTGAGCCTCAAGCACCCACAGCAACTTGGCCAACGCCGCAGCTGCCCTCTCCGGCAGGTCTCCCCATACACCATCACCCTCAATACGATCGAAGCCGATACGTGCAGCACGATCGGAATAGGCCACGGCCTGCGCCAATGCGGGCAGCGCCCTGGGGATTCCGTCCAGCAGCGAGCGCTCCGCGGCACCCTTTGCAGCACGCTCTTCCTGTTTGATAGCCTCCCAGTTGGTGATGACGTCGCCGACTCCGCTCACATCCACGCCAGCCCACACGTGAGGGTGGCGACGCTTCAGTTTGGCATCTATATGCGATATGACATCCGTCATCCGAAACTCACCATCCTCAACAGCTATCTGTGCATGCAACACCACCTGTAGCAGGAGATCCCCCAGCTCCTCGCTGAGGGCCTCCGATGATCCCTCATCGATCGCCTCCAGGACCTCATAGCACTCCTCAAGCAGGTTTGTACGCAGCGTCTCGTGCGTCTGCTCGCGGTCCCACGGACAGCCTTCAGGAGAGCGCAACTTGGCGATCGTCTCCTGGAAACCCTCAAAGCTGGTGACGCCCGCCAGCGGCGCCACATAGAGCGTCGTGAGTGGCGAGACAACGTGGCGATCGATCTCATAGAGCGGCAGATGCCGGACACGCTCACCCTGTGTGCCGGCACCATCAATCAGCGCCGTGGGATGCTCATCATCATACTGGTTCATCAGTACCAGCTTAAGCTCTGAGGCCACAGCGCGGCTGTACACTTGAGCGATCAGGGCCGGTTGGTCCGGGTTGAGCGGAGGATGGTTGAGAGAGAGCAGCTCCAGAGCGTCAATGATCTGTAGCCCCTCCAATGCATCGATCCCCAAAGCCGTCAACGCAGGCTCAACAAAGCTCACCCCCCCGACGATGCGTAGCGGCAGCCCTACCTCCCGCGCCATCGCCAACAGGCGAGTTACCGTCGATTCTCCCACCAAAGGATGGCCGGGAACAGCATAGACGACGCCCTGCTCCCGGCTGCCCAGCGTCAGAATCTGCTGAGCGATCTCGCCATAGACCTCGGAGAAGCGATCCGCACGCTCATAGACCTCGTCGAAGGCGCGCACCATCAGCCCGGCTGGAAGATCAACGACCACCGGGTGGTGCAGCGTGCGCAGCCAGACCTCTCCGGCCTCCCGCAACACTTGCCACGCATTCCTGGTGAGATCACCGGCGTCACCTGGTCCTAAGCCGACAATTGTAATCTGAGGCATAATCTCCCCTCGCAGCAAACATCAACCCCGCGTCGTGGCTCACGTCGCGGAACAAAGAAAAAGGTAGACAGGTATGATACCTGCCTACCTCAATATCGTCGAATCCGGGACTAGCGCTTGGTGTACTGCGTTGCCTTGCGGGCACGTTTGAGACCTGGCTTTTTCCGCTCCTTCATGCGCGAGTCGCGGGTCAACATGCCCCCCTTGCGCAGCACGGGCCTAAAATCCGGGTTCACCTGGAGGAGAGCGCGTGCGACTCCCATCTTGATCGCACCTGCCTGTCCACTGATACCGCCCCCTTTGACCAGCACAGTCACGTCAAACTGACCGGCTGTCTGGGTGGCCTCCAGGGGTTGCATCACATCAAGCCAATCAGCCTGTCGGCCGAAGAACTCCCGATAGGACTTTCCGTTTACAAGGAACTGGCCGCTGCCGTCCGGGTGCAAACGCACACGCGCACTTGCTGTTTTGCGACGTCCTAAACCTTGATAATACATTCACATCTCCTTAAAGCTTAGAGCTCCAGCGGCTTCGGCTGCTGGCCCTCGTGAGGATGCTGAGGACCGCTATAGACCTTCATCTTCTTCAGCTGGCGGCGTCCCAATGGGCCGCGCGGCAGCATCCCTTTGACAGCGTGCTCAATGACACGTTCAGGATGCAACTCCAGCTGACGGCGAAGAGTTCGCTCACGAATGCCGCCCGGATACCCGGTGTGCCAGTAGTATTTCTTCTGGTCCAGCTTGTTGCCGGTGACCTTGATCTTCTCAGCATTCACAACGATCACAAAATCACCAACATCCTCGTGAGGCGTGTACTGCGGCTTGTGCTTGCCCCGCAGGACAGTCGCGATCTGCGTCGCCAATCGTCCCAGGGTCCGGTCCGCTGCATCCACAACGTACCACGCACGCTCCACCTCACCCGGCTTGGCGACATAAGTCTTATACATTCTTATGTTCTTCACCTTCAAAACTCCCTATCTGAGTATAAGCGCTCGATATCTACATTCTTACGCTCAAGACCCCACCTACGCCGGGCTCTGAGCCTCTCACTTCCAAGACCTAGACCTTGGTGTAGGTCACGGACTTCAGGCAAAGGCCTTTAGCAGCTACTGCAGGCCCCGCCCTTTGCCGATTCCGTGTTTCCAGGATCTCCTCAAACTCCTCGGGGGTCAGGTCTCCCGTCCCCACCCGGAGCAGTGTCCCTACAAGCATTCGGACCATGCGGTACAAAAAGGCAGTGGCCTCGACATCAAAGGTAAGCCATGGCTCCCCACACGTCCACGCCGCACGAATGACCTCACGGACCGAATTCCGGCCCTGCGGCGGCGAACCAAACGCCAGATAGTCATGGCATCCGATCAAGCACCGTGTTGCGCGTGTCATAGCTTCGAGATCCAAGGTCCGTGCGATAGAGACACTATGCCGCTCATAGAACGGATGCCGCACGGGCCCCTGATAGATCGTGTAGCGATAGCTGCGACTAAGCGCATCATAGCGGGGGTGAAACCCCGGCTCAACCGCCGCTAGCTCGAAGACAGCAATCTGCTTCGGTAGCAGTGCGTTCATACCACGATGAAGGTCCGTGAGAGGATGTCGCCACTCTGTATCGAAGGCGATTACCTGCCCCTCTGCATGAACCCCAGCATCCGTCCGCCCTGCCGCCACAATCCGGATCGCAACCCCGGTCAAACGAGCTAGGGCTTCCTCTAGCTCAGCCTGGATTGTGGGGGCATTCGCCTGTATCTGAGACCCCCCATAACCCGTGCCATCATACGCGATGATCGCCTTGATCCGCACGCTATATCGCCGTTAGCACCTGCATCAGCACCCGTGCCGGGCAGAAGATCGCGGAGCTATACACAACGATCAGGCAGCCAGCTAGCCCACCGGCACTATCCGGCTCCCTGAAGCCGTTGTTAAGCTTCCTCGACCAGTTCCAGAAGCACCATCTCAGCCGCGTCGCCCTTGCGCACACCGATCCGCAGCATACGCGTATAGCCACCAGGGCGATCCATGTAGCGCGGCGCGATCTCATCGAAAAGCTTCTGGACGATCTTAGGATCGTTCAGCCGAGACGCAGCCATACGCCGTGCATGGAGCATCTTGGCCGGCTCATCCTCCGCGGCCGCCAAACCGCGCTTCGCCAATGTTACCATTTTCTCAGCCTGACCTCGGACCGCCTGAGCCTTGGCTCGCGTAGTGCGAATCCGTTCGTGCCGGAACAACTGTGTCGTCATATTCCGGCGCAACGCCGTTCGCTGCGCCGAAGTACGGTTCAGCTTCTTACCCGCGACGCGATGTCGCATACCTCAACCTCCTGATCATCGAATAGGTCAGAGACTACCCGTCTCTTGGGGGCCACTTGGTCAGCACGTGCAGGAAAATGCCCTGTCACGCACCGCCGGGCGCTATGCCGATGCCTCTGCATCCGCCTCGGACCAGAACCCCTTGACCTCTAGCTGTTCCAGTAGCTCTGAGAGAGACTTCTCACCGAAGTTTCGGATGGACAACAGCGCATCTGATCCTCGCGCCAGCATCTCCAGAACCTCACCGACATTGGATATGCCGGTGCGCTTCAGCGCGTTATAGACACGTACCCCTAAACCGAGGTCCTCAATCGGCGTCGCATAGGCCTGGTGCGGTATTGCTTCCTCTTCGATCTCCGCATCAGCCTCGACCTCTTCCTCAAGCTCCGCCCCTGCAATCAACCGCAGGTGCGTGACCAGAATCCGAGCTGACTCTTTGAGCGCGTCCCAGGGTGCCACACGACCGTCACTCCACACTTCCATCGTCAGGCGGTCATAGTTGGTCAACTGACCAACACGCGCCTGATCAATCCGGAAGTTGGCCCGGCGAATCGGGCTGAAGATCGCATCGACCGGCAGAACCCCAATGGGCATTCGCCCTTGCTCTTCCCCGGGCACGTACCCACGCCCCTGATCGACGGTGAACTCCAGGTCGAGATGTCCCTCTTCATCATCCACCGTAAAGAGATACAGATCAGGATTCAGGATCTCTATCTCCGGCGGGGCGATAATATCGCCCGCAGTCACAACGCCCTCGCCTTCAATGCGCAGCGTCATGTACTGAGGCCCTTCGCCCGCCATCAACAGACGAACCTGCTTCAGCTGGAGCATGATCTGAAGAACGTCCTCGCGCACCCCGGGAATCGTCGTAAATTCGTGCGGGACATCCGTAATCCGCACGGCGGTGATCGCCGCTCCCTCCAAAGAGGAGAGCAGAACCCGCCGCAGGGAATTGCCCAACGTCACTCCATAGCCGCTTTCCAGTGGGCCGATGATGTAGCGGCCATACTGTTCAGCGTTTACATCTATTTCCACCTTTGGCAGAACTGGCGCTGCTAACACATTGCCTCCTGTCTGATCACACACACTTGCAGCTCATTCGACATGGCGTGAAAGTATCAACACCTCAACCCGCGTCGAAAGAAAGCGTCAAGCGCTAGCGCGAGTAAAACTCCACGATCATCTGCTCGTCGACTGGAACGTCGATCTCCTGACGTGTCGGCAAGACGAGCACTCGCCCTGTCAGATCACTTTCGTTCAGGCTTAGCCAAGCAGGTACCTCACGCTGTCCCAGGAGCTCACGGCGGTCACGGAAATACCGGGTCTTGAGGCTCGATGCCTTGACACCGATAACGTCCTCTGACTTGACCAGATAAGAGGGGATGTCGGTCTTGCGACCATTCACCGTGAAGTGTCCGTGTTGGACCAGCTGCCGAGCCTGAGCTCGGGAATCAGCGAATCCCAGACGATAGATGACGTTATCCATGCGCTGCTCAAGCACGATCAGCAGGTTCTCACCAGTCATACCATCACGTCCCTCGGCAATATGCATATAGCGTCGGAACTGCTTCTCCAGCACACCGTAGATCCGGCGTGCCTGCTGCTTGGCACGCAACTGCAGCGTATAATCAGAGGAACGTCGCCGCCGGAAACTAGTCTGCTTGCCATGTTGTCCGGGTGGATAAGAACGTCGCTCAAAAGCACACTTGCCTGTGTAGCACTTCTCGCCCTTCAGATACAGCTTTACCCCTTCACGACGGCAAAGCTTGCACACAGGACCAGTATATCTTGCCATACTTTCTCCTATTTCTCCCCGCCTAGATGCGCCGCTTCTTCGGAGGCCGGCATCCATTGTGTGGAATGGGGGTTGAGTCGACGATTGAGCGTACCCGCAACCCGGCAGCCGCAATCGCTCGAAGCGATGCCTCACGGCCGGGGCCGGCCCCACTCACAAAGACATCAACCTCACGCATACCATCATTAGCGATCGAATCCTGCGCAAGCTTCTCCGCAGCAACTCGTGCCGCAAACGGCGTACTCTTGCGCGTTCCCTGGAATCCGACGGATCCAGGCGTCAGCCAACGAAGAACGTTGCCCTCCGGATCAGTAACCGTGATGATCGTGTTGTTGAACGATGTTTTGATGTGAAAGCATCCACGAGGTACATTGCGCTTCACACGTCGTGAGCGCGACCCTCGTTGTGTTGCTCGATCTGTTCGTTTAGCCATAGAACCTCCTGATACCTGCTACGAAATGGCTCACCGATTACTTCTTCTTCGAGCCGCGCCGCCGACCACGACCAGCCACGGTCCGCTTGGGACCGCGCTTGGTACGCGCGTTGGTCCGCGTCCGCTGACCACGTACAGGCAGATTCCGACGATGGCGCAGTCCGCGATAGGAACCAATCTCGATGAGACGCCTGATATTCATCTGGACCTCGCGGCGCAGATCTCCCTCGACCATAACCTCACGGTCGATCACGTCACGGATGGAACTCACCTCTGACTCGGTAAGCTCGGTGTCACGTTTCGTGGAATCCACACCGGCCTTATCCAGGATAGCTACGCTGGTCTTGCGACCAATGCCATAGATATAGGTCAAACCGACCTCAATGCGCTTGTTTCGCGGCAGGTCAACCCCTGCAATACGAACCATGCTATATCAACCTCCTCTGAACTACGATTCTGACAAAGGTAAGCTTAACCCTGGCGCTGCTTGTGTCTGGGATTTTCACAAATCACGCGCACAACACCGCGTCGACGTACAATCTTGCACTTAGGGCATCGTTTCTTGACCGAAGGTGAAACCTTCATTTCACAGCTCCTTCTTCTCTCAACAGGCCCAGGTCCAAGAACCTGGCCCTGACTTCGTGTCTCGCACGCGCGATTTCCCGGCGAGCAAGGCAGTCTTACATTATACCACACTCTGGTGACTAGCGCAGGAAACCCTCGTAGTTGCGCATCAGCAACTGGGACTCCAGCTGGCGCATCGTATCCATCACCGTTCCTACTACGATCAGCAGACCCGAACTCTGAATCAACATCGTATTCGAAGTCATGAACAACCCCACGATGTACGGCATCACGGCCACAAGACCCAGGAACAGAGCGCCTACCAGCGTAATCCGCTTGTAGATACCCAGAATGAACTCCTCGGTCCGCCGGCCCGGACGAACACCCGGGATGAACCCACCCTGCTTCTGCAGCGTCTCGGCCAGGTTCTGTTGCTCAACCATTACGAAGGTGTAGAAGTAGGTGAACCCCGCGACAGCCAGGAAATAGACCGGTGCGTACCACGGGTTAGACCCACTGAAGAAGTTCACAGCACCTTCCGCGATACTCTTCACACCAGGACTCGTGCTGCTCAAGAAGAACTGTGCGATAACCGCAGGAAACGCGAGAATCGACTGCGCAAAGATCAGAGGGATCATGCCGGCGGTGTTGATCTTGAGAGGGACATAGGTGCTTCCCCCACCATAGACCTTCATACCCCGCACGCGTTTCCCATACTGAACCTTGATGCGTCGCTCACCCTCTTGGACAAAGACGATAAAGAGAATCGTCAGAGCAGTGATGATCAAGAAGATGACCACACCCAGCCACTTGTCTGTCTCAGCGATGCGGCGCACATTAGCCGGCACACGTGACACGATGCCACCAAAGATGATCAGCGATAGGCCATTGCCGACACCCTGTTCCGTGATCAATTCACCCAGCCAGACAGCCAGCATCGTGCCGGCGGTCATCGTCAACAAGACAGTAATCGTTGGCAAGGCTTTTCCCGGCCCCCAACCGAAATTCGGAAGGATCGGACGAGAAGCAACCGCGGCAGCCTGGAAGAGCTGCGCCTGGCCGAATGCATACAAAGCCGCCAGGGGTACTGTCAGATAGAAGACCCACTGGTTCATCTTGCGCTGTCCGCCCTCACCCTCCTCCTGGATCTGTTTCTCAAGTTTGGGGAACATCGGAATCAACAGCTGCACCACAATCTGTGCCGTCACGTAAGGGTAGACACCCGCCGCCAGGATGGAGAACTTTGACACCGCACCACCCGACAACAGATCCAGCAGCCCTGCGAATTGGCTCGCTGCCGAAGCAGAGGCAGAACTGAAGACCGCACTCAAAGCTTGTCGGTCCACACCAGGCACGGGAATGTTTGACAACATCCTGAAGACCACAAGGATCAGGAGTGTGTACAACATCCTCCGCCGCAGATCCGGCAGTTTGAAGGCATTGCGCAGGGCTTCAATCATCATTCCCCTCCATTTGGTTTGGGTAGGGCACGACACCTAACAGTGTCGTCGTCCCCTAACGCGTCCGATATCCGCCGCGCGTCCAAGGCAACAGCTCCACTGTGCCGCCGGCAGCCTCGATTTTCGCCTTGGCCGATGCCGACACACGATGAGCCTTAATATGCAAGGGGAAATCGACCTCGCCCTGCCCCAAGACGACTACGAGATCGCCCACATCACCGATCAACCCCACCGAGCCCAAGCTCTCAGGCGAAACATCGGCCCCGGTCGAGAAACGCACCGATAGGTCACCCACGTTCACCGGCACGAACTCGACTTTGTACGGATTAAAGAAACTGTAGCCGCGAACAAAGGGGAGTTTGCGGACCAACGGCAGTGCGCCGCCCTCGAAATAAGGCTTTACCCCACCTCCGGCCCGCGAGTTCTGGCCCTTCGTACCTCGGCCGGCGGTTTTACCCTGTCCCGCCGAGATGCCGCGCCCTACACGCTTTCGCCGTTTCTTGGCACCCTTTGCTGGGTACAAGTCATGTAGCTTCATCCAATCGCCTCCAACCCACTATACGTCAACTTCCTCAACCTCAACGAGGTGAATAATGCTCTGAACCATGCCGCGCACAGATGCCGTATTAGCCCGCTCAACGGTCTGATTCAGCTTACGCAGCCCCAAAGCCTGGACCGTACGTTTCTGTCGCCCGGAGTAGCCGATCGAGCTTCGGACCAGCTTAATGCGCAACGCCTTCGCCATTATGCCCTCCTCCGGCGCCAGAACGGCATGACCTCAGCCACGGGCTTGCCACGTTCCGCCGCGATTTCCTCGACCCGTCGCAGTTGGCCCAGCGCGTCCATAGTCGCCTGAACCACATTGACGGCGGTGGCGCTGCCCATTGACTTCGTCAACACATCGTGGACTCCCACAGCCCCCAGGACCGCACGCACACCGCCTCCGGCGACAACCCCAGTACCCGGGGTCGCCGGACGCAGCATCACGCGCGCGCCGCTGCACACACCGAGGACCTCATGCGGAATCGTCGTCCCTTCCAACGGAACGGCGTGCATGTCCTTGCGTGCCTTCTGCGTTGCTTTGGCAATGGCATCGGGCACGGTACGCGCCTTGCCGATACCAATGCCGACCTGTCCCTTGTTATCACCGACAACCGCCGTCACACGGAAACCAAATGTACGGCCACCCTTGACCACTTTGGCAACACGCGTGATGTCGACGATACGCTCATCCAGTTCGTCCCGTTCTTCCTCGCCCGCGCGATTTCGGGAGTTTCGTCTTCGTTCTGCCATACTTCACTTCCTCCAGCTGGACGCAGTGAACAGCGCGCCGCTAACTAGAAATCCAGGCCGGCCTTACGCGCCGCCTCAGCGAGGGCCATAACACGGCCATGATACTTGTAGCCCCCACGATCAAAAACGACCTGCTTTACACCCTTAGCCAGTGCCCGCTCGGCAACAACCCTGCCAACGACGCTTGCCTGTTCAGTCTTCTTGAGCCCGGCTACCTGATCACGAACCTCATGATCGATCGTAGACGCGGATGCCAGCGTCAGACCGGCGCTGTCATCGATAACCTGAGCATAGATATGATTCAAGCTTCTGAAGACATTCAGACGTGGACGTACTGGCGTTCCTATCACGCGTTTGCGGATATGTGCATGACGCCGATCTCGGGCTTTCTCACGGTTAACTTCTGGTTTCATCTTTTCTCAACCCTCAGTACCACGGTCTTGATTTGCTGGATCGAGAACAACCACGCCCCTTGAACATCAGTTCAGTGAGCAAGTTGTGCCCGCACCCATCAACTTCCACACTACACTTGACCAGTCTTCCCGGCCTTGCGCCGTACCACCTCATCGATGTAGCGAATCCCCTTGCCCAGATAGGGCTCGACAGGACGCCAAGCTCGGATTTCGGCAGTAACACGGCCTACTACCTCTTTATCATAACCCTTGACGGTGACCGTGCCGGCTCGGGGGTTAGCCTCGAACTCGATCCCTTCAAGTGGCTCCACGACTACGGGATGCGAAAAACCAAGGCTCATAACCAAGTTCTTGCCCTGAAGCTCCGCGCGGTACCCTGTACCACGGATCTCCAGCATCTTGCTGTATCCCTCGGTTACCCCGATAACCATATTATTGATGAGTGCACGTGTCAGGCCGTGCAGCGCTTTGTTACTGCGCTCATCGTTAGGGCGCTCAACCCGAACCACGCCATCCTTGAGAGTGATGGTCATGCCGGGATTGAACTTCTGCGTCAGTTCCCCTTTGGGGCCCTTGACCGTGACCGTGCTTCCCTCAATGGTCACATCAACCACAGATGGAACCGGGACCGGCATCTTTCCTATACGAGACACTGTCTACCTCCCTATTCCCCACCGGCAGCGCGCCTTCAAGGCCACGGCTACCAGACGTAACACAGGATCTCGCCGCCCACATTGAGTCGGCGCGCCTGCTGCCCCGTAAGGACCCCTTTAGGCGTGGAGAGCACTGCAATGCCCATACCACTCCGAACCCACGGGATCTCCTTGACGGCTGTATAGATACGGCGCCCAGGCTTGCTGACACGCTTCAAGTCCGTGATGACCGCACGCTGGTGCTTCACGTCACCCACATACTTGAGAGCTAACTGCAACACTGGATACTGACTATCCTCATCTTTAACCACACGGTAATCGTTGATGTACCCCTCGTCCTTGAGGATTTTGGCGATCGAGATCTTCATCTTGGACGAAGGTATCGACACCATCGTGTGTTTGGCCATCAAAGCATTCCGTGTTCGTGCCAGCATATCGGCAATTGGATCTGTCATTGTCATCCTAGCACCCCCTCACCAACTGGACTTGACCATACCGGGGATTTTCCCCTCCAAGGCCAGTTCACGGACACAGATTCGGCACATACCGAATCGACGATAGTAGCCTCTGGGCCGCCCACAGCGAGAACAACGATTGCGCACACGCACTTCGTATTTACGCCGGGTTTCGCGAATCGGCATACAAGTTGTCGCCATACTTCACTCCTTGTTCAAAACTCCACAGCTCTCGCGCTTGCTTCGATCGCTGCCTTAACGCTGAAACGGCATCCCGAGCAATTCAAGAAGTCGCCGGGCCTCTTCGTCAGTCTCAGCTGATGTGTTGATCGAGATCTCAAAACCTCGAACCTTATCGATGCTGTCATAGGCGACCTCCGGGAACAACAGTTGCTCACGAACGCCAAGCGTGTAATTGCCACGACCATCCAGCTTGTCCGGCACGCCCCGGAAGTCCCGCGTACGCGGAAGCGCCACGCCGATCAGACGATCCAGGAACGCCCACATACGCTCGCCCCGCAACGTCACCTTGGTCCCGATCGCACGCCCTTCACGCAACTTGAAGTTGGCGATAGAACGACGAGCGTGAGTTACCACCGGCTGCTGACCCGTAATCGTCCGCAGATCGTTGACAGCATACTCCACGACCTTCGGGTTATCCAGAGCCTCACCCAGACCGATGTTCAGGACGACCTTGCGGATGCGGGGAACCTGCATCACATTCTTGTAGCCAAACTCTTTGATGAGCTCCGGCACGACCTTATCACGGTATTCTTCTCTCAACCGTTGCATCGTCCCCATCTCCTAATCAATGGCCCCGCCGCACTTGCGGCAAATACGCACCTTCGTGCCATCCACCACGTCGTAGCCCACACGCGTCGCTGCATCGCAGCTTGGGCAGACCAGCATCACGTTGGACAGATGGATGGGTGCCTCAAACTGAACTCGCCCACCCTGAACCTGCGAGCGGCCAGCACGCTGTGCGCTCTGGTGCTTGATGCGCATATTGACCGTAGAAACTACGACGCGGCCTTTCTGCAGCAACAGGCGCAACACTTCGCCACGCGCACCGAGGTCATCGCCAGCGATCACCTCTACAGTATCACCTTTCTTAATCCGATTCATTTCACTTCCTCATCACCGGCACTAGATCACTTCAGGCGCCAGCGACACGATCTTCATGAAGCCCTCTTCGCGCAACTCACGCGCAACAGGACCGAAGATACGCGTACCGCGGGGGTTCGCCCCGTCTGTGTCCAGGATAACCGCGGCATTATCGTCGAAACGGATATAGGACCCATCCGACCGACGATACTCTTTGACGACACGTACGATCACAGCACGAACAACTTCACCCTTCTTCACAGAGGACGTTGGAGATGCCGACTTCACCGTAGCTACAATGAGATCGCCGACATAACCATAGCGACGCCCCGAGCCTCCCAGCACCTGAATGCAGAGCAACTCCTGAGCCCCTGTATTATCAGCAACCTTCAAGCGTGTTTCACGTTGGATCATTGCACGACTCCCTACACGTCCGCCTAGGCGGCACGTTCCAGAATTTGCTCCACAGCCCAGCGCTTCCGCCGGCTGTAGGGGCGTGTCTCGATTATCTGGACCCGATCACCGACATGGCACGCATTCTCTTCGTCGTGAGCCATATACTTCTTCGTTGAACGGACTACCTTCTGATAAAGTCTGTGGCGGTACCGTCGCTCAACAGTCACAACCACCGTCTTATCCATCTTGTCACTGGTCACCAGACCGACCAGCCGTCGCCGTTGTCCCTTCATGCGGCTGCTCCTTCACTCGTCTCTGCTGCTAGCTCTCGCTCACGCAGGACCGTCAGGATACGAGCAATGTCCTTGCGGACTGCACGTAGTCGATTGTGATCCTGCAAGCTGCCAGCGTACCACTGCTGGCGCAGGTTGAACAATTCGCGACGGGTCTCCTGCAGGCGAGTACGCAGCTCCTCTGATGTTATTTCTCGAATCTCACTGGCGCGCATACCTACTCTCCTGCTTCTCCACCATACTCGATACGAGTGATGATCTGGGTCTTGATAGGCAACTTATGAGATGCCAGGCGCAATGCCTCGCGTGCAACCTCATCATCGATACCAGCAACCTCGAACAGCACCCGACCGGGACGCACTACAGCGGCCCAGTAGTCAACCTCACCCTTACCCTTGCCCATGCGCGTTTCAGCAGGCTTGCTGGTGATGGGCTTGTCAGGGAAAACGCGTACCCAGTACTTGCCGCGGCGGCGCATATGGTGCACGATGGCACGGCGAGCGGCCTCGATCTGACGCGCAGAAACCCAGGCGGGCTCCAGTGCCTGTAGACCGTAGTCACCGAAGCTCACATCCACGCCTCGGGACTCTTTGCCCGTCATTCGTCCGCGATGTTGTTTACGATATTTGACGCGTTTCGGCATCAACATAGCTCGACCTCCTTACCCTCAGGGTTAGCGTGCTTCTTCCATAGCTGAGGACTGTCCGGGGAGAACTTCCCCCTTGTAAATCCACACCTTAACGCCGATTCGCCCATAGGAAGTCGCAGCTTCTTCCTGCGCGTAGTCGATGTCAGCGCGCAGCGTCTGCAGCGGCACACGCCCTTCGCGCATCCAAGTCACGCGAGCCATCTCAGAACCCGCCAAACGTCCCTTGCACTGAACCTTGATGCCCTCGGCCCCCGCGCGCATCGCCTGTCGCAGCGCACGTTTCATCGCGCGGTTATGATAGATACGCTTCTCAAGCTGGGAGACAATGTTCTCGGCAACGAGCTTGGCATCCAGGTCCGGCAGCTTGATCTCCTGGACATCGATATGCACCCGCTTCCCGCCCGTCAGCACCTCGATATCATGACGCAGCGCCTTAACGTTTTCCCCTTTGCGACCGATCACCACACCCGGACGTGCGCTCCAAATGATCACGGAGAGCTGATTCGGAGGAAAGCGCTCGATCTCAATGCGAGAAACGCCACTCTGCCCATCGCGGGATCGTGCCCGCATTTGGTCGGCGACCAAATCACGGACAGCCATGTCCTCGATCAACAGATCCGCATACTCGCGACCTTCGGCAAACCAACGAGACTTCCAATCCCGGATAACCTTCAGACGAAAACCATAGGGATGTACTTTGCGCCCCAAGACAAGCCTCCTTAGAACTAAGCTTCCAGTCGTTCTTCAAGAACGACTGTGATATGGGATGAGCGCTTGCGAATAGGGCGATAGCGTCCACGGCTTCCCCAACGCGCTCGCCAGCCCTTCCCGGGCATAACGCCGGGACCTTCATCAGCAGCGATCTTGGCAATGTACAAGCTATTGATGTCCAACCCCTTCTCGTCTGCGTTGGCGACGGCAGAGTGGATCAACTTGTAGACGGGAACAGCGGCCGCATGGGGCATCATGCTCAATGCATCCAGAGCCTGCTGTGCCGCCAGACCTCTCACTGCGTCGATCACGCGCCGCACCTTCAAAGGCGTCATCGGGATGTGTTTTGCTGTAGCTTCAGCGGTTTCCAGCATCATCTTACCTCATCATAACCCGGACCTTCTTTTCCCTGGCCACATGGCCACGGAAAGTCCGGGTCGGTGCAAACTCACCCAGCCGATGCCCCACCATGTTCTCGGTGACATATATCGGCACGTGGCGACGACCGTCATGAACAGCCAACGTATGCCCAACCATCTGCGGAAAGATCACGGATGCCCGCGACCAGGTGCGAATCACACGCTTGGTGCCGGTCCGGTTCATCTCCTCGACCTTCCGCAGCAGTTTCGGCTCTACGTACGGTCCTTTCTTCAAGGAACGTGACATAACAACTACCTCCCTTACTAGCGGCGACTGTCAGAACCAGACTGACGCCGTCGAACAATATACTTGTCTGTATCTTTGTTGTGACGCGTCTTCCGTCCCAAGGTCCGCCATCCCCAAGGAGACTTCGGGCCAGGCATACCGATCGGCGAGCGACCTTCACCACCACCATGCGGGTGATCACGCGGCGACATGGCCGAACCACGAACCGCCGGGCGCCAACCCTTCCAGCGCTTGCGACCAGCCTTGCCCAGCTTCACGTTAGCATGTTCCTCGTTGCCAACCTGACCGATGGTCGCCATACAGGTTTGACGAACCAGACGCATCTCACCACTCGGCAGACGCAGTGTCACGTAGCCGTCCTCTTTGGCCATCACCTGCGCCGACGCACCAGCGGCACGCACCATCTGCCCACCGCGACCCGGATAGAGCTCCACATTGTGGATCGTAGTACCCAGCGGGATACGCTCCAGAGGCAACGCATTGCCAACACGGATCTCAGCCTCAGTCCGTGAGCTGATCACCGAATTCCCAACCTTGAGCCCTATAGGTGCCACAATGTAGCGCTTCTCGCCGTCGGCGTAGATCAACAAAGCGATACGCGCAGAACGATTGGGATCGTACTCAATCGAATCGACGCGGGCAGGAATATCCAACTTATTGCGCTTGAAGTCGATGATGCGGTACTTTCGCGCGTGCCCACCACCTCGATGCCGCACAGTGATGCGACCATAGCTGTTACGCCCAGCTTTCCGAGTCAAAGACTCAACCAGGCTCTTCTCAGGCGTGGTGCGCGTGATCTCCTCAAACGTCTGTCCCGTCATATGACGGCGACCAGGGGAGGTCGGGTTGTATTTCTTGATCGCCATACTAAGCCTCCAATGCCTCAATGCGCTCGCCTGGCGCCAACGTCACCACAGCCTTCTTCCAGGGCGCGCGTCGCGTCGATTGACGTCGTCCGCGCAACCGGCTGATCTTGCCGGGCATAACCATCGTGTGCACGCGATTGACATCCACACCGTAGATCTGCTCAACTGCCCGCTTAATCTCAAGTTTGTTCGCGTTCATATGGACTACAAAGACGTACTTATCCTGCTCGCGCAGTATATAAGCTTTCTCCGTTTCCAAAGGTCGCACGATTATGTCGTAGATTCTCATCTGGCCTACTCCTCGCCCCCGGCACTCTTGGCTACACCCGTGCCCAGAATCAACTCGATGACCTTAAGGGACGCCACCGACAGCACAACCGTCTCGGCATTCAGAAGATCACGGATATTCAGGTAGTGGGCGCGCAACGTCCGGGCCGTCGCGAGATTTCGTACCGACAGCTCAACAGACTCGTTGCGCTCCGGGAGCAAGACCAGCGTCTTGCCCTTACCCGACGCAATCTGGCGCAGCGTCCTGGCCATCTCTTTTGTCTTGGGAGCGGCCATTTTCAATTCATCAACAACCACCAACTGCTGCTCTGCGGCCTTCACGGAAAGTGCGGAGCGCAGTGCTGCACGGCGCATCTTGCGGGGCATCCGCTTCTCATAGGAGCGCGGCTGCGGCCCGTGAGCGACGCCACCACCGACGAAAATCGGGGCATTCCGGCTGCCGTGACGTGCACGACCGGTTCCCTTCTGGCGATACCACTTCGCCTTCGTGCGGTTGTTCTCACTTCGAGTTTTCGCCTTGTGCGTTCCCAGACGGGCGTTTGCCAACTGACGAACCAGAGCCTGGTGCATCAAGGGAACATTGACCGGGGCTTCAAAGATCTCCGGGCGCAACTCGACCTCACCGACCTTCCCCCCCTGCATATCAACGATGGGAACAAGCATTACCTACCTCCCTTTCGAACCCGTTGTTTCACAGCGCCCTTGACCAAAACCAGGGCCCCCTTAGGTCCAGGAACAGCGCCGCGCACAGCCAGGAGGTTACGTTCCGGATCGACCAACACCACTTCCAGATTCTGAACGGTGACTCGTTTGTTCCCCATGTGACCGGGCATCTTCTGACCCTTCCAGACCTTGCCCGGGGTCGCACAAGCACCGATGGAGCCGGGCGCGCGCTCACGATCGGACTGACCGTGCGTCCGCGGGCCACCAGCGAAACCGTAGCGCTTCACCACACCGGTGAACCCACGACCCTTGGAACGGCCCACGACATCAACGCGCTGACCGGACTCGAAGATGTCTACAAGAATCTTCTCACCAAGTTCGAAAGTCTCATCAGCCCGAGTGCGAACCTCGCGCAGATACCGCAGCTGAGGTGCACCAGCCCTCTCCAAGTGCCCCACCTCACCCTTGGTCAGATGCTTGGCTTTCGCGTTGCCGAAACCGAGTTGCACAGCCCGATAACCATCACGTTCGGGTGTGCGAACTTGTGTCACGTAGCATGGCCCAGCTTCGACAACCGTGACGGGCACAACAATGCCATCCTCACGGAAGATCTGGGTCATTCCTACCTTACGTCCGATAATACCTTTCACTACGTCCTCCTAGGGACTGCCAACGCTCGTGCACAGTCGCAATCAAGAACAGGCAGGGCCTGTCCGACAGACCGTACACTTCCCGCGCCACATCATCCCGAATTCTTTCACACGATCCCCCTGGCCGTGCACCCTAATACTCAACGAGCCACGACCAGGGGGCGGGTGTTCAGCGTATGTGAAGACCAAACGATTAAAGTTTGATCTCGATGTCGATGCCTGCGGGCATGTTGAGCCGCATCAGCGTATCGATCGTCTTAGAATCCGGATCTTGGATATCGATCAGACGCTTGTGCGTACGAATCTCGAAATGCTCGTGGGTGTCCTTGTCGATGAACGGAGACCGGCGCACCGTAAACCGTTCAATTTTCGTCGGCAGGGGAACCGGCCCCACGACACGGGCACCTGTTCGCTCTGCCGCCTCAACGATCCGGCGAGCGGACTCGTCCAGAATGCGATGATCATACCCCTTCAACCGAATGCGAATGCGTTGTTTGGCCATTGAACCACCTAGCTAGACTAGAGCTGCCCTACGATTTTGGTAATCACACCGGCGCCAACAGTCAGGCCGCCCTCGCGGATCGCGAAGCGGTGACCTTCTTCCAGAGCCACTGCCGAGCCCAACTCAACGGTCATAGTGGTGCGATCACCAGGCATGACCATCTCGACACCCTCAGGTAGCTCGACAGCGCCGGTGATGTCCATGGTGTTGATGTAGAACTGAGGCTTGTAGCCGGTGAAGAACGGCTTATGGCGACCGCCCTCATCCTTGCGCAAGATGTAGACCTCAGCCTCGAACTTGCGGTGAGCATGGATCGAGCCAGGGGCAGCCACGACAACGCCACGACCCACCTCATCCTTGCCTACACCGCGCAGCAGCAGACCGGCGTTGTCACCAGCGATAACAACCGGGAGTATCTTGTGGAACATCTCCATAGAGGTCACAACTGTATTGCGGGGCTTGTCGTACATACCACCAACCAGCTCGACCGGAGTGTTGGGCTTGAGCGTACCGCGGTCAACACGACCGGTCACAACCGTTCCACGACCCTTGATAGAGAAAACGTCCTCAATGGGCATCAAGAACGGAAGCTCCTCGTCACGCAGCGGCGTTGGGATGTACTCATCCACCACACGCATCAGCTCCCAGATGGAAGCATACGCGGGATCATCGGGGTCATCGCTCTCGCAGTTCAGGGCCGCCAGAGCGGAACCCTGAACGATGGGGGTCTCATCGCCGGGGAACTCGTAGCTGTCCAGCAACTCACGGATCTCCAGGTCAACCAGCTCAAGGAGCTCGGGGTCGTCCATCAGGTCAACTTTGTTCAAGTAGACCACGATCGCCGGAACCTCGACCTGACGCGCGAGGAGAATGTGCTCGCGCGTCTGAGGCATCGGGCCATCGACCGCGGAGACAACCAGGATAGCACCGTCCATCTGGGCAGCACCGGTGATCATGTTCTTGATGTAGTCACGGTGACCGGGGCAGTCCACGTGGGCATAGTGACGGTTCTCAGTCTCATACTCAACGTGCGAAATTGCCACAGTCAGGATCTTGGTTGCATCGCGACGGAACATCTTCGCATCAGCCTTCGCAACTTCGTCGTATCCCTTGAACTCGGCCCATCCCTTGAGGGACAGGGTCCGCGTGATTGCGGCGGTCAGGGTGGTCTTGCCATGATCGATGTGACCAATAGTACCGACATTCACGTGCGGCTTAGTGCGCTCAAATACCTCTTTAGCCATTGCTTACTTCTCCTTATTCTGCTTTCAGATTAGTCAGTGTTCTCTGTGATTACTTCTTGTTGTGCCGCTACCGATAAATAGCTCTGTGCGCAGAGCCTCTGACACTTATGCATTCGTGCAGCGTGACATCTACTCGCCATAGCCATACACGATTGCATCCATCTGCCGAGAATCCACCGGTACATAATGGTGGAACTCCATAGTAAACGTGCCGCGCCCCTGTGTTGAACTTCGCAGGTCGGTGGCGTACCCGAACATACTAGATAGGGGGACGTAGGCCCGAACCACCTGACCGCCCCCGGGACGAGGTCCCATAGACTTGATATCGGCGCCGCGGGCATTCAAGTCCCCCAGCACTTCACCAACAAACCTCTCTGGCACCACTACTTCCACGTCCATCGTTGGCTCAAGCAGAATCGGCCTTGCCGCCTCCACCGCCTGCCGGAAAGCTTGTGCGGCCGCTGCCTTGAATGCTATTTCCGTGGAAAGCACCTCATCAACTTCCATTGCCACGAGACGAATTTCGATACCAACCAGCGGGTATCCGGCGAGATAGCCACTATCCAACGACTCAAGCGCCCCAGCTCTGATAGCCTCAACATACTGGGCCATCAGGTCTTGCGGACGCGAAAGATTGATAAATCCGGATGCTTCCCGTGCCTCGGTAGGGCTGACCTCCAACACTACCCGGGCATATTGGGGCTTACCAGCCAGCATTCGGTCGAATACGACCTCGGCTTGACCGGTTTGCGTGACAGTTTCCCGATACGCGACTCGCGGCTTTCCAACATTTGCCTCTACCCGGAACTCTCGTAGCAATCTGTTAACGAGAACCTCCAGGTGCAGCTCTCCCATTCCCCACAAGGTTGTCTGACCTGTGCCCTCATCCATACGGACTCGGAAAGTAGGGTCTTCTTCCGTCAATCGCGCGAGCGACTCATTAAGACGATCCTGATCTCCAACCGTCTTAGGCTCGATCGCGACGGAGATAACCGGCTCCGGGAAACGGATAGATTCCAGGACGATCGGTGCGTGCATAGCCGAAAGCGTGTCACCGGTCACCGTGTTTTTCAACCCCACGGTTGCACCGATATCGCCGGCCTTCAGTTCATCGACCTCCTCTCGGCGGTCAGCGAACATTCTAAGTAGCTTGCTCACACGCTCGCGGCTGCTGTTACCCGCATTTAGGTAAACATTGCCACGGACCAGAGTCCCCGAATAAACCCGGAAGTAAGCTAATCGTCCCGAGTACGGGTCTGTCGCTATTTTAAAGATCAATGCAGCCAACGGCGCCTCAGGATCCGCAGGCCTTTCTTCCACTCGTTTCTTCTTGGTATTCATCCCCTTCACCGGCGGTATATCCAACGGCGAAGGAAGAAAATCCACAACTGCATCCAACAGAGGTTGCACACCCTTGTTGCGCAATGACGAGCCGCACAAAACGGGTTGGATCACCCCTGTGATCGTCGCCTGACGAAGCGCCCGGCGCAGATCATTCGGGGATATCTCCCCACCCTCAAGATAAGCCAACATCAGCTCATCGTCGGTCTCGACAATCGCCTCGAGCATCACCTCGCGGGCAACCAGAGCGTCCACCTCGACCGACTCTGGGATCGGAATGTACTCCGGTGTCCGACCCAACTCGTCGGGCCAGCTCACCCCCCGCCACTCGATCAGGTCAATCACCCCCTGAAACTCAGACTCTGAGCCAATGGGCCACTGAATCGCTACCGGGTTGGCCTCCAGGCGATCGCGAATGGTCTCCACTGCGTGGGCGAAGTCAGCCCCCAGCTTATCCATCTTGTTGATGAACGCGATCAGCGGGACATTGAACTCGCGGGCCTGTCGCCATACCGTCTCAGACTGGGGCTCAACGCCTGCAGTGCCATCAAAGACCACGATACCACCATCAAGCACCCGCAGACTGCGCTGGACCTCAGCAGTGAAATCGATATGTCCCGGCGTATCAACGATGTTAATCTGGAATTCTCGCCAGAAACACGTCACCGCAGCGGACGTAATCGTAATTCCCCGTTCCCGCTCCTGATCCATCCAGTCGGTAATGGTTGTGCCATCATCGACATTACCAAGACGATATGTACGCCCGGTATAGAAAAGGATGCGTTCCGTCGTTGTGGTCTTGCCCGCGTCGATGTGAGCAATGATCCCAATATTGCGTATATTCTCTAGTGAAAGTTCTTCGGTCATCGCTCTGCCCTCGATAGCAAGTTTGCCTAGCGACGACCCTCTTGGAACCTACCTCAAAAAAGAGCCGCAGCTTAGAAACGGAGATGGGCAAATGCGCGGTTGGCTTCCGCCATCCTCAACGCGTCTTCGCGTCGCTTAACTGCCGCCCCAACACCGCTTGCCGCATCAATCAGCTCAGCCGCCAGCTTCGCAGCCATACCACGACCGCCGCGACTGTGCGCCGCGGCCAGAATCCAGCGGATCCCGAGCGCGAGCTGCCGGTACTGCGGAACCTCAATCGGAATCTGATAGGTTGCGCCACCCACACGGCGAGGCTTAACCTCAACCGGCGGCATCACATTCTGCAAGGCCTCGTTGAAGACCTCAATGCCCGGTCGATTCGAGCGGGCTTCTGCCGTATCCAGCGCCTCATACATAATCCGCTGCGCAGTGCTCTTCTTGCCACCCTTCATCATACGATTGATGAACTTCTGGAGAGGCACGCTGCCATAACGGATGTCGGGGGCTATTATTCGCTTAGGCGGACGGTTTCGTCTTGACATATTTACTCCATCCTCACAACTACGACTCGACCTTCGTTCCGTACTTGGAACGCCGCTGCCGCCGCCCACTCACACCCGCGCAATCCAAAGCACCGCGCACAATGTGGTAGCGAACACCGGGCAAATCCTTCACACGCCCACCACGAACCAAAACAACAGAGTGCTCCTGCAAATTGTGCCCCTCACCGGGGATATAGGCAGTCACCTCGATGCGATTCGAAAGCCGCACACGGGCGATCTTGCGCAATGCCGAGTTAGGCTTCTTTGGCGTCGCAGTACGCACAATTGTACAAACGCCCCGCTTTTGGGGATTGCCACGCCTAACACGAGAGCGCTTGCCGCCCTGATTCGTGTTCACATTGTAGGCGAGCGCCGGCGACTTCGGCAGTCGCTTCTTCGGCTTACGTCCTTTTCGCACCAACTGATTGATTGTCGGCACTGTCTCTCCTCCTATAACCCTTGCCGTTGTTTCGCATCGAAGAAGGCCATCTACGCTGCGATGGCCTCCTCGTTGTCGACCCTATGATTATCCAACTTGTCAATGACAAGCCAACTCAGCATCCCTTTGCGAAAAAGAAGTCTACCACAGAAGCTAGAAAGGTCAACTCCTCACAGCACTCCGAACTCAGTCCCGTGGCGCCAGGCCCAACAACCCCATTCCCAACTTCGGAAGCTGCGCCCGCCGGTCGTCACGACCGAAGTGCAGGACTTCACCGGACTCCGTCACCGCCTCTACGGAAAGCGACAAGCTCTGTAACTCCTTCACCAACACCTTGAACGATGCCGGGATTCCCGGCTCCTCGATGGGCAACCCTTTGACGATGGATTCGTAGGCCTTGACGCGCCCCTGTACATCATCAGATTTGATGGTCAGCATCTCCTGAAGCGTGTACGCTGCCCCATATGCCTCGAGCGCCCAAACCTCCATCTCACCGAAGCGCTGGCCACCGAACTGCGCCTTACCACCCAGCGGCTGCTGCGTGACCAGCGAGTACGGC
>Ga0209121_10001668_pt1 | contig 23238 bp, 19 predicted proteins | sample Cruoilmetagenom3_FD_187292 | JGI IMG/M metagenome (GOLD analysis project Ga0209121, IMG submission 187292) | Oil polluted marine microbial communities from Coal Oil Point, Santa Barbara, California, USA - Sample 3 (SPAdes) (version 2) | ecosystem: Environmental > Aquatic > Marine > Oil seeps ... | reverse complement strand
CATCCCCCCCAGGGCAACCCCCTTCCACGACGGCAGGAACAGCCACGCCAGCCACCCCCCCAGCAGCGCCAATAGCCCCAGCGCCAGCAGCCCTTGCGTGCGCAGCGGTTGTGCCCGGTCGGAGACAGCCCCGTAGCCCCGGGCGACCATCGCCTCGGCCAGCCCCATCGAGCGCTCCAGCCCACTCACCAGCAGCGGCACGACGATGGGCAGCCAGTCGCGCAAGCCGCGCACGCGGTGTCCGCGCACCGCCTGGGCCTCGCGGATGCGGGCCAGGCTGTGGGTCGTCTGCGGGATGAAGGTAAGGGCGATAGAGAGCACAACGCCGGCCTCGTGGAAGGAGCGTGGCACGAGCCGTACCAGGTCGTGCACCGGTGTCACCTGGTTGAAGACAGCGAAAGCGCCGAAGATGGCCGTCAGCGTGAGGCCATTCGTCGCGCCAAAGACGAGCGCCTCCAGCGTCACCGGTCCGCCCAACAGCGGGAGCCAACCAGGCAGGCGAAAGAGCACCGTGTCGCCCAGGTGAGCGGTCAGGCCGTTGAACATGGCGGCCAGAGGAACCGCCACGGCCGCAAAACGGAGCGGCGAAAGGAGCACCCGCCGGTCTCGCACAGGCGCACAGGCGACACCCACTACCGCTGTGATCAGCAGCAACAGGACAGCATAGAGCGGGTTGCGAGTGGACGAGGCCGCCGCCAGCGCCGTCAGCGCCCAGAGAAGCCATACACGTACGTCAAGCATAGAGACGTACCTTCTCATCACTGGGGCCGGTCTCACGACCGTGCCCCCAGGGGTGTACCTCGAAATGAAAACGGCGCTGGAAGCGAGTGAGCGCCCGTATCGTCGGCGCACCCAGCAGAAGGATCAACGCCACGTTGCCCACTGCTCGTACCAGGTCCCACCCCAGCGAAGTCACTGCGTAGAACGCGGCGTAACGGGCCAACGTCTCGCCCAGGCCGATGCCCGGCCTCCAGGTCTGCCCTGCCGTCCCCACAGCGAAGGGCCAGAAGTAGACGTTCATAATCGCGCCGAAAAGCAGGCCCCAGGTGAAGGCGAAGAGGCTCAAAAAGCCCAAATCCCAAAGCCCAACCCCCCAATTTGGGCTTTGGGATTTGGGCTTTGGGATTTTCCTCAGCCAACTGGCGGTGAGGCCGATCCAGCCCGCGGCGAACATCTGGTAGGGGAGCCACGGCCCCACGCCGCCGGTGATGAGGGCCGACGTGAGCATCGCGAAGATGCCCATCAGGAAGCCGAAGCGCCCGCCGAAGACGTAGCCGGCCAGGATGATGGGCGCGAAGATGGGCGAGAAGCCGCCCGGCATAGGAACGGCGACCTCGATGAAGCGCAACACACTGGTGATGGCGACCAGCACGCCCAGCGTGGCGACCATCTTGGCACTGATCGCCTGCCCCTGTAGTTCTACCAGCAACGCGACCAGCGATAGCCCCACCAGCGCCGTCGTCACCAGCGGCGCGTCCTGGCCGTGGGCGATGCCGAGAAGCCCGGTAGCCCTCGTGTCGAGGAAAAAGGGATAGACGAAAGCCAGGACACCGATGGCAGCGCTGAAGGCGTAGATGGCACTGCTCAGAACGCGATGCATCAGATATGTCTCCCGCGAGGCCCAGCCATGGTCAGCCATCCCGCCAATCCCAGAACCACGATGCCGAAGACGATGTAGCCAAAGGGATTGACGTCGCGCTCGTGAGCCTCAGCAGGATGGATAGGCGTGACAGTGGGGAGGGGGGTTGGCTGGCTGGTTGGTGAGATAGTTGGTTGGCTGGCAAGTGGAGCAGCGGGATCTGTGAGCTGTGGTGTATCTGTGGGTAAGATGGGTGTTGGGAGCGGATCCGGAGTGACGGTCAGGGACGGAGGCTGAGCAGCGGTGGTTGGGGTCGCGGGCTGAACAGCGATGGTTGGTGTCGCGGGCTGAACAGCGGTGGTTGGTGTCGCGGGCTGAACGGCAATGATTGGGGATGCGGACTGAACCGAGTCGGGCAGACAGACCTGCTCGAAGGCTACGATCGGAGGAGCGGTGGAGCCGTCGCCCCACACCCAGCCGTCCACATCGCCATTGTGTACCTGCCAACCGCTGGCACCGACGCCAGAGATGGCCCAGGAGCCATCGGGACGACGGTGGGAGTAGACCCAGTAGGCGCACGGGTTGCCCCGGCATTGGCAGAAGCAGTCATGGCCCACGAAGCAGCCTTCGCCACCGATCGCACAGACGCCGTAGCCCAATCCCCCGTAGGCATCCAGCACAACCCCCAGGCCAGAGCGCCGCAGCAATTCCGCGCCGCTGATGCTCTCCTCGGCGAAGGCAACGCAGACGCTGACGACGTTCCCGTCACCGTGCACCACGACCAGGCCCGCCCGGTGCAGGTCAGGCTGCTGAGCTCGAATGGGTGCAGCCAGCACAGCAACCAGGATCAAACTCAAGATACCGATTCGCAGACGCATTGTTCAGAAATCCCAGTAGAGGCCCTGCACCAGCGGGGATATCCTTGCCGAAGCAGGGCCTCGTCTACTCGTCTGCTTTCCCGCGCTAGTGACGGCGCAGGGCGAATCCCGCACCCAACGCGGCAACGCCCAGCGCGACCAGACCCACGGGCAGCAGAACAGTCCCGCCCGATTCGGGCAGGAGGACAACGCCTGAATCTGTCACAGGCCCCGGCACGTTGATCGCCCCAACACGCGGTAGGTGCACGAAGGTATAGCCCGCCACGGCGGGAATAGCTTGCGCGGTTGCCAGCACGTTGGGGTAGGGCATAGCCGCCTGCCAGAAGAAAGTACCACTAGTGGGATCGTGCAACGCGACTAGCGCGCCGAGGGGATCGGTGCCGCTGGGCGTCCAGTTACTCAGCGACTCGCCTGCTGCCAGGAGCGCTTGCAACACGACGGCGGTGGAGTTGGCGTCCGTGTCAGTGCCGTAGTCGGAGGGGTTTTGGTAGGGGAAGCCACCGTCGTCGTTCTGTACACGATGGAAGTAGGCAAAGGCCTCGCCAATCTCGTTCCGGTGGTCAGTGACGAGCAGTGCCTGGACAGCCAGAGCGGTCGTGTTGGTGTCACCAGTGCCAGCCGTCGTGCCGCCAAAGAGCGCCCACGCGCCATCAGTACACTGGCTATCCAGCAGGTACTGGGCAGCCCCCTCGGGAACCGGCTGACCGGTACTGAAGAGCGCCAACATCACCAGTGCCTGATCGAAGATGGTGCTGCCGTAAGAGCCGGCAGCGTCATCGTAGGCCGCGTTTAGTTCGGCGATAAGATCATGCCCGGCGAACGCCATCGGGTCCTGCCCGGTTGCCAGCAGCGCCAGCACGGCCTTGGCCTTCAGGCCGAGTTTGTCCACCGCGCCCCCTACGACCTGGGCGTAGAGGTAATCTAGAGGCGAGTTGCCGCCATCCGATACCCACGTGCTGGCGTCCCGCCCGTCCGCGGCGATAGCCAGAATGACATCACAGGTCGTGCCCATGTCGGATCCCTCGCTGAAACCATTGGTGAAACCGCCGTCAGGCTGTTGCTGAGCAGCCAAGTAGTCCAGCCCTATCCCGATTGGGTCTTCTGCCTGCGCCGGTAGAGCAAAAGCCACGAGTAAAGCCACAGCAAGCCAACTCGTTACAAATACACGAGACACACGAGACATCAGAAACCCCCTTGGTTTTTTGTCATTGATCATTGTTCATTGGTCATTGAAAAAGCCCTCCCCCTTACGTTTCCTGGGGAAGGGCCACTGGTGCTATAAAACCCTTCATGCGCCACCCCCTTTCCGCGAAGGTTGCTGTGTGCACTGGCAGAGGCGGGTATCCTGGCTTATTAGTCTTATAGCCTTGTAGTCCGGTGGTCTTGTAGTCACATTGCCTGACTATTTGACTACCTGACGACTATCTGACTAACCTACAGTTGCGGGACAGCGCCGGACTTCGACCGGCTTCCCCCTTTGTGCCCCTCGCATCCGGGCTTTGGGGAACCTCTGCCATAGCAGTATGCGATTGTGGCATAAGTATAGCACAGGGAGGACGGACTGTCAAATCGAATCTCCCGCCAATCTGGCTATCCGCACCTGAGAGATGGCCCTGGGCGCCACATGCAATTCAACATCTTCTCACCCCTCTTCGCCGATTGGCTGCTGGCGGAGATCAGCGTCGGAGCAGGCGAAGAGGCGGACGAGCACACGGCACAAGAATGGCTCGAAAATCGCGGGGGCATCGAACGGAGCACCTGGGACAGAATCGGGCGAACCTTCCCCAGGCTCAAGCAGCAGTACTGGCCCCTTCTCGGAGACTTCCTCAAGGAGGCCTCTGCCGAAGCGACAGCGGGACTCATTCTCCGCCTGGGTGGAATGTAGAGCACTGGAGCGGCGGGCCACGTTCGCCGCCGCCCCGCCACCGTCCCGGCACGGCCTAAGGCGCAGGCACAAATCCCAGAATCGTCTCAGGATACATGTCGGTCATGAGCAAGAAGCCCCGGCCGTCGAGGCGCACCACTCCTTCCCAGTTGCGAGAGTGATCGTCGTCAATCAACTCAAGTTGGATGGGAGGAGCACCAACGAGCGAAATGCCAGTTTCGGCGTATTGGAACTCCACCAATCGCTCGATGGTGGTGAACCGGGCGTGAGTGAGGCCCTCGCCGTACTTGGCCACCAGCGCGTCCGGTGCTGGTTTGAGTTTGGCGTCGTCTCCCGGCCAGAAATAGTTCAGCGCCCAAAAGCGACCGCCGCTGTCCAAGTCTGTGGCGTCGGTGATGCGGTATTCGACAGTAGGGAAGGGAATAGAGTCCAGGGGCTGGAGGGAGAGATCAAACGACCGGGCTACTGGTTCGGGGTTGACGGCTGCACCGTTCGCCTCGTAGATGGTGATGAGCCTGTCCCCCGCTACCAGCAGGGTCTCGTCGGTCATGTTGCTCAAGTCGGCCTGGGGTGGTATCTCAGTCATGGTAGTGGCGTCGAGGCACAGCACGCTCAGGTCAGGCGCTATCTCCCCCGCTACCAGATAGCCCAACATTGACGTTCCAGGCTTTGATTCGATGGTCACGAACACTCGATTACCCTGAAAGACGATGGCCTCGTATCCCTCAAATCCTTGGATCTGTCGGGCCAGGCCGGTGGCGACGAAGGCAACGTCCTGAGGTGTGATCGGTGCGTCGGATGTGCTATCCAGAAAGGCGAGAATGTCATCTTTGGGAATGGCAAAGACCTGCCCGTCGTCCTGGGATGCAAAGCGGTCAGGATACTGGGGCAGGACGATAAGATAATCGCCATACCAGGCCAGGCTTGAGACCTCAGCATCCTTGTCTGCCAGAGTTCCTGCCAGCGGAATGACCCTCACCAACTGTTCAGAAACTGTGGCGCTCGCGTCGGTAGGGACAGGCGATGCGATAACGGAGGGCGTTGTGGCAGCCGGGGCGGTGCCACAACCACCCAGTAACAAGATCGCTGCCAGGATCAGGAAGATGACAAACACATGCCTGGTTCTGAGCACTGGCTGATTCTCCATTCAATCCGTCTCCCGAATCCGTTGAAAAGTCGCCACGGAGATCGTCCTACGCGGCAACCCACATTCCCGCGCCAGGGTGTCATCTCTCAGCCGCACCTCCCATCGCCCCTCGCGCCCCAGCGCGGAGGATGCCAGCGCGCAGTGAGCCATCACGATGCCGGCATCAATCGGCGCAAGCCGCGCCAGCGCAAGCGTCAGATGATCTGACCTGACGATGAATCGCCACGGCTGGCGGTTGTGGGCCGAGGGGGCCAGCCGGGCATGCTCCAGTATGGTGACCAGAGTTGGATCGGCCCCATCCGGCGACCACGGCTCCCCCCAGCGCCCGGAGAAGACAATTTCCGTCAGGGGCTTTCGCCGGTGACCACCGGCCAACCGGCGCACGGTGCGGCTGTGGAAACGGCCCCAGCGATCCGTGGCGGGATAGCCCAGCGCACAGACCACCGCTACTATTTCTCCCGGCACCAGTCCCACGGCGTCCCCGGCACGCTGTGTGTCGTAGGAGCCACTCACCCAGCAGGTGCCCAACCCCATACTGGTCGCCTCCAGTACCACCTGCTCCAGCACATAGCCCAGGTCGAGCCGGGCCGTGTCGCTTCCCTCGGGCAGCACGCCCACCAGCAGGTGCGGCGGGTTCTGCACCAGCCCATAGGAGCCGATCATATAGGTGAGAACGCGCCGTGTCCGTTCCACGCCGCTGACCAGCGCGATGCGCGGGGGGACGCCGGTCAGATGGCCGGCCGCGCCAACCAGGCCAAGCAGTCGCTCAAGCAGAGCCAACTCTACTGGACGCCGGCCATAACTGCGGACGCTCACCCGTCGCCGCATAGCCGCGAGCACGTCCATTCAACCCGTCTCCTCACCCGCCAGCACAGCCTTCAGCGCCGCGATTGCCACCTCCAGCATCCCATCGTCCGGCTCGCGGGTCGTCAATCGCTGGAGCGCCAGGTTCGGCGCGATTATCACCCGCATCCAGGGCCGGTTGGCCAGGCGGGCTGTCAGGCGGAGAAACTCGTAGGCGATGCCTGCGATGACCGGAAGCAGCACGATTCGACTGAGCACACGCCAGAGCAATGACGGTGGGTTGAAAGGAGCGAATATCAGGACCGTCAACACAACCACTATCAAGAGAAAGGCCGTACCACAGCGGGTATGAGCTGTCGAGAAGGAACGCACATCGTCCACGGTCAGTGCCGCTCCCGCTTCGTGAGCGTTGACTGTCTTGTGCTCCGCGCCGTGGTAGGCGAACACGCGCCGCATGTCGGGCATAAAACCGACGGCCCAGATGTAGCCCACGATCAAGAGCAGCCGCACGATCCCTTCTAGCAGGGAACCAAGCCACTCCGAAGGGATAGCGAGCAGCCCCACCAGAAACGAGGGCAGCACCATGAAGAGTCCCACCCCCAGGCCGACTCCCAGAAGTGCCGTTCCCCAACTGGCAGGGCCCGAAAGCGAGACATCCTCGCCTACTGCCACATCGGCCGACATCATAAGCGCCTTCACCCCCAGACCGAGCGCGTCCCACAGCATAATCAACCCGCGCAAGAAAGGGATGCGGCTGATCGGGCCACGGTAGAGCGCCTCGTTTAACGGTTCCGTCTTCACGACGATGTGCCCCTCTGGATGGCGCAACGCGACCGCTAGCGTGCGCGATCCACGCATCATCACCCCCTCAATGACCGCCTGCCCTCCGTAGTTGAATGGTTTACCCACTGCATGCCTCCTCAGGGTGTGAGCGAGATTGTATACCCTGCCCCCCGTGTTGTCAAAGGTAGGGGCGCGGTCACCGCGCCCCTACGTCCATACACTGATTTGATAGGCGCGGTCACCGCGCCCCTACGTCCACGCCACCGATTGCTATGCCGCCCCTACCACCCTTCCAAGTACTTGGCCCACAAACCATCGCCCGCCAGATAGCGCCCGAAGAAGTATTGCGCCGTGGGCCGTGGCTCGAAAGGCTGGCGCAGCAACTTCATCCGCACCTCTGCCAGCGTGCGCCCACCCTTGCGCCGGTTGCACTGCGGGCAGGCCGCCACCAGGTTCTCCCAAGAATGCTGCCCTCCTCGATAGCGGGGCACAATGTGGTCTATTGTCAATTGGCTCGCCTCCCGCCCGCAGTACTGGCAGCGGTATTCGTCCCGGCGCAGGACCTCCCGCTTGCACAACCGCACGTGAGGGCGTGGCCGGCGCACCATGTAGACCAGGCGGATGACGGACGGACGCTCGTAGATGCAGGAGACGGTGTGAATGAACCCGCGGCCGTTCTCCAACACCGTGGCCTTGCCCACCAGGATCAACCCCATAGCGCGCTTAGTATTGCAGACGTTGATGGGCTCATAATTGCCGTTAAGTACCAGGACAGGCTCATTCATCGTGTTCGGTGACTAGTATAGCACACCTGGCTTAAGCCGTCAACGGTCGGCTGCCTTCTTCCACAGTCGCGCCAGCCGCCGGTACTTCACCGCCTCGTAGTAGGCCATCAGCAGGCTCAGCCACAGCCCGTGCAGACCGTCTCGTGCCCCCCGCAACGTCACGAAGCGCCACCAAAAGTGCCGCACTGCCTGGGTGTAGGGGGTATAAACGTGGGGGCGGACTTCCTGCTGGAAAAGGATCCCAGCGTCGTAGTCGGTGTACTTCTCTTGACGGGCGACGAAGTCGGCCAGGTCGTCGTAGTTGTAGTGAGTGAGGGGGTTCTTCAGACGTCCCACTGGCCCGTCCGGCGCGACTACCTCGTGCACAGGGCGCTCCCAGCGCACGCGACCTCGAAGGAGCAGGCGCGATTGGTAGTCGGGATACCAGCCTGCCCCCAGGGTGAGCCGTCCAAAGATGTAGTTGTGACGCGGTACCGACCAGGCTACCTCCTCGTGACTCCCGTCCGTCACCCTGCGCACTTCCTCCGCGAGTTCCGGCGTAGCCCGCTCGTCGGCGTCCACGAAAAAGATCCAGTCCGCCTCCACCTGATCCATCGCAGCATTGTGAAACTGGGCGAAGTTCTCGAAGGGATGCAACATCACCTCCGCTCCGACCTTTCGAGCCAGCTCTGCCGTCCGGTCGGTGGTGCGGGCGTCCACGAAGACGACTCGCCGGTCTGCCCAGGCCAGGCTCTCCAGGCAGTCCAGGATGTTGCGTTCCTCGTTCAACGCGGGGACGATGGCAGTCACACTCATTGGACGCCGTCCCAGGCTCGAATGATCTGCTGGCAGGCAGCAATCATCTCCGGGGAAGCCTTCCGCATCCGCCGCCGCATCCCGGCGCGGACGAGAGCCCTTGCCAGCCGTCGCGTGACTGGTCCGTGGTGGCGCTCATAGAGACGCGCGCGACTGCGCCACAGCGCGACGAAGGAGACGACGCGCACCTGCCCCGTGCTTCTCCCAGCGTGGTGTACCACCCGGGCAGCCGGCACACAGTAGGCCCGCCAGCCGGCCTTGCGCATGCGCCAGCACCAGTCAATCTCCTCACAGTACATCCAGAAGCCCTCGTCCAGGAAGCCCACGTCTGCAATGGCCTCCGCCCGCACCATCATCGCCGCGCCCAGGGGGTGATCCACCGGGAAGGGAGCCTTCTCTTCGTAGAGGCGGCGCGGGTAACGGCCATTGAGCGAGGTGTCATAGAGACGTGGAGGCAGGGGAAGAAACTCGAACAGCAGTTGCGTGAGACCGGGGAAGCGGAAAGCGGAGTGCTGAAGGGAGCCGTCGGAGTAGAGAAGTTTCGCCCCGGCCACGGCGACCTGCGGCGTGCGCTCCATGAAATCCACCAGCGCCGCCGTCGCCCCAGGCCGTACCTCCGTGTCCGGGTTCAGCAGCCAGACGTATTTCGGGATTCGGGATTCGGGATTTGAGATTTCGCGCAGCGCGAGGTTATTGGCACGTGCAAAGCCCAGGTTCTCGTCGCTGGCGACGAGGTGGACGGTGGGGAACGCCTCAGCCACCATCTGCGGCGTGCTGTCGGTGGAACCGTTGTCCACCACCCAGACCTGGGCCGTGAGGTCCGACCGGTCCAGGTCAGCGAAGAGGGAACGCAGGCAGGCCGCCAGCAGGTCGCGCACGTTCCAACTGACGATCACGATTGCCAGGTCGGGCATGCCCTACCGCGCCAACCTAGGTAATTTTCTCCCGCACCTTGGAACTGGCATAGTCCAAAACCCACACCACCATGGCGATGGCCCACACCGCCATGCCTGCCTCCTCGTACATCAACAGACGAATCCACTGCTGCAACAGGTAACCAATGCCGCCACCACCCACGAAACCAATGATGGTACTCATACGCACATTAACATCCCAACGATAGACGGTGAAGGCCAGGTAGGGCGGCACGATCTGGGGAATGACAGCGTAGACAACGGTCTGCAAGCGATTAGCGCCGGTGGCGGTGATGGCCTCAATGGGGCCAGCGTCTATGGATTCGACAGCCTCGGAATAGAGTTTACCCAGTGCGGCGATGGAGTGTACAGCCAGGGCCAGCACACCAGCGAAAGGCCCCAGTCCCACCCAAACCACAAAGATAATGGCCATGATCAACGGCTCGATGGAGCGCATGATGTTGAGGATGGTGCGCACCACGTAATAGACTGCCATGCTGACAGGGTGGCCGCCCATCAGGTTGCGGGCCGCGAGAAAACTTACCGGGATGGCGACGAAAATGGCTATGGTGGTGGCCATCAGAGCCAGAAAGACAGTCTCCACCATCTTCTCCACCACCAGGAAGAAAGTCTCGCTGAGGTGCTGGGGCCCCACTTCGCGCTGCATCCGCGCCTGGACGCGATACAACTGGGGGCCCTTGCCTTTGGCCTCGGCGAATGGCTCCTGCACGACGACGGTGATGGGTGGAATCTTTCCCTCTTCGTCGGTTTCGAACTTCAGATAGTCGCCCTCGTACCGCACCTTAAACTGCATCTCACCAGCGAGATTGGACCACCAGATACGGCCCTGCGAGGAAGGCCAGAAGTTACCGCCTTCGATGGTGAACGTATCGCCGGGTTCTCCGCAGGTCTTATCCACGAAGACAAGGTAGGGCTCATCTTCCAAAGGGGTGCCTTGGGGTGGCGGGGAATCGGAACACGGCGATTCGAACTGGACTTCGCCTACCAGTTTTTCGATGTCGCGCTCGAGAACAGCGGGGTGGAAAAGACTGGAGACCAGCGGCTTGACGTCCGCCACGTCGGTAAAGAGACGTGGGAGATTGATCTCGGTGACTCCCCAGCCGATGACGTACAGGGTGAGGGCTATTACGAAGAAGGGCAACGTGGATGAAAGTTGCCTCTCCCGCGCCAGATTGTAGGCGTCCCACACGTTCCACAACCAGGCTACCGCGATGCCAGTATAGAGAAGGGCATTCCCCCGCCAGCGCACCAGAAGCACAGTGAGTGCCACAGCGACGAAGAACGCCACCCCGCGAGAGAGAGACCCAGCGTACACCTGCCCCAGGCCAGGGACAATCAGCGACAGGATTGAACTGAGAACGGGCGATTTCTTGCGCTCCATGTTATTCCCCTTTTTACGTGATTGTAATGCGCTCGGCTTCCTTGCCGTAGATTTCTTTGAAACGTTGATCGGTGATTTCCTCGGGAAGCCCATGGAACACCACCTGTCCATCTTTCAGGCCTACCACGTGCGAGGCATAACGGCGCACCAGGTCCAGGAAGTGCAGGCTACATATGACGGTTATCCCGTCTTCCTTATTGAGTTGTTCCAGGTATCTCAGGATGGAGTGAGCCAGCACTGGGTCCAGGCTGGCCACCGGTTCGTCGGCAAGCATCAAGTGCGGTTCCTGCATCAGGGCACGAGCGATGCCCACCCGCTGCCGCTGCCCGCCGCTCAACTCATCTGCCCGCTTATGGGCCAGATCGGCGATGCCCACTCGGTCCAGGTTGCGCAAAGCGCTATCCACTTCCTCTTTAGGAAAGTGATGGATGATGCTTCGCCAGGGATTGACGTAGCCCAGCCGGCCGGTGAGGACGTTGGTCAGGACAGAGCTTCGTTCCACCAGGTTGAATGCCTGGAAGATCATGCCGATGTGACGGCGAATCCGCCGCAACTCCTCCCTTGAGGTGGCAGCGATGTCCGTTCCGTCCCAGACAATCCTGCCCTTCGTAGGCTCGATGAGGCGATTGATGCATCTGAGCAAAGTGGATTTGCCCGCCCCGCTGAGGCCCAGGATCACCAGGAACTCACCATCCGGCACCTCGAAACTCACGTCGTCCAGGGCAAGGGTGCCATCTCCATAGATCTTGGTTAAATGCTCTATCTGTAGCAAAGTATTCCTCCTACACGGGAAGTAGAGAAGGGGAGAGATGGCTCCCCTTCCCTACCTTAACCTGACTGTCGAGCGCCACGCGGGGCGTGCCCGGCCTACTTGGCCAACTCCTCGACGTCAACGCCAGAGGCATCGAGGACTGCCCGGAAGCCGTCGTAGAAGGAGTCATCCTTCTCCGTCACTGCGGCCCACCCGTAGGCCTTCCCCATGGTTTCTACGCCATCCTCTGTGTCCATGATCTCCAGGAAAGCCTTGACGATGTTTGCTCTCATCTCGGGCGGGAAATCCTTGATGAACTGGAGACCGTCGTTGGGGATCTCCGGCGATTCGGCGAGAACTATCGTCTTTTCCTTCACGTCAGCGTAGTCATCCTCGATCTTGTCCCGGGCATCAATGTAACACGCTCCGGCATCGCAGTCCCCCTGGTAAACCGCCAGGGCGACGCCGTCGTGGGAGCCGACCTCTGTCTGCTGTGCCAGGTCGGTGTCTGGATCCACGCCTGCCGCCATGACCATGATCCTGGGGACGATGTAACCGGAGGCGGAAGTAGCGTCCACCCAGCACATCGTCTTGCCCTTCAGGTCCTCCAGTTTGGTGATACCCGTGTCCGCTCCAGCGATGATCTCACCGTTGTAGTAGGCGGTGCCGTAGCGGACGGAGACCAGGGCGCAGTCAACGCCGTACTTCTGGTTGGCCAGGATGTAAGCGAAGGTGGCCAGCGTGCCCATGTGTGCCTTGCCGGTGCCCATGGCTTCGATCACCGCCGAGTAGCTGGTCGCCACGTTGCCCTTGATGATGTACCCCGTCTTCTCCGACAGGAGATCGGCTATTGTGTCCGCGCTGGCAATGATGTCCGGGGTGTCACCGGAAGGCACGAAAGACAGGATGATGGGGTTCTCCTCCGTGCCCAGTTCCGCTTCCTTCGGGGCACACGAAGCCAGCAGGCCCGTTGCCAACAGGCCCATAACCAGTACCAGTACCAATATGCGCTTTGCGTTCATTTTATCTCCTCCTGTTTCAAGATTTGAAATGACAAGCCAACCAACCAACTCACTAACTAACCGACTAACCCTTACACTTCAGCGATATGTCCCGCAGCCATCACCTCCTTTCGCAGTGTCCTTCGGGTTGCCATTTGTTAGCATACACCAAATTCCTCCAAATGACAAGGGCGACTATTCACGTCGCCCCCGCAAGCACGCTATGGCACCTCGATAAACAGGAACACCGGGTCCACGTGGGTGTTCACCTGCGATATCTCCACGTCCTCGTGGATGAGGCCGGCCCAGCAGTATTGGGGATTACGGGCCCCCTCCACATCCACGAAGCGGATCCCCCCTGTCACCACCGCCAGTGTGTCGGGCGGCAAGTAGAGGTGGCCCTTCTCGTCCTCCACCAGAACACTTTCGTCCCCCACCGCCCAACGCCAGGGGTAATTGATGAGGGCATTCTCGCAGTGAATGCCCACCCGGAAGACGCCCGCCTGAATCGTCTCCCCCAGCGTGGCGTAGTTCTGGTCGCTGTCGTAGACCGTACCCGGTGGGGGGCCGCTGGTGCGGATGGGGACGGCGCTGTCGTTCTCCACCGTCAGCGTGAAGTAGAGCGTCTCGCCCAGAAGGATGCTTGTGGAGGACCAATCCACCGTAGCGTTGTAGATGTAGCCCCGGGGGACGCCGCCATCCTGGATGGTGAGGGTGTCGGTGGCGACGGTGTGCTGACCGATCTTATCCTGAGCCTCCATCCAGACAAGGTAGGTGCCGTCCGGCGGGGGCTCCGCTCCCATGTCCACCCCCGCGTCGTAGTCGAAAAGATACTGGCCGGCCTCTCCCGACCGGGCAGGGCTGCGATCACTCTCTGCTACGTGATAACGAATCCCATCTTCTCCCACCAGGTAGACAGTGAGGGAATCCACCTCTTTGGTCAGGTAGACGTTCATCTTCACCCGGTCGTCGAGGCCATCGCGGTTGGGGGCAAAGACTGGCGGATGCACGTTGAAGCAGCGCAGTTCTGGCAGCGCCGTGTCTGCTTCGGCGATGGTGAGGGTGCCGGTCACCTGCGCAGTGTGGCCTAGTTCGTCGCTGGCTTCCACCATCCAGGTGTATACCCCGTCCTGCAGCACTCGTTTCTCCACTATGAATCCTTCGAACTGCTCACCGGGCAGCACGTAGCCATCCACCACGCCGGGGAAGTTGACCTGGTAAGGCTCCTCGACGGAGGGGCCACGGTGCGCGTGGTCACGGAAGCAGTAGCGATTCCCGTCCCGGTCCTCGAAGTAGATCGAGACCTCCGCGCTGCGGGACAGGTTGTAGGTGATAATCAGTACATCGTTGTCGTAGTCGGCGTTGGGCGTGATGAGGTCCTTGGAGAAAGAGACATCGCTCAGCAGCGGCCTTTCTCCGCAAGCAGCCAGTGTCAGCAACAGCCCCAGCGTCGCTGTTACCACCAGGATGTACCGGATTCGCAAGGCAAACCTCCCCCAACTAGAGTTCGGGCGGAAGTATACCATAGGTTGGTAGATTGGTAAACTGGTAAGTTAGTCGCTTGGTCAAATGACCCCTTAGTCAATCGGTCAGCATGTGACCACCTGACTGCTCGACTACCCGACCACTTGACCAACGCCGACTTGCGTTTCCCAGAAAAACGGGTACAATCCGCGCCGACTGGTAGGATACTGATAAAAACGATGAATTATGTAGAGGCTATCGCCTATCTTTACAGCCTTGCGGACTACGAAAAGACGCGCATCGAGCGTTATACGCCCGAAACGCTCGATCCTTCGCGGGTCGAGCGATTGCTGGCTGCCGTGGGCAACCCGCACACCTGCTTCCCGGCAGTACACATCGCCGGTACAAAGGGCAAGGGCTCTACAGCGGCAATGAGCGAGGCCTGCTTGCGAGCTGCCGGCTACCATACTGGCTTTTACACCTCGCCTCACATGCACACCTTCCGCGAGCGCATCCAGGTGGATAGGCAGAAGATCGCGCGGGAGGAAGTCGTCGCGCTGGTGGAGGAAGTCCGCCCAGTGATTAAACGCACACCTGGCGTGACCTACTTTGAAACCATCACAGCCATCGGCTTTCTCTACTTCGCCCGCTCCGAGGTGGACGTAGCCGTCGTCGAGGTGGGACTGGGCGGCCGGCTCGATGCCACCAATGTCCTGACGCCCGAAGTATCGGTCATTACCTCGCTCAGTCTCGAGCACACCTACCTGCTGGGCAATACGCTGGCCGAGATCGCTTATGAGAAGGCGGGCATCATCAAGCCGGGCATCCCGGCTGTGAGCGCACCACAGCGGGCCGAGGCGATCAAAGTGCTCGAAGCGGTCAGCCGGGAACGAAAAGCACCCCTCACAGAGATCGGCCGCGATTGGGATTACGACCCCGGCCCCGCCGACCTGGACGGCCAGCTTTTCACTGCCCGGCGCATTACCGGCGGCGGCTCGGAACTGGATGGCGAATACTGGATCCCCCTGTTAGGCCGCCATCAACTGGAGAACGCCACCAGCGCCATCGCTGCGCTGGATATCATGCGCCGGCAAGGTTTCCGCATTCCCGTCGAGGCCGTGCACAAGGGGCTCCGCAGCGTCCACTGGCCAGGGCGGCTGGAGATCCTCAGCCGCGATCCGTTGCTGGTCGTAGACGGCGCGCATACCCCCTACTCGGCGCAGGTACTGCGCAAAGCATTAGAAGAATGGTTCCCCGACCAACATTGGGTGCTGATCCTCGGCGCTTCGGCTGACAAGGACATTGCCGGGATGTTGAGAACCCTTCTACCGATAAGCGACTACGTCATCGTCACCCGCTCCGATCATCCCCGGGCGGCAGCGCCGGTTGAGCTGGCCGATGTCGTCGCCTCGATGGGAGGTGGGGCGGAGGTCAGCGTGAATGTGAGGAAGTCGCTCCGGCGTGGGCTGGCAGTGATGGATTCGGGCAGCGGCCTGCTGGTGACCGGGTCCACCCATCTCGTCGCCGACGCCCGCGAGGAGTGGGCACGCTACACCGGTGTCCCACTGCCGGACAATGATGGGGAACTGGCAACCTGACGTGGGAAGAAAACATAATGTGGAATAGAGTGTCTCAGGATTGGCAGTCACAAATGGGGTGGCTCCAGGAAATGCCGTTCTCCCTGGATGACCTGGATTTTGAGGATTTTGAGGGTGAGGAGCCCTTGCGCGAATCTCTGGGCGGGGTCATCGAAGCGCCGCTTCTGCCGCTGCGCGACATGGTGATGTTCCCTCGCATGGTCACACCGCTCTTCGTCGGGCGCGACCGCTCAATGGAGGCCATCGAGGTAGCGACCGAGCAAGGTGAACCTCTCATCACTATCGCCCAGCGAGATGCAGATGTGATGGAGCCAGGTCCCGAGGATCTCTTCACATTCGGCACCGAGGTGGACATCGGCCGTATGTTGCGCCTGCCCGACGGCACCATCAGCATGCTGAGTCAGGGCCTCCGGCGGGTGCAAATCGTCGAATACGTCCACCTGGAGCCCTACATCCGCGTGCGTGCCCTGCCCATTTATGAAGCGAGTGAGAAAACCCCACTCACCGAGGCACTGATGCGGGCGGTGCTGGCGCTTTTTGAGAAGGTCGTGCAGTTGAACCGTACCTTGCCTGAAGACGTCTACGTCTTCGCCATGAACATAGATAAAGCGGGTTGGCTGGCCGACCTGATGGCTCAGGCACTGGATCTGGAAGTGACTGAGCGGCAGGAAGTGTTGGAGACTCTCGATCCCGCGACGCGGCTGCAGCGCGTCAGCGTCCTGCTGGCCAAGGAATTGGATGTGCTCGAACTGGAGGATCACATCCACTCCCAGGTACAGCAGGTGTTGGATAGAACCCAGCGCGAGTACTTCCTGCGTGAACAGATGAAGGTCATCCAGAGCGAATTGGGCGAGACCGACATCTATACCCAGGAAATCAACGCACTGCGCGAAAGAATCGCCGAGATAGACCTGCCCGACGAGGTGCACGCCCGGGCCAACAAGGAACTTGATCGGCTGACGGCTATGCCGCCTATGTCGCCTGAGACCGGCATGATACGCACCTACCTCGACTGGCTGATCGAGTTGCCGTGGTCGGAGACGACCGAGGACAACCTGGACGTCAAGTATGCAGAGGAAGTGCTGGAATCGCGCCACTACGGACTGCCCAAGGCCAAGGAGCGCATCCTGGAATACATCGCGGTGCGGCGTCTAGCAGCCGACAAGATGCGCAGCCCGATCCTCTGCTTCGTGGGGCCACCCGGCACCGGCAAGACCTCGCTGGGGCAATCCATCGCTGAGGCACTAGGGCGCAAGTTCGTGCGCGTGAGCCTGGGTGGCGTGCGGGACGAGGCGGAGATTCGGGGCCACCGCCGTACCTACATCGGCTCACTGCCAGGTCGCGTCATTCAGACAATGCGGCGGGCTGGCACGATCAACCCCCTGTTCATGCTCGACGAGGTGGACAAGATAGGGTTGGACTTTCGCGGCGACCCGGCCGCAGCCCTGCTCGAGGTGCTGGACCTCGAACAGAATCACGCCTTCTCTGATCACTACCTTGAGGTGCCCTACGACCTTTCAAAAGTCCTGTTCATCACCACGGCCAATATTCTCGACCCCATTCCGCCGGCTTTGCGAGACCGTATGGAGGTGATTGAGTTCCCCGGCTACATTGATGAGGAGAAGCTGGAGATTGCGCGCCGTTTTCTGATCCCGCGCCAACTGGAAGAGCACGGTCTAACAGACATCCCCATCACCTTCACCGACGGCGCACTGCGGGCTCTCATCCGCGAATACACCTACGAGGCCGGTGTGCGCAACCTCGAGCGCGAGATTGCCAGCATCTGTCGCAAGATCACCCGCCGCTTGGCCGAGGGGAACTCGCCACCACACCGCATCAAGGCGAACATGCTCACCCACTACCTCGGCCCACCGCAGTTTATCCGCGGCCTGACAGAGGAGCAGGATGGAGTTGGCATCGCCACCGGCGTAGCGTGGACCGAGGCAGGAGGTGATCTGACGCTCGTGGAGGTCGCGCTGATGCCCGGCAAAGGCAACTTGCTGCTGACCGGCCAGTTGGGCGAGGTGATGCAGGAATCGGCGCAGGCAGCGCTGAGTTACACTCGCTCCCGCAGCAAGGATTTCGACATCAAACCTGACGTCTTCGAAAAAACCGACATTCACGTCCACCTGCCGGAGGGGGCAATTCCCAAAGACGGCCCATCGGCCGGCATCACCATCGCCACAGCGCTCATCTCCGCCTTCACTGGCCGCCCCGTGCACCACGACGTGGGGATGACAGGCGAGATTACGCTGCGTGGCCGTGTATTGCCCATCGGCGGCCTCAAGGAGAAGATGATGGCAGCCTATCGGGCTGACCTCAAGACGGTCATCATTCCAAAGCGCAACAAGAAGGACCTCGTTGAAATCCCCCGACGTGTGCAGCGCGGCATGAACATTGTCCTGGCTGAGCGGATGGACGAAGTGCTCGCGACAGCGTTACTGCCGCTCCCATCCTCGCCGCACCGGCGCCGGCATTAAGCTCCCTTTGACCCCGCTACCCCCAACCTGCTCAAGTGAAAGTCCCGCCTCCTCTCGGTTGCGGGACTGCTCTGCTGGCGCCCCCGGCGCGATTCGAACGCGCAACCTGCGGATTCGAAGTCCGACGCTCTGTCCAATTGAGCTACGGGGGCGATTGGTGTATAATGAAAGCCGGACAAGGTCCGGCCATTTGGGGTGAGTGATGGGATTCGAACCCACAATTTCCTGGGCCACAACCAGGTGCCTTAACCATTAGGCCACACCCACCAAGTGTATTTATTCTACCACAAAGTACGCGAAGGAGCAAACAGCGCCATCCTCCAATCCTCCGTCATCGTTTTTCCGCCACGACCAGCATCACCTCACTGCACCCGACCCGCTCCCACACAATACGTGGAACGAACCCTGCCCCCACCAGCACAGACTCACTGCCGCAGGGGAGCGGCTCCCCCTGCCCCGTCACCTGATACAGCCACCCGATAAAACGGGAGAGCGGGTCGTGCCCGCTCAGACGGGCCCAGGCGACGACGACCAGCCGCCCACCCGGCCGCAGAACGCGCGCCATCTCCCGCAACGTGGCGGGGTCTAGGATGAACTCGGTGGGAAAGGTGACGACGGCACTGTCAAAACACCTATCGCGGAAGGTGAGTGTCTGCGCACGAGCACGCACCAGGGGAACGAACAGTCCGACTCGCCTCAACCGCCGCCGCGCCAGGTATCCCATGTGCGGCGAAAGGTCCAACCCCACCGGGGCCAGACCTCGTTCCGCCATCGTTACCAGCAAGTGACCGGGACCGTGGGCCAGCTCCAGCACCCGCTCGCCCCGCAAGTACCCAGTCGCCGTGCACCCCCACGCCTTCCACTGCCCCAGCGACACGACCCAAGCCACCAGGTCGTAAGTCCAGGCGAACTCATTGTAGAGCAGGCGGAAAAAGAGCCGCAGAAAGGCCCACCACAGGCGACGCATTGCCCCTCCCAAGCAAACACCCCCGCCGCGCTGCCACGGCGAGGGTGCCTATCTGCGCAATCTGTGCCAGGGCTGATCCCGCCAACCTACAGCGTGGGCGGCATGACGGGGACATCGGCCTCAGCTACTGGTTGTGTTCCCTCCTGCCCCGGTTTGATCCAGGCCGCCAGTTCTACCGTCAGCCTTCCGAAGAAACTATCGGGTGGCAGATTCCCTGCCCCGTACTCTGTTTCCAAAATGCGCGCCCGTACGCGCAGCATCTTCGTCTCCAGAATCACATTCTTCTCTACCGCGGCTAGCACCGGCTCCCCCTTGGGCGCTAATTTAGTGTGCAGTGCCTCGTCGTGGAAGGCGTAGTCCGACATCAACACTTTAGTCACAGTGCGAATGTCGTTCTTGTCGAACAGCCAGACCTCGAAAGCAGCGACTTTGTTGGGAGCGCCTACGCCGATGGTCTCTGAGATGCCCACGCCGCACTCGCCCATGAATTCGCCGCTCTCCAACTCGATGCTAAATGATGGATCGTAGTGATCATCCCCCAGCGTATAGGTCGTGACAAACTGAGACAGCGGTGGCCCCTCGACACCCCAGGAGACTCGTTCAGAGGGGGGTAACTCTTCGGCTATCCCTACACCTCGCCCGGCCTCCTCCGACACGGCCCGTGGCCTGCGTGAACGGCTAACGAGAAGGTATACCCCTCCCACGAACGCCACCATCAATAGGGCGACCCCGCAAACCATCGCCGCCGGGCGAAGCCTCTCCCAAACACTCGCCGCTGGCACAGCGGGTGCGGCTTCCAGGGCCTGTGCCAGGTCTCGCAGGCGGACCGCCTCCTCCCCGCCCTGCTCCTGGGCCAGTTGTTCCAGCGTCTCAGCAAGTTGGCCCTCTTTCCAGTACTCCACACCTAATCTGCTGCACGCCTCTTCCAGGTCGTTGGTGGCATGATATTGATCGGCAACCCAGAGAACGTAGCCACTCTGGAAATCGGATCGCAGGTTGCCAGGCATGGAATTAGTCCACTGAACCGGCCACCACCACCAGCCGATGGCCAGTCCCAGAAGCAACCCCAGCACAACCCCACCGATCAGTGCAACCAGGATCTCGCGCTTTTGGATAAATTGCAGGATTGCGTTCATTGCTCCCCCCTTATCTAAGCCATTGGTCATTGGTGTTATTGTACCACAAGCGGGGCTGGTACACAACTACTTTACCATAAAGCGGCAACTAGGGCAAGTCCGAGACACCGGCTCGCGGATGCGCCCGCACGTAAACCTCGCGCGCCCGGCTCTGGCTGACGTGAGTATAGATTTGAGTCGTGGCGAGATTGGCGTGGCCCAATAACTCCTGCACCACGCGCAGGTCAGCGCCACCATCCAGGAGATGAGTGGCGAAGGAGTGGCGCAGGACGTGGGGAGAGACGGGCGTGCGGATGTCCGCCTGCCTGCCGGCCTTGCTCAATATCAATGCCACCCCTCGCACCGTCAGTCGCCCGCCTCGGTGGTTGAGCCACAGCGCATTGGTCGGTCGCCGGCCCAGCAACTCAGGCCGTCCTGCTTTCAGGTATGCCCTCACCGCGTGTACCGCCTGCCGTCCCAGCAGGCCGATGCGCTCTTTGCTCCCCTTACCCACCACGCGTACCTGGGCCTGCACCAGATCCACGTCCGCCAGGTCCAGGCCCACCAACTCGCTGACCCGCAGGCCCGCCGCGTACAACACCTCGATGATGGCCCGATTGCGCAGGCCCAGCGGGGTGGACGTATCGGGCACTGCCAGCAGCGCCTTCACCTCAACCACCGTCAGGTATTGCGGCAACCGCCTGGGGATACGGGGGGCGCTGACCAGGCGGAAGGGATTGCGCTCCAACACATCCTCACGCACCAGGAAGTCGCCGAAGGAGCGCAGTTCCGCCACGCGACGCGCAATACTGGCCTTGACGTAGCCCGCGGCGTCCAGTTCAGCCAGGTAACTCCGCAGCAGCGAACGGTCCACCTGCTCTGGCGAGCCCACGCCCTGCGCTTTGCAGTAGTCCAGAAACTGCCCGATGTCGTTGCCGTAGTTCTTGACCGTGCAGGGTGAGGCATTCCGTGCCACCTGCAGGTAGGTCAGAAACCGCCCTAGCAATTCGTCCATACTCCATCACTCAAGCCGCGATCACGCCGCTACCGGTTCGGCCTGCTCGGGCAGGCTAGCGATTTCAAACTCCTCCTCACAGGCGATGCACTTCACCCAGCCCTTGCGTCCCTCGGTAAGCAACCCACCGCATGCCGGACACGGCTGCGGCAGGGGTCGCTTCCACACCCAGAACTCGCAGTCCGGATAGTTGATGCAGCCATAACCGACCCGCCCCTTGCGGGTTCGCTTTTCTACCAAGTCGCCCCCGCACTGGGGACAGGCCACACCCACCTTCTCCAGCCATGGCTCGGTGTAGCGACACTCAGGGAACCCCTTGCAGCCGATGAACTTCCCATACCGCCCCCAGCGGACGATGAGGGGCTGGCCGCACTCGGGGCAATCCCGTCCGATCTCCTGCGGCTCCAGATCCACCTTCTCGATCTTCCGGTCGGCCTCGTCTAGCCGCTGTTTGAAGGGAATGTAGAATTCCCGCACTACTGGCACCCATTCCCGCTGACCGGCAGCGATCTCGTCCAGGCACTCCTCCATCTGCGCGGTGAAGCCGTAATCCAGCACCTCCATGAAGTGCTCCACCAGAAGATCATTGACCAGGAAGCCGGTCTCGGTGGGTACCAGCCGCCTTCCGTCCCGCTGGACGTACCCCCGCTGCTGGATGGTCGCCAGGATGGAGGCATAGGTGGAGGGCCGGCCGATGCCGTACTTCTCCAACGTCCGCACTAGCGTGGCCTCCGTATAGCGCGGCGGAGGCTGGGTGAAGTGCTGCTGAGAAATCAGGCGCACCAGGTCCAGGACCTCGCCCACCGCCAGTGACGGGATCTGCTGGACCGGCTCCTCTTCGGCGGCGTCCTCGTCTTTAGCCTCCTCGTAGACTACCAGGAAACCGGGGAAACGGAGGATGGAGCCGGAAACGCGGAACAGGTAGGGCTTCTCCCCGTCTTCAGGACCGGCCAGCACCTCCACGCTGATGGTGTCGTAGACCGCCCGTTCCATCTGGCTGGCGATGAACCGCCGCCAGATCAGCCGGTAGAGCCGGTACTGGTCGCGGGTCAGGTGCTCCTTGATAGCCCCTGGCTCGCGAAAGACAGATGTGGGGCGGATGGCCTCGTGGGCCTCCTGGGCACCTTTGGCCCGCGTCTTGTAGACGGGGGGGTTGGGCGGGAGGAACTCCTCCCCGTACCGCTGGGTGATGTAGTTCCGCGCCTCTGCCTGGGCCCGCCCGGCCACGTTGGTGGAGTCAGTGCGCATATAGGTGATCAGACCCATCGGGCCATTGCCGTCCAGGTCGATCCCCTCGTAGAGTTGTTGGGCGATGCGCATCGTACGACGGGGAGTGAAGCGCAGGCGACGGGAGGCCTCCTGCTGCATCGTGCTGGTGGTGAAGGGCGGGGAAGGCTGCCGTCTCCGTTGCCCTTTCTTGACCGAGGCAACCACATAGGTTGACTGTTCCAGTTCGTCCATCACCGTCTGCGTAGCGGCCTCATCCTTAAGGTCTACCTTCTCCCCGCGGATGCGATGGAGCTCGGCGACGAAACTACGCAGCGGGTGATGATCCTCCCGCTTTGCCAGTTCCGCCTCGATGGACCAGTACTCCTGAGGCACGAAGTTTTCGATCTCCCGTTCCCGCTCCACCACCAGGCGGACCGCTACCGACTGCACCCGACCGGCGCTGAGCCGCCCCCGCACCTTGCACCACAGGAGGGGACTCAGGCTGTAGCCCACCAGCCGGTCCAGGATACGCCGGGCCTGTTGAGCGTCCACGAGGTTCATGTTGATTTTGCCGGGGTGGGCGAAAGCCTCCTCGATAGCCTCCCGGGTGATCTCATGGAAGACCACCCGCCGTGCCTGGGAAGGCTTGATCTTTGCCGCCTCCAT
>Ga0209121_10001667_pt1 | contig 23254 bp, 22 predicted proteins | sample Cruoilmetagenom3_FD_187292 | JGI IMG/M metagenome (GOLD analysis project Ga0209121, IMG submission 187292) | Oil polluted marine microbial communities from Coal Oil Point, Santa Barbara, California, USA - Sample 3 (SPAdes) (version 2) | ecosystem: Environmental > Aquatic > Marine > Oil seeps ... | reverse complement strand
CTGGCGGAGTTTCGGGGCCCGCGCCTCGTCGCTCATGCCGCATGGCTCCTGGGCGACCGCGAGGTGGCGCGCGACATGGTAAAGGAGGCCTGGATCGAGATCATCCGCGGCCTGCCGTCCCTGCGCGACGCCGCCGCCTTTCTGCCCTGGGCGCTGCGGATCGTCAGCCGCCGGGTGTCGCGCGAAATCGCGCGGCGCCAGCGCGGCCGGCGGCTGGCCGAAGCGGTCGCGGCGGAGACCGAACCGGTGGTGCCCGAAGCGGGCCCCGATGAGGCCGACGCCGCGCGGGTGCGCGCCGCCATTGCCAGCCTGCCGCCGGCGCAGGGCGCGACGGTCGCGCTCTTTTACCTCGAAGACCTCGGCGTCACCGAGGTCGCCACCGCGCTCGACGTGCCGTAGGCACAGTGAAAACGCGGCTCATGCATGCGCGCGCGAAACTGCGCGCCCTTTTGGGAGACGACAATGGACAAGCTTGACCGGATGATCGAAACGGCGCTGGCCGAAGAGGACCGTGCCATTGTGGAAGAAACGCAGGAGCTCGGGTTCTTCACTCAGTTCACGCGCCAGCTTGCCGGGCCCAACGCCTGGGTGAGCTGGGTGAGCACCGGGGCGATCTTCATCTACGTCGGGCTCGCGCTCTGGTGTGGCTACGAGTTCTTCACCGCCAGCGAACCGCTCGCCGCGATCAAGTGGGGCCTTGGTGCTGCGGTCAGCGTCGTTGTGATCGGCCTGTTCAAGCTCTTCATGTTCGGCGAGATGCAGGCCGACCGGATCATCCGGGAACTGAAGCGCGTCGAGCTGATATTGGCGGCCCGCGAGCGCTAGTCCAGCCCGACACGGCCACGCGCAGATCCAGCGCGCCGCGATTTGGCGGCTCGTTTCCCTGAACGTTCTGAAATCAAAAAAAAGGATTCCGATACGGCCTCCGCATTTGATACCCGTATTGCCCGCCGTCACGCTCTGTCCGGCCCCTGACCGGCGTCGCCCTTGCCGCCTCCGTCCTGCTCTGCGCCGCAGGCGCGCAGGCGGCACAGCCCGACGAGACCCTGGCCGCGTGATGGCCGACATCGAACGGGTTTGGACGCCCGAGGAAATCCTCGCCGAAGTCGAAAGGCTCCCGCCCCAAACCATGCCGGGCAGCGTCCACGCCTACGCCAATACCGATTCCATCCTCCTGGGCCGGATCGTCGAGGCGGTCACGGCCGCGCTCATCCGCCCGTCTGGCCCCGACACCGGCTATGGCCGGGGGGTAGAGGCATTCGAAACCGCCCTTGCCCCGGCCTACGGCCACCAGGGGTCCATCCCGGGTTACGCGGCGCTTGTCCTGCATTCCCCCAACGCAATCTCTCACTGGTCGTGACCACCAATGACGAGCCCGGCGAGCGCGGCGAGCCTGGCCTCGCCGGGCTCGCCCGGGACCGGGCCGCCGCGGATTGCGCGGGCCTCGGCGGATAGCTGGGCCGCAGACCAGCCCGTGTCGCCTGAAAGGCGCGCGCCCGGGTGGATGAAGGTGGGGGCACGACAGGGCGGCCGCTGTGCGTGAAGGGCGCGCGCCGATCCCTCAGGACGCGGGATCGGATTGTGCAGCGCGCGGGCCGCGCCTTGCGGACCGGTGATCTTGTTGCCCCGCTACCCCCCGGTTTCACCTTCGCAGGCCGAGCGCCGCTCCGGTCCCCGCGCAAAACTCGCTCTGGCCTTTCCAATCACTGGGCATACCGGCTCGGAGGGAAGCCTCCTCCTCCCACCTCCCTCCGGGCCGCACAGCAAACACCGGCGCGCCGCCGCCCCAGGAAAGGAAAGACCATGACCCGCAATCGCGAACCGCGCCCCGCCACCGAGAAGAAAACCTACACCTTGCCGCAGCCCGGCCCGAAGCAACCCGCGCAGTACCAGTTTACCGATTGGGCGATGATCTGAACGGAAAGGAGATTTCAAAAAGGCGATTTCAGATGTCACGAGTTCGGGCGGAATTACCCGCCCAGGGGTGGAGCGGCCGGGATTATCCCCGGCCGTTTTCCGTACGGCGCCTGCAGGCAGGTCCGCCCTCGCCATAATGAAAACGGCCGGGGTTGCCCCCGGCCGCTCTCCTCCCGTAACCCCGAGGGGCGCGCCCTCAAGGGATCACGTTTCCGGGCGGTTCTCGATCAGCTCGTCGACCACACCGGGATCTGCCAGTGTCGAGGTGTCGCCAAGGGCGCCGTAGTCGTCCTCGGCGATCTTGCGCAGGATGCGGCGCATGATCTTGCCCGAGCGGGTCTTCGGCAGGCCCGGGGCCCACTGGATGACGTCCGGTTTGGCGATCGGGCCGATTTCCTTGCGCACCCAGGCCACCAGGTCGTCGCGCAGACTTTCGGAATACTCGTAGCCTTCGATCAGGGTCACATAGCAATAGATACCCTGACCCTTCAGCGCGTGCGGGAAGCCGACCACGGCGGCTTCGGCCACCATGGTGTGTGCGACCAGCGCGCTCTCGACTTCCGCCGTGCCCATCCGGTGACCCGAGACGTTGATCACGTCGTCGACCCGGCCGGTGATCCAGTAATCGCCGTCTTCGTCGCGCCGGCAGCCGTCGCCGGAGAAGTAGTAGCCCTTGAAGTCCGAGAAATAAGTCTTCACGAAGCGCTCGTGGTTGCGGAACACCGAGCGCAGCACACCGGGCCAGGCGTCCTTGATGCACAACACGCCTTCGCCGGGCCCTTCGATGATCTCGGCCGTCGTCGGATCGAGAATCACCGGCTGGACACCGAAGAACGGCTTGCAGGCAGCCCCCGGCTTGCCCGGGTGGGCGCCGGGCAGGGTAGTCAGCATGTGGCCGCCGGTCTCGGTCTGCCACCAGGTGTCGACGATCGGGCATTTGCCCTTGCCGACGACCTCGTTGTACCAGTTCCAGGCTTCCGGGTTGATCGGTTCGCCGACCGAGCCCAGCAGCTTGAGCGACGACAGATCGAAGCGTTCGACCGGCTCCGCGCCGTGGCGCATCAGCGCGCGGATCGCGGTGGGGGCGGTGTAGAACTGGTTGACCTTGTGCTTCTCGACCACCTGCCAGAACCGGCCGACGTCGGGGTAGGTCGGCACGCCTTCGAACATCAGCGTGGTCGCGCCGTTGGCCAGCGGCCCGTAGACGATGTAGCTGTGGCCGGTGACCCAGCCGACGTCCGCGGTGCACCAGAAGACATCGCCGTCATGGTAGTCGAAGACGTATTCATGCGTCATCGCGGCGTAGAGCAGGTAGCCGCCGGTGGTGTGCAGCACGCCCTTCGGGGTGCCGGTGGAGCCGGAGGTGTAGAGGATGAACAGCGGGTCTTCGGCGTTCATCACCTCGTAATCGCAGTCCTCGGAGGCCTCTTCGAACAGGGCTTTGTAGCCGTGGTCGAGACCGTCCTTCATCGGGATGTCGCCGCCGGTGCGTTCGACGACCAGCGCCGGCACGTCGCCGCAAACCTTGCGGGCCTTGTCGACATTGGTCTTGAGCGGCGTGTTGCGGCCGCCGCGCGGCGCTTCGTCGGCGGTGACGATCAGCGCGGCGTCGGCGTTTTCGACGCGCGAGGCCAGCGCCTCGGGCGAGAAGCCGGCGAACACGATCGAGTGGATGAGGCCGAGCCGGGCCGAGGCGAGCATCGCATAGGCGGCTTCCGGGATCATCGGCAGGTAGAGCACAACCCGGTCGCCCTTCTTGAGCCCGAGTTTCTTGTAGATGTTGGCGAACTTGTTCACGTTCACCGAAAGCTCTTTGTAGGTGATCTTCTTGTCGACGTTCGGGTCGTCCGATTCCCAGATGATCGCCACCTGGTCGCCGCGGGTGGCGAGATGCCGGTCGACGCAGTTGTAGGCGACGTTGAGCTCGCCGTCTTCGAACCACTTGATCGAGACATCGGGGTATTCGAAGGTGGTGTTCTTGATGATGGTGGGTTTCTTCACCCAGTCGAGCCGTTCGGCGGCTTCACCCCAGAACCCGTCCGGATCGTTGATCGAGCGGGCGTACATCTCGTCGTACTGCGCTGCGTTGATCTTTGCGTTCTTGACGAATTCGGCTGAGGGCGGGTGAATTTTGACGTCGGGCATGAGTGTTCCTCCAGAGCGATTATTCGGGCCGCACCGGGCCGGGCCTCTGACCCGGCCGGTTCGGGGAGACGGCTACACAGATTCCTGCGGTGCGGCGATGATCTAGATCAGACGATTCCTCAGATCGCGAGGTATTCGTGACGCAGCTGCTCGTTCTCGAGCACTTCCTGGGCCAAGCCGTCGAACACCACGGTGCCGGTGTCGAGGATCACCGCACGGTCGGCGAGCGCCAGCGCCCGCAGCGCGTTCTGCTCGACCAGGATGGTGGTGATGCCCTGCGCCTTGATGATGTTGAGCGTCTTCTCGATCTCGTCGACGATGACCGGCGCGAGGCCTTCATAGGGCTCGTCGAGCAGCAGGAGCTTGATGTTGCGCACCAGGGCCCGGCCAATGGCGAGCATCTGCTGTTCGCCGCCCGAGAGCGTGGTGCCCTCCTGCTTGCGCCGCTCGCCGAGCCGCGGGAACAGCTCGTAGACCCGCTCGATCTCCCAGCCGGGGCTGGGGGCGATGCGGGCGAGTTCGAGGTTCTCCTCGACGGTGAGCCCCTGGATGATCCGGCGGTCTTCGGGCACCAGCGAGAGCCCGTTCTGCGCCGCCTCGTAGCTTTTCATCCGGTGCAACGGCTGGCGGTCGAGCCAGATTTCGCCGTGTGTCACCGCCGGGCTGCCGATCCGCGCAAGCGCCCGCAGCGTCGAGGTCTTGCCGGCGCCGTTGCGGCCCAGGAGCGCGAGGATCTCGCCCTCGTGGATGGTGAAGCTCACGCCCTGCACGATGTAGCTCTCGCCGTAATAGGCGTGAATGTCATGAACCGAGAAGAAGGCCGGCGCGGTCGCGGCGTGGTTGGCGTTTTTCGAGTGGTCCTGCGGCTCGAAGCCTTTCACGTCGCCCAGAAGGGAAGTGTCTGCCATGTCGTCGTCTCCTTACGCGCTCTCGCCCAGATAGGCTTCTTTCACCTTCGGGTGGCCCTTGATGTTTTCGGGCGTGTCCTCGACCAGGGGCGTGCCCTGGGCAAGCACCGTGATCCGCTCGGCGAGCGAGAACACGACGTGCATGTCGTGCTCGATGATCGCGATGGTGATGTCGCGATTTTCCTTGATCTCCTTGAGAAGATCGATGGTGTTGTTGGTGTCGGCCCGGGCCATGCCGGCGGTGGGCTCGTCAAGCAGGAGCAGCTTGGGCTCCTGCACCAGGCACATCGCCATTTCCAACCTGCGCTTGTCGCCGCGCGACATCGAGGCCGCGTGCATCTCGCGCTTGTCGATCATGTTGACGTCTTCGAGAATGTGCTCGGCCATCTCGATGATGTCGGTCTCATGCGCCACCGTCTCGAACGGGTGCAGCCGGAACGAACCGTCACGGTGGGCGAAACACGAGATCATCACGTTTTCGAGCACGCTCAGCTCGGTGAAGATCTCGGGCGTCTGGAACACCCTCGAGATTCCCATCTGGTTGATCTCGTGCGGCTTGCGCCCCAGCACCGACTGGCCGTCGAACATCACCGATCCCTCGTCCGGGATCAGCTTGCCGACGAAGCAGTTGAGCAGGGTCGACTTGCCGGCGCCGTTCGGGCCGATGATGGCGTGCACGGTGTTCTCTTCGACCGAGAGGGTCACGTCGGAGAGCGCCTGGAGGCCGCCGAAGCGTTTGCCTACACCTTTGACTTCAAGGATACCCATGGGTCTTTCTCCTTATTCGGCCACGTCATTCAGCAACGTGCGGCGCTTCTTTGGGGTGATGTTCGGCGTCCTTGTCCGCAGGCGGTTTCTTCTTGAACAGCGCGCTGATTCGTTTGCCGCCTTCGACCAGGCCACCGGGCAGGAAGATCACGACCAGCATGAACAACAAGCCCGAGGTCAGGTGCCAGGATTTGCCGACAAAGAAGTGGCTGATGCCGATGATGAAGTTCTCGAGCCCGTCCGGCAGGGCGGCGAACCAGCCATGCAGCACGGTGTCGTTGATTTTCGAGAAGATGTTCTCGAGATACTTGATGAAGCCGGCGCCGAGCACCGGGCCCATGAGCGTACCGGCACCGCCGAGGATCACCATCAGCACGACCTCACCGGAGGCGGTCCACTGCATGCGTTCGGCGCCCGCCAGCGGGTCCATCGCCGCCATCAACCCGCCGGCGAGCCCGGCGTACATGCCCGAGATCACGAAAGCCGCGAGCGTGTAGGGGCGGGTGTTGATGCCGGTGTAGTTGAGCCGGGTCTGGTTGGTCTTGATCGCTTTCAGCATCAGCCCGAAGGGCGAGCGGAAGATCCTGAGGCTGAGGTAGAAGACCAGGATGGCGATGATGGCAATGAAGTAGTAGCCGTTGTTGAAGGTGAATTCCCAGCCACCGATGTTGGGCTGCCAGAAGTTCTCGCGCATCACGATGCCGAAGAAATGAGGGCTGTCGGGCTCGTTGGCGCCAAGCAGAACCTGGGCATCCGAGGTGTAGACCTGCAAGCCGGTCTCGCCGTTGGTGATCGGGGTGAGAACCGAATAGGCAAGGTTGTAGGCCATCTGTGCGAACGCCAGCGTCAGGATCGAGAAGTAGATGCCCGAGCGGCGCAGCGAGATGTAGCCGATGACCAGCGCGAACAGTCCCGAGATGACGACCGCGAGCGGCAGGCCCCAGATCACGTTGTAATCCAGCAGCTTGTACATCCAGACGACCGAGTAGGAGCCGATGCCGAGGAAGGCGGCGTGACCGAAGGAGAGATACCCGGTCAGGCCGAACAGGATGTTGAACCCGATCGCGAAGATACCGAAGATGGCGATCCGCTGCATCAGGTCGGGGTAGCCGGCGTTGAAGGTCGCGAGGCCCGAGCCCTCGGGGAAGGGTTGCAGAAGGACCGGCGTGAACATGGTCAAGAGAATCACGATGATCAGAAAGCGGGTGTCTTTTGCAGACAGGCCGAAGAGTTTCATGGGCCTTATTCCTCCATCACGCCGGCACGGCCCAACAGGCCCCGCGGACGGGTCAGCAGAATGATGATCGCGACCAGGTAGATGATGATCTGGTCAATGCCGGGGATGAGGTTCTTGACTTCGTTCATCGAGGCAAAGCTCTGCAGGACGCCGAGCAGGAACCCCGCGGCGACGGCGCCGGGCAGGCTGCCCATGCCGCCGACCACGACGACGACGAAGCTGAGCACCAGGAAGTCCATCCCCATGTTATAGTTCGGACTGAGGATTGGCCCGTACATCACCCCCGCGATCCCTGCGACGGCGGCGGCGAGGCCGAACATGATGGTGAAGCGCTTGTCGATGTTGATGCCGAGCAGCCCGACGGTTTCACGGTCGGCCATCCCGGCCCGCACGACCATGCCGAAGGTGGTGAATTGCAGGAAGGCAAACACCCCGCCGATCACCACGGTCGCAAACAGGAAGTAGACGAACCGCCAGTAGGGGTAGGTGATCGCGCCGGGATCGAACCCGAAGATCGTGCCGAAATCGATCGACCCGAAGAACTGCGGCGGGGGCGGGGTCGGGATCGGGTTGGCACCGAAGAAATGCTTGATGAGCTCCTGGAGCACGATGGCGAGGCCGAAGGTCACCAGGATCTGGTCGGCGTGCGGACGCTTGTAGAAGTGCTTGATCAACCCGCGCTCCATGGCTACGCCGACGAAGATCATCACCGGGATCGCGAGGAAGATCGCCAGCGGTACCGACCACTGGATCAGCGACTGGCCGATCTCCGGGCCGAACCAGCTCTCGACGTAAGGCACCTTGACCTTCAAGGGATTGCCGAGGAAGTCGGTCTTGTCCGGATCAACCTGTTCGAACGACAGCCCGAGAATGCGTTGCAGAGTGACGGCAACGAACGCGCCGATCATGAACAGCGCGCCGTGGGCAAAGTTGACCACGCCGAGCGTGCCGAAAATCAACGTGAGCCCGAGCGCGATCAGCGCATAGGCCGACCCTTTGTCGAGCCCGTTCAGGATTTGAGAGATGATGGCGTCCATTGTCCCCACCCGTGCATGTGTGTGGAACCGGGGCGGTGGCACCGCCCGGGTATGGGGGCAGGGCGGGGGGATCCCGCCCTGCCGAATGTCAGGAAGTGCGAAGGTTCACACGCCGTTGTTGCACGAACCCAGCGAAGCCTCGGCGCCGCCGAACATCGGGTGATCGGGGGCATAGGTGACCTGCTCGACCGGGGTGACTTCCACGATTTCGAGCGTGTCGTACTCGGAGGTCGGGTTGTCGGCGCCCTTCATGACCAGCACGTCCTTGAAGCACTGGTGGTCTTCGGCGCGGTAGAGCGTCGGGCCGTTGCCGAGCCCGTCGAACTCGAAGCCTTCGAGGGCTTCCGCGACGGCGCAGGGCGCGAAGGACCCGGCGCGGGTGACCGCATCAGCGTAGAGGATGGTCTGCACGTAGCAGGTGTGCGCCGAGTTGGACGGCGGCTTGCCGAACTTTTCGCCGAACGACTTGACGAAGGCTGCGGTGCCCTCATCCGAGAGCTGCCAGTTCCAGTTCATCGACCCGTAGACGCCCTTGATGTTGTCGCCGGCGCCGGCGGCCATCAGCTCCGAGTAGAGCGGAACGATGATCTCGAAGTTCTTGCCGTTGGCCTGCTTGTTGCGCAGGTCGAACTGCTGCACCGCCTGGGTCAGCGAGTTGATCATGTCGCCACCGTAGTGGTTCAGGATCAGCACGTCCGCGCCCGAATTGGCGACCTGGTTGAGGTAGGCCGAGAAGTCGCCAGCACCAACCGGGGTCAGCACGTTGTTGATGGTTTTCCAGCCGATCGCTTCGGTCGAGGCCTGGATCGATTCCTGCTGGGTCCAGCCCCAGGTGTAGTCGGCGGTCAGGTGGTAGGCGGCACGCTCTTCGCCGTAGGCCCCCTTCAGCACCGGGCCGAGGGCGGCGCCGGACATGTAGCCGTTGAAGAAGTGCCTAAAGCCGTTGGCCTTGCGGTCCTTGCCGGTGGTGTCGTTCGAGTGGGTCAGACCGGCCATGAAGATGATGCCGGCTTCCTGGCAGAGGCCCTGAACCGCGACCGCAACGCCTGAGGACGAGCCGCCGTTGATCATCGTCACGCCGTCTTTTTCGATCATCGACTTGGCGCTGGCGCGGGCGGCGTCAGACTTGGTCTGGGTGTCGCCGGTCACGAAAGCGACCTTCTTGCCGAGGATGCCGGTGCCGTCGAGCACCTGGCTCGAGAAGGTGTTGAGCATGCCGCCGTCGCCGATGCCGTTGAGGTGCTCGACCGCGAGCTCCTGGGCGCGCAACTCGTCGAGGCCTTCGTCGGCGTAGGGGCCGGTCTGCGGCACATTGAAGCCGAGCGTCACCGTGTCGCCGGTCGGCTCGTTGGTGATAGCGTGGGCCGACGAGGTGAAAATCGTCGGCAGAGCGATGCCGGCGCCGGTCGCGGCGCCAGTGCGCAACAGGCCGCGACGGGTGAAGTTCGAATTGGACATGTAATCCTCCCGATTGGTGATCGTGGCACCGCCTCCTCGCGGTGCCTTGGCCCTTTACAGAGCGCGTTCAGTATGGGGCAGGGACAGAAAAATGCGCAACAAATGCTTTCTCGGTAACAATTTTTTTGTAAAATGAGTAACAGGTTTCCGGCGGGATCTGTAAAAGAATTTTCTCGCGCTTGCAGAAGAACGTTCAAATCACGAGGGTTTTCCCGATGTCCCAACCCCGCCTCACCGGCTCGCGCATCCGCGAACGCCGCCTCGCGCTCGGCCATCGCCAGACAGATCTGGCCCGCGAGGTCGGAATCTCGCCCGCCTACCTCAACCTGATCGAGCACAACCGGCGCAGAATCGGCGGCAAGCTGGTCGTCGACCTCGCCCGCGTACTCGGCTGCGAGCCGGCCCAGCTCACCGAAGGCGCCGAGGACGCGCTGGTCACCGCGCTGCGCGAAGCTGACGCGCGCGGGGGGGCGGCCGTGTCGTCCCCGCAGGCGGACCCGGCGCCCGGCGGCGGGGTGGCAGCGGGAGCGGCGCAAAAGCCGGTTGCCGAGCGCGAACCGGCGGAGGATTTCGCCGGGCGCTTTCCGGGATGGGCCGCGCTTGCCGTCGACCAGGCCCGCAAGATCTCCGCGCTCGAGCGCCTGGTCGAGACCCTGTCCGACCGTCTCGCGCACGACCCCCACCTCGCAGCCTCCCTGCACGAGGTGCTCTCTTCGGTCACCGCCATCCGCTCGGCGGCGGCGATCCTGTCCGACCCCAATATCGCCCCCGACTGGCAGGCGCGGTTCCTGCGCAATGTGCGCGAGGAAAGCCGTCGGCTCAGCGAGAGTGCGCAGGGGTTGGTCACCTGGCTGGACACCGGGGCCGACTTTGCAAGCACGCCGCTCTCGCCGGTCGACGAGCTCGGCGCTTTCGTGGCCCAGACCGGCTATCATTTTCCCGCGCTCGAAGCCCCGGGCGCCGGACCCCGCGAGATCGAGGCGGTGGTCGCCTCCGACCCGGCCATCGCCGATGCCGGTGCCGAGGATCTTGCCCGGGCGATGCTGGAGCGCTACCTCGCCGACGCCCGCGTCCTGCCCGAAGGCGCGTTCCTGGCCTCGCGCGCCTCTGGCGCGACCCCCACCGCGCGCGCCTCTGGCGCGACCCCCACCGCGCGCGCCTCTGGCGCGCCCCCCACCGCGCGCGCCTCTGGCGCGACCCCCACCGCGCGCGCCTCTGGCGCGACCCCCACCGCGCACGCCTCTGGCGCGCCCCCCACCTCGCGCGCCGCCGGCGACGACCCGGCCCGGATCGCCGCCGCCTTCGGGGAAGGGGTCGATGCCGTGCTCCGGCGCATGGCCGCGCTCGGCGGCAAGAGCGCAGGGTTGGTCACCTGCGACAGTGCCGGCGCGCTCCTGCTGCGCAAGCCCGTCGAGGGCTTCGCGCCACCGCGCTTCGGCGCCGGATGCACCCTCTGGCCGCTCTACCGCGCGTTGTCGCGCCCCGCCCAGCCGGTCGAGGCGTTGATCGAGATGCCGGGCCGCATCCCGCACCTGTTCCGGGCCCGCGCCGTGGCCCTGCCGGTGCCCGGCACCGGGTTCGCCACCCCGGCGGCGCTGGAGGCGACGATGCTGGTCGAGCGGGTCGAAGACGCTCCGACCCCGCCGCTGCCTGTCGGCACCGCCTGCCGGGTCTGCCCGCGCGATGCCTGCCTGGTCCGGCGCGAACCCTCGATCCTGGGAATGGACGCAGGCTAGAGCGCGCCGGTTCGCCCGCGAAACGTAGTTACCGCTAACGTTAATAAAAACAGTAAGTTGACCCCCTGTCCGAGTTCGCCCACCCTTCGCCCACCCCGCCATCCTCGCAGAATTGCCCGCGCAAGAACCGGGGCGCGGCCGGCGTGTCCCGCCCTTGCCGCCCCCGAAACGCCTTTGACAGCGCAGGCTCCAAGAGAGATAGTCGCAAGGCACAGCGGTCCGTGGGGAGCGGGCCGGAGGGGAGCCGATGCGTAGACGCATTGTCCTCGTCGAGGACGAACCGAACATCATCGAGGCGATTTCCTTCATTCTCAGCCGCGCCGGCTGGGACGTGACCGCGCATGCCAACGGCGAGACCGCGTTGGACGCGATCCGCCGGGTCGGCCCCGACGCGCTGCTGCTCGACGTGATGCTGCCGGGCCGGTCGGGCTACGATATCCTGCGCGATCTGCGGGCCGATCCGGCGCTCGCGCCCCTGCCGGTGCTGATGCTGACCGCCCGCGGTCAAAAGAAGGACCGTGAGCTTGCCGGCACGCTTGGCGTCACCCGGTTCATGACCAAGCCATTCTCGAATTCCGAGCTGCTCGCAGCGCTCGACGAGATCGCCGACGGTATCACCGGGCAAACCCCGGCAGGCGAGGCCTGAGGCCCGCGCGATGCTGCCGCCGCGCGCCCCCGTTTTCCTGGCCCGCGACACCTATCGCCGCCGTCGCCTGATCGATGCGCTGCGCCTCTTGCCGGTGATCGGGCTGCTCCTGTTTCTCTCACCGCTCGTCGGCGGGGCACGCTATCTGCGCTCGACGGCCGAAAGCGGGGTGTTCATCTTCGCGGTCTGGTTCGGGCTGATCGTCGTCGCCTGGGGGCTGGGACGGCTGCTCGCGCGCGCGCCGGGCGGCGGCGATCCGCTGGATCCCGACACGCCCCCGCCGGAGCCGGGCGAGGCCGAGATCCCGGCCCAGAATTCGGCCCAGAATCCGGCCCAGAATCCGGCCCAGAATCTGGCCGAGACACCGCCGGTGCCGCCCGCCACATGACCTCGAACCTGCTCATCTTCGTCAGCCTGCTCTACGTGGCCTTCCTGTTCTCGGTCGCCTTCGTCGCCGAACGGCAGGCCCGGCTGGGCGGCGGCGGCTGGTTGCGCTCGCCGCTGGTCTACACCCTGTCGCTGTCGATCTACTGCACCGCCTGGACCTTCTACGGCGCCGTCGGCTATGCCGCCCGGTCCGGGCTGGAATTCGTCACCATCTATCTCGGCCCCACCCTCGTCCTGGTCGGCTGGTGGTGGGTTCTGCGCAAGCTGGTCCGGATCGGCCGCGCCCAGCGGATCACCTCGGTGGCCGACCTGATCTCGTCGCGCTACGGCAAGTCGACCCTGCTCGGCGTGATCGTGACCCTGCTCGCGGTGATCGGCACCACCCCTTACATCGCGCTCCAGCTCCAGTCGGTGACCCTGTCGCTTGCGGTTTTCACCGACGATCCCGGCGGCGCGCCGGCCACCGCGCTCTGGGTCGCCGCCGGCCTCGCCGCGTTCACGGTGATCTTCGGCACCCGCAGCCTCGACGTGAACGAACGCCACCACGGTGTCGTCACCGCCATCGCGGTCGAGGCGGTGGTCAAGCTCGTGGCCCTGCTGGCGGTGGGGATCTTCGTTGTCTGGGGCGTTGCCGGCGGCCCCGGCGAGGTGGCCCGCGTGATCGAGGCATCACCCATCGCCGACTGGCGCATCGACAGCGGGCGCTGGGCGACGCTCACCTTCCTCTCGGCCGCCGCCTTCCTGACCTTGCCGCGCATGTTCCAGGTGCTGGTGGTCGAAAACGTCGAGGAAAACCAGCTCGTCACCGCCTCCTGGGCCTTCCCGCTGTATCTGTTCCTGATGAGCCTGTTCGTGGTCCCGATCGCCGCCGTCGGCCTGACCCTCTCGCCGCAAGGCGCCAACCCCGACCTTTTCGTGCTCACCGTGCCGCTCGCCGAGGGCCGCGACGGGCTCGCGATGCTCGCCTTCCTCGGCGGCTTCTCCTCGGCCACCTCGATGGTCATCGTCGCCGCCATCGCGCTCTCGACCATGGTCTCCAACCACATCGTTATGCCGGTCTGGCTCTCCTTGCGCGTCGGCGGCGCCAGCGTTTCAGGCGATGTCCGCAACGTCGTGCTGATGGCGCGGCGGGTCTCGATCGGGGTTGTGCTGGCGCTTGGCTATTTCTATTACCGCCTGTCGGGCGGGGGCACCGCGCTCGCCGCCATCGGTCTCATCTCTTTCGCCGGTATCGCCCAGGTCTTGCCGGCGATGCTGGGCGGGCTGTTCTGGCGCGGAGCGACCCGGGTCGGCGCTGCGTCGGGCCTGGTTGTGGGCTTCGCAATCTGGGCCTACGCGCTCTTCCTCCCCTCTTTCGGCCCGGCCCTGTTCAGCCCCACATTGATGGCGGAGGGCCCATTCGGGATCGGCTGGCTGCGCCCGCAGGCCTTCTTCGGAATCGACGGGCTCGATCCGGTGGTCCATGCCTTCCTCTGGTCGATGGGGTTCAACGCCCTGTTCTTCTTCACCTTTTCGATCGCCTCCTTTCCGACCCCGCTGGAACGGTTGCAGGGCGCGCAATTCGTCAACGTCTTCCAACACTCGCGGCACGCGCGCGGCTGGGCCCGCGGCACCGCCGAAGCAGAAGACCTGCTCATCATGGCGCAGCGGATCATGGGCGGCGCCGAGGCCCAGGCGCTGTTTCGCGACCAGGCGACGGCCCAGGGCAAGTCGGGATATCTGCCCGACACCACGCCCGATTTCCTCCAACGGCTGGAACGCGAGCTCTCAGGCTCGGTGGGCGCGGCGACAGCGCACGCGATGGTCGGCCAACTCGTCGGCGGCGCCGCGGTTTCTGTCGATGACCTGATGGCGGTGGCCGACGAGGCACAGCAGATCCTTGAGTATTCGTCCCAGCTAGAGGCGAAGTCGGTAGAGCTCACAAGAACGGCCCGTAAGCTTCAGGAAGCCAACGAAAAACTCACCCAACTATCGATCCAGAAAGACGCCTTCCTGAGCCAGATCAGCCACGAATTGCGCACGCCGATGACCTCGATCCGCGCGTTCTCCGAAATCCTGCGCGATGGCGGGCTCGGGCCGCCGGACCAGGCCAGATACGCCGGTATCATCAAGGATGAGGCGATCCGGCTCACCCGGTTGTTGGACGATTTGCTCGATCTCAGCGTGTTGGAGGCCGGCCAGGTCTCGCTCAATATCCAGCCCGCCAGCCTCGCCGACGTGATCGACAGCGCCGTGGCGGCAGCCTCGAGCGCCGGGGTGGCCAAGCGGCTCGAGATCCGCCGGGATCCGGCCCGTGAGGCGCTGATCGTCGAGAGCGACCCGGACCGGTTGGCCCAGGTCTTCATCAACCTGATCGCCAATGCGGCCAAGTATTGCGACGCCGACACACCGCGCCTGACCATCTGGGTGAGCCGCCGGGACGATCTGCTCATGGTCGATTTCGTCGACAACGGATCCGGGATTCCGGAAGAAAGCCAGGCCGTGATCTTCGAGAAATTCTCGCGGCTCAGCGACCAGCAGAAGGCGGGCGGCGCCGGGCTCGGGCTCGCGATCTGCCGTGAGGTCATGGCCAAGCTCGGCGGCGGGGTCACCTATCTGCCCGGACAGGGCGGCACCGCGTTTCGGGTGACCCTGCCCGCGGACGAAAAGACCGTTGCACAAAGCCCGTGAAGCGGGTCGGGAATTCGGCCGGCATTAACCAATTCTGAAGGTTGAGATGCGAGCCTCACGGCAAGGAGAACCCCGGGTGCTGAACGAATGACCACAGAGGCGCAGCCCAGTGCAATGCGGCGCAAAGCCGGCGTCGGCCGGCCACCGCCCGAAATCGGACGGCTCACCGCCGCCAAGGCGGTGCGCGCGGCCGTCGTTCAGGCGGCCGACGAGGTCGCGGGCCTCGCGGCCACCGCCGGTCTCGTCGACGAAAGCCGCACCACGTTGGCGCCATTCATCGAGGCGCTGCCGGACCCGGCGCTGCTGGCGCTGGTCGAGGGGCCGGGCATGCGCTTCGGCCTGGTGGTTCTCGATGCCCAGGCCGTGGCAGCGCTGATCGAGATGCAGACCACCGGGCGCGTTGTGGCCCGACCGGCCGAGCCCCGCCCCCCGACCCGAACCGACGCGATCATGTGCGCCGACTTTATCGACCGGTGGCTCGAACTGGTCGAGCAACGCGCGGCCGAGGTCGAGCTGGAGGTGGCGCCGGCGATGTCGGGGTTCCGCTACGGCCTCGCCCTGGCCGAGACGCGGGCGATTGTGATGACGCTCGAAGACATCCCCTACCGCGCGTTCCGCTTCGAAATCGATCTCGGCCGCGGCGCCAAGTCGGGGGCGATGCAGATCCTGCTGCCGTTCGACCCGCCGGGGACAATCCGCGCCGGGGCCGCCGAAACCGCGGCCTTCGCCGACGCGATGCGCGCTCAGGTTCTCGAAACGCAGGCGGTCCTGACGGCGACGCTCTTCAAGCGGCGGATGACGCTGGCCGAAGTCGCCCGCTTCGATGTCGGCACGCGCCTCGTCCTGCCGCGCGCGGCGCTCACCAGTATCGGCGTCGAGGCGCTGGACGGGACGGTGGTCGCCGAGGGTCGGCTCGGGCAGGTGAACGGACACCGTGCGGTTCGCCTGACCGTGCCGGGTGCCACAGGCGCTCCCGTTGCGGACTTGGGCGCGGCGCCATTGGCCGCGCTGCAAGCCCGGCCACCCGCTCTGGACCTTCCGGCCCCTCATCTGCCAAACGCGGATCTTCCCGCCCCCGATCCGTCCGCCCCCGATCAGAAGGGGCTGAGCGGTCTCGGCCCGGACAATCCCGGCGCGACGTCCTTGCGACCCGACGATCTCGGGGATCTTGGCGATCTGGGCAGCCTCGGCGCGTGAGGCCCCCGAGATGACCGGGGCCGACCGGCGGCCCGCGGCGCGCGTCCACCGCGCATGCACGCAAGCGACAGGTCTCCATTGCAGGCGTCGATCCGCCCGGGCGTTGGCGCCCGCGGTCCGCGGCGACCCTGTCGCGCCCTCGCTTGACATGGGTCAAAGCACAGGTTCTGCAAGCAAGGGCAGGATGTCATGGGTTCAAGGAGATTGATGGCAGATGGTCGACACCGCAAAATACCGCGAGGTGCTCGAAGCGCGCCTGACGGAATTGCAGGCACGCCTGCAGGAGATCGACGAGGCGCTCGATAGCCATCAGTCGAAGGATTGGGAAGAGCTCGCGACCGAACGCGAAGGCGATGAGGTGCTCGAGCAGATGGGATCGAGCGGCAGGGTCGAGATCACAAAGATCAAGGCCGCGCTCGATCGGGTGGACGAAGGCGAATTCGGCTATTGCGTGAGCTGCGGCGACGAGATCTCAGCCGAACGGCTCGACGTGGTGCCGCACACGCCGTTCTGCCGGAACTGCGCCGACAAGCGCGGCTGACCGGCCCGACCGGGAAAGGAGAGAAGAATGGCGCATGAACAGCTTCTGGCGGCTGTCGCGGCCCTGCTTGACGATCTGGCGGCGCGCCCCGAAGATCGTGTCCTGCTGCGAGAGCAACTACGCCGGAAAATCGGCGAGATGCGCGCGCAGGGCCTGCCGGTGCCGGCCGAACTCCTGCAATACGAGGACGACCCCTCGGCCGAGACCGACGACTTCTTCGACAACATGCCGATCTGATCCCGAAAACGCCCGTGCAACACCCCGTGGAGTGACCGCGGGGCGATGTTGCAGATCGGCTTTGGGATTGTCTTATTCACCCAATACCTTAAGGTTGTGCCATCGAATTCGGGCGAAAGGGCTGTCGAGGCTGAGATGAGCGAAACCGTGCGCTACGAGACGCGCGAAGGTGTCGCGCTGATCACCGTTGCCAATCCCCCGGTCAATGCGCTGGTGCAGCCGGTGCGGGCGGGGCTCGATGCCGCGCTGTCCCGGGCGATCGAAGACCCTGACATTGGCGCCATCGTGATTCGGGCGCAGGGGCGGACCTTCCCCGCCGGAACCGATGTGCGCGATTTCCACCGCGATGCCGACCGGCCGCGGCTCGGCGAGGTTTGCGCGCGGATCGAGGTCGCGCCGAAACCCGTGATCGCCGCGATCCATGGCACAGCGCTCGGCGGCGGGCTCGAACTGGCGCTGGCCTGCCACTACCGGCTGGCGCTCGCCGGCACCCAGTTCGGCTTGCCGGACGTGATGTTGGGCGTGGTGCCCACCGCTGGCGGCACCCAGCGGTTGCCCCGGCTTGTCGGCCCCGCGCGGGCGCTCGAGATGCTGTTGAGCGGCCGTCCGGTCATGGCCAAGCAGGCAGAGCGCGCCGGGCTCATCGACAAGATGATCCGCAAGAACCTCGACCGCGCCGCCTTCGGCACGGCCCGCAACATGGCCCGCGAAGGTCAGCCGCCGCGCCCGACCCGCGCCTGGACCGCGGGCCTGCGCGATCCCGGGGCCTATCTTGCCGTCGTGGCCGGGCGCCGCTCGGCGCTTTTGGACGCCCCCGAGGCGGCCCCGGCGAAGGTCGTGCACCTGGTCGAGGCGGCGCTGCTCTTGCCGTTCGACTCCGGGCTCGCGATGGAGCGCGCGGTCTACGAGAGCCTTGTCGACAGCCCCGAGGCCCGCGGGTTGCGCCATGCTTTTCTAGCGGAGCGGCGCTGCGCGCGTGACCAGGGCCGGGCGGATGCGCCGCCCCGCAAGGTCGAGCTTGTCGCGGTGTTGGGGCAGGGGGCTGACGCCGCGCGGGTGGCGCGTGCCTGCCTCGCGGGCGGGCTGCCGGTTCTGCTCGCCGAACCCGACGGGCCGGTGCGGCTGGCGCTGCGCGCCCGGATCGTCGCCGACTATTCCGAGGATGTGCGAACGGGGCGGGTCGCGAGCGAGGACCGCGACGCGGAGCTTAAACGTCTCCGCACAGCCGGCACCCTGGACGACCTCGGCGAAGCCGGGATGGTGATTGCGACCGAACGCAACCCGGAGGTTCAGAGCGCCGAACTCGCCCGTGCAGGGGCCGAGGCGCCGCCGGGCACGCTGCTGGCGCTGGGGGCGGGGGCGGATCTGGCCGAGATGGACCGGATTTCGGGCCGCCCGGGCGATGTGCTCGGCCTGCACATGCCGCCGCCGGCACACCGCACCCGGCTCCTCGAACTGGCGATGCCGGACGGGGCGGCCGGGGACCTTGTGCCCAGCGGGATCGCGTTTGCCCGGCGGATCGGCAAGGTGCCCGTGGTTCTGGCCAGTGGCACGGCGGGGCAGCTGACCGGGGCGCTCGAGGGCGCGCTGTTCGCGGCGGCTGAAGTCCTGGCGCTCACGGGCACCGATCCGGCCGCCATCGATGCCGCGATGCGCGGTGTCGGCTTGCCGCTGGGGCCGTTCGAGAAAGCTGATCGTGGCTGGCTGCAGCCGGTGGACGCCCCGGGCGGCGACAGCCGGCTGCGCGCGCGGATGCAGGGCGCCGGCTGGACCGGACGCGCCGCCGGGCAGGGCTTCTATCGCTACGGCACCGACGGCGCTCTATTGGGCGTGGCCCCCGAAGCCCGCCGGCTGATCGGGGCGCTGCGCGAGGCGTCGCGGGTGCCGGCCGCCGTTACGTCGCCGGGTGAGGACGAGATCCGGCGCCGCTGCCTTTTGGCGATGGCCAATGCCGGCGCGCGGCTGGTGATGGCCGGCGTGGTCGCACGCCCGTCCGACGTGGACGTCGCGGCGATCCACGGTCTGGGTCTCGCGCGCTGGCTCGGGGGGCCGATGGAGGCCGCCGACCAGATCGGCCTCTTGCACGCGCGCAACCTGATGCGCGGCTGGTCCGGGGCGGGCGATCTGTCGATGGCGGTCTGGACCCCTGCGCCGCTGCTCGACGAGTTGATCCGGTCCGGCGGGGATTTCGACAGCCTCAACGGCTGACGGCGCCAGACGCGGGGTGGGCGAAGAGTGGGCGAGGGGTGGGCGAACTCGGACACAGGGTCAGGGGATTGAAAACATTACAGGTAGCGCTAACTGCTTTTTGGCGGGCGAAGTGGCGAACGAAGCAGCGGGCGAGGGTTTTGCCGGTGGCGATCCGGGCCGGACGCCTGCGCCCCTGCGAGCCGGCCTTGGGCAACCGGCGGGCCTGATGCCGGACGGGCTCAGGCCAGGATCACGCCGACCACGACCATCATCAACCCGAGCGCCGACAGCGCGAACGCGCCCATGTTCAGCACCATGGCGCGGCGCACCGCGTCTTTCAGCGCGTCGTCGTCGAGCCCCGCACGGCGGGCGCGCAGAACCCGCACGGCCGAAACGACCAGCCCGGCGAGCCCGACAAGCGCGACCAGGGTTCCGATGATGATGAGCCAGTCCATGTTTCTCTCCGCGTCTCTCTCCGCCTGCATGCCCGCGTCAGCCGGAGAGGAAGTAGCGCAGGATGCCCCAGACATAAAGCCCCGAGAAGACGATGTTGATGTATTTCAGCTGCGGCTCGGTGTTGAGCCAGGCGACGTAGATCCAGATCAGGCAAAAGGGCAGGCTGAGCAACATCGGCCAGGGATGCATTTCCAGCACAAGCGCAAGGGTCGAGGCCAGGCCGAGGGCGAAAGCGAACCATTTCAACTCTTGCAGATGACGTGACATCGGCGGGCGGACTCCGGTCAAGGCCCCGGCGCGACCGGCGCTGTACCGGTATCCGCGCAAAGGCCAAGGTCCCTCGGAAGGGACCGTGGATGGATATGATCGTTTGCGAATGCCCATTTCACGGCGTGCCGTGCAGTACGGGCCAAAGGTGCGGCGGGAACCGGGGCGATCCAGGTGGCCGCCGCAGGAAGAATGTGCCCGATTTCGGGTCGTCGGACAAGGGGGGTGGCGGCTGCGGGAGGCGAGAAAGATGCGGGGCTTGAAGGCGCGCGCCCGGCGCGGTAGCTAAGGGTCCCGACCCTGAAGACATCCCCCCGAAAACGGCCCCCCGAAGACAGCCCCGAAGACAGCCCCGGAGACCCCCCATGGACCTGACCGCAGACAGCCAGAAACCCGACAGCTACCGCGTGACCGCCGACGAACTGCGCCAGTTCATCGAACGCTTCGAACGGCTCGAGGCCGAAAAGAAGGATCTCGCCGAGCAGCAGAAGGAAGTGATGGCGGAGGCCAAGGCGCGGGGCTACGACACCAAGGTCATGCGCAAGGTGGTTGCACTGCGCAAGCGCGACAAGGACGATATTGCCGAGGAAGAGGCGGTGCTGGAGATGTACAAGGAAGCGCTCGGAATGTGAGCGGGGGAAGGCGTTTCGAAACGCCTTCGTAACGCGGTTTCAACCCGCGTTCATGCCGCTTCGAAGCGGCATCGCGCCTGGTGTGGTCGGCGTGGCCGCGTGGCCGCGGGAGCTCAGGCGGTGATGACCCGCACCCCGTCAATGCGCGAGATCTCGACCATGTCGTCGTCGTAGACCGCGGTCAGGTGGTCGATGAGCTCCGGCGTCCAGCCCGGCAGGTCGAGCTCTTCTTCGACCTCGTCCTCGAGCGCGTATTTGTCGAGAAAGGCCGCGAGCACCCGGCGGCGCTGTTCCTCGTTGGCCGGGGGGTGGGCCGCGAGATAGCTGCGGATCCGCTTGATGCCTTCCTTGGCGATGATCCGGCTGAGGATGTCGAACCCGCCCATCAACTGCACGTCGGCTGCCAGCCCGGTCACGCTATGCATCACCTCCGGCCAGATCAACGGCGTATCCTCGTTGCACCAGATGGTGATCGGCGCCTCCGGGTTGGCGGCGCGGATGTCGCGGACCATGTCGGACCAGACCAGCGAGTCGGGGTCGATTCTGGCGGTGTATTCGGCGAAGGGCGCCTTTTGCAGCCGCATGTGCAGCGCCGGCACGAAGGTGGCGGGGTTGCGGACCGCGAAAAAGAACTCGACCTCGTTGTCCGGGAACAGGTTGGCCAGCGCGCGCGTTGCCGCGCCCGACCGCGGGTAGAGCCGCCCGGCCCGCAGCGCCCCTGGGTGGTTCGACAGGAAATAGGGGCTCGAGAGCACCAGCCGCTCGGTGTCGTCGGCTTCGAGGATCTGTTCGAGCAACACGTCCTGGGTGTCCGGGCTCGCCCGCTCGCCCTTGAGTTTCTCCAGCACCTGGTTGACGATCGGCCGATACCGTCCCGGCCCCGGCACGGCGACGTTCTCGGCCAGCAGAACCTTGGAGTTTTTCAGGAGCGAGCGGACGAGCTGGTCGTCGTCGGTCTCATGCACGCCGAGGTGGAACGAAATACGCATGTTGTGCATAGAGCCGCACGAATGAGTGGGATTCGAGGCAATATATCGGCATTTCTGGACAGTTAAACGGGTTTCGCGTAAGGGAAATCGCGATGGTTGACCAAAACGCTCAAGTTTCCCGGTCCGGGGCCCGCGGCCGCCTGCCGACCCTCTGGTCGGTCGGAGCGGTGGTGATCGGCGTCGCGGTCGTGGCGCCGATCTTCGCGATCCTGTGGATGGCGTTTGCGCCGTCCGAAAATGTCTGGCCGCACTTGATGGCGACGGTGTTGCCACGCTACCTCTCCAACACTGCGATCATCGCAGGCAGTGTGGCGCTGATCGCCGCGATGGTGGGGACGGGCAGCGCCTGGTACGTGGCGATGTACCGGTTCCCGGGCGCGCGCTGGCTCGAATGGATGTTGTTGTTCCCGCTCGCCATTCCGGCCTATGTGGGCGCCTATGCGCTGGTCGATTTCCTCGAGTTCTCGGGCCCGGTGCAGACCGGGCTGCGCGGGCTGTTCGGCTGGGACAGCGCGCGCGACTACTGGTTCCCCGAGATCCGGTCGCGCGGGGCTGCGGTCGTGGTCCTGGCCGCGGCACTCAACCCCTATGTCTACCTGATGGCGCGCACCGCCTTCCGTGAGCAATCAGGGGGGATCTACGAGGTCGCCCGGGCGCTGGGCTCCGGCCCCATCGCCCGGTTCTGGCGGGTGGGCCTGCCGCTCGCGCGGCCCGCCATCGCCGCCGGGACGGCGATCGTGATGATGGAGACGGTGTCGGATTTCGGCGTCGTCGAGTTCTTCGCGGTCCAGACCCTCACCACCGGTATTTTCACCACCTGGCTCGAGATGGGAAACGCCGGTGGTGCGGCGCAGTTGTCGCTGGTGATCCTCGGTCTCGTGCTGCTGCTTGTCGGGCTCGAAAAGGCGAGCCGGTCAAAGAGCCGCTTCTACCAGGGCGCGCGCCACCAGCGGCCGATCGAGACGATCCGGCTCACCGGCTGGCACGGCTGGCTCGCGACGGCGCTGTGCACTGTGCCCTTCGTGGTGGGGTTCGTGCTGCCGGTGGGGGTGATCGGCTGGCATTCGGTGGTCAACGCGGAGGGCTGGATGGCGCCGGGCCTGGCGCTGGCGCTACGCAACACGCTGGTGGTCGGCGGGGCGGCGGCCGTTGTCACGGTGACGGCGGCGCTGTTTCTGACCTACGGGATCAAGCTGACCGCCTCGCGTCTGCCGCGCAGGATCACGCCCATCACCACCATCGGCTATGCCGCCCCTGGTGCGGTGCTGGGCGTGGGCATCCTGATCCCGCTCGCGGCCGCCGACAACGCCATTGCCGACACGATCTACAATCTGACCGGATGGGACCCGGGGCTGTTCATGACCGGCACCGCCTTCGCCGTTGTCTATGCCTATTCGGTGCGCTTCTTCGCCATCGCCCAGGGCGCGGCCGAAAGCGCGATGGACCGGGTCTCGCCGTCGCTGCCGATGGCGGCCCGCTCGCTCGGGCGCACCGCCGGCGGCGCGCTGCGCGAGATTTACGTGCCGCTGATCCGCGGCTCCGTCGGCACGGCGCTGCTCTTGGTGTTTGTCGACAGCGTGAAGGAACTGCCCGCGACCTTGCTGCTGCGGCCGTTCAACTACAACACCCTGTCGACCCGCGTCTACGAGAAGGCCTCGCTCGAGCAGATCGGCCAGGCGGCGCCGGCGGCGATGCTGGTGATCGCGGTTGGCCTCGCCGCGGTGGCGCTGGCCGCCCGCGCCAGCAAGTGACGCTTGAACGACGCGCGCCAAATGCCTACACGTACCCCCGCATGCCCCTATAGCTCAGCTGGTAGAGCATCTGATTTGTAATCAG
>Ga0209121_10001666_pt1 | contig 23260 bp, 23 predicted proteins | sample Cruoilmetagenom3_FD_187292 | JGI IMG/M metagenome (GOLD analysis project Ga0209121, IMG submission 187292) | Oil polluted marine microbial communities from Coal Oil Point, Santa Barbara, California, USA - Sample 3 (SPAdes) (version 2) | ecosystem: Environmental > Aquatic > Marine > Oil seeps ... | reverse complement strand
AACGGTTGGTTATGGGTGTGATATGCACTCAAAAGAGTGTGGTGTCGGGGATGAAATGGGGTTGAGGCGGGGGAATGTTTGTAATGTGACAAAGTCAAGATAATGATAGAGATGTAAATCATGCCTGTATCAAAAAAGCTCTCACAATTACTCGATAATATGGTACTTCCGGAACGTGCAGAAGTCGAGATCTTCGCGGCTTTCGTGATAGCGCGGCGGAGTTTGCGGACTCTCTCGGTTCTGACTGACGAGATATCCACTCAAGAACTTATGCAGCTCGTCATGGAATCCGGGAGTTTCGACTGGCTGGATGCCAGTTGCGAGGATGTTTACTCCAGTGAGGGTGGTGAGGCAGTCAAATGGCTCAGCGAATCGTAAGGCGAGGTAGAAGTGTAGATGAAAAGAGCTGAACAACAAGAGGCACAAACATGATAGAGAATAATGTGGACACTGCCTTTTTCCATTCATGGTTTCGAAAGTACGTAAAAGGTTTTTACTCGGAAGATCCAAGAATCCAGGAGAATATCAGACTTAAAGAAGAACACACGTTACGTGTTTGTAAGGAGATCCTTCAGTTAGGCAAAGCCCTGGATCTCAATAAAAATGCACTTCGTCTGGCTGAGACCATCGCATTATTTCACGACATAGGTCGCTTTGAACAATTCAAGACTTATGGCACTTTTAATGACAGGGTATCGGAAAACCACGCAACTCTTGGGCTGAAGGTTTTAGAAGAAACAAACGTATTAAGCCGGCTCACAAAAACACAACGTTCCATCACTTATAAAGCTATATGCTATCACAATGTACGCAAACTTCCCGACCCCGCTAGCGAAAACCCCGATTGTTTACTGTATTCAAAATTATTACGGGATGCGGATAAATTGGATATATGGCTGGTTGTGACAACTTATTATGGAAAACGTCATAAGCATCGCAACCCTGCATTGGAGCTTGAACTTCCTGATACACCCGAATATTCACTTTGCTTCGTTGAAGATATCCTTAACAACCGGGTTTCAAATTCTCATGAGTTGAAAACATTTAATGATATGAAACTCCTGCAACTTGGTTGGATATTTGACATCAATTTTACTCAGACATTCATTCAGATTCAACAAAGGCAGATTATTGAGAAGATCATTGCTGACCTGCCTGATACTGAAGATATACGAAAAATTCAAAACCATTTAAAAGAATATCTGAATGAAAGAATATTTGAAAAAAATAAGTAATTCCTGATCCCGATATAAAAAGCAAACAATGCTCAAATGGCAGAAGAAATACCATGATACGAGAATGGAGATAACATGACCACAACCTGCTCTGCACCCGGAAAGATCTACCTCTTCGGCGAACACGCGGTAGTCTACGGCAAGCGTGCGATTGCATCCGCAATCAACCTCCGCACCACCGCAACGGTTTCGGAATCTGACCAGACGACGATCTCGTCTATTCTCGGCACGACAGGCATCGATTACATGGTGCATCCCTACATCTCGCGGTGCATCGAATCGCTCGCGGTCCCTGCAGTCTCGATTCGGATCGATTCGGAGATTCCGGTCGGCTCAGGACTCGGGTCGTCGGCCGCTGCGGTGATCGCAACGCTTGGCGCACTCAATGCCGAGTTCCGGCTCATGATGGACAGCGCCACGCTTGCAGAGGTGGGGCACCGGATCGAGCGGGATGTCCAGGGCGCGGCATCGCCGACCGACACCGCAGTCTCGACGATGGGCGGCACCATGCTGATACAACCCGGAGTAGCATCATCGAGACTGCGGCTGATCGAGTGTGATATCGTGATCGGGGATACAGAAGAGTTCTCTTCCACAAAAGAACTTGTGGGAAACGTCAGAATCCTGCATGAGGACTATCCCGGGGTCATGGACTCGATATTCGATATCATAGACAATCTGTCAGAGATCGGCGTGCCCTTAATCAAGGGACGCGATTACAGGTCGGTCGGGGAACTGATGAACATCGATCACGGGCTTCTGGATGCAATCGGCGTCGGAAGCGCGAAACTCTCGCGACTGGTGTGCGCTGCCAGGGACGCGGGCGCGTATGGTGCGAAGATAACAGGCGCTGGCGGCGGGGGGTGCATCGTTGCGCTCGTCCGCGGTTCAAGTGCTGATGGTGGTGGTGCTGACGCGGTCGCTTCGGCGATCAACGACGCCGGTGGGCGTGCGATCATTACAAAGGCGAGTGAGGACGGGGTTGTTGTGCGAGAGACTTTCTGATCACCTTGAAAGTGCTCAATGAAGCAGAACAACTATTGCGAGCAGCAATTCCCGCTATGATCGTAAACGCATGCAAGCGAGGGACTGTTTCTTTGTCGTTTCGTAAACATCTACATCATCTCTTCACAACACAAATCAGCCACGAGCGATGGTATAATCTCAAACAGTTGGAATGAGGTGAATATAAGATGGTATGAATTGCTTGGGCATTTTGATGTTTTTTGACCGATGGTCTTTTATTCTCTCAAAACCTGAGTGAACGAGACTGAATAGCGCGTCGGCGTTCAGATGCTCCCGAAGTTTTGTTTCTGTTTTACTCATGCGAACTACCCTCCTTTGAGCTCCACATTTACTAAACATTATTTGGAATTATCCTTTTTGTGCCTCAACATTGTACGCAAATGTTTACGAAAGTATAAAGAATCGACCCTTTGACTGCATGCGTTTATAGATACAACCGGAATTGCTGTATTGCGAGTATTATGATGACCGCTCCACAGCCGCTGCCACGCCAAGAATCCTTGGCTCATCGAAGTACCGCCCAATGATCTGCATCCCGATCGGCAGTCCCTGTGTGCTCCCGCACGGCACCGATACCGATGGCACGCCTGCGAGGTTGATCGGGACGGTGTTCACATCAGCCAGGTACTGCGAGAGCGGATCCACGAGTTCCCCTATCCGAAACGCAGGCATCGGCATCGTCGGCGCAATTAAGACATCAACATCCTTGAACGCCAGATCGAAGTCCTGTTTGACGAGTGTCCGCACCTGAAGTGCTTTTAAGTAGTATTTGTCGTGATACCCTGTCGATAACGAGAACGTGCCGAGAATGATCCTCCGCTTGACCTCCTCTCCGAACCCGAGCGCACGAACCTCTGAAAACGTGGTGCTCCAGTCCTTATCCTCGGTGCGCAGACCGTATCTCATGCCGTCGAACCTCGCCAGATTCGATGATGCCTCCGAGATTGCGATGATGTAGTAGGCGGCAAGCGCATAATCGGTATGCGGCATATCGACCTCCTTGTATGTTGCGCCCTCGTCCTCAAGATGGTGTATCCCGTCCCAGACCGCGTTCTCAACCGCGGGATCGATCGCCTCCCCATAGTATTGCGAGGGAACGCCGATCGTAAGTCCCTTAACATTGCAATCGATGTTGATCTCGGTATCGACATCCACAGACGTCGAATCCTTCGGATCGTAGCCAGCGATAATCGAGTAGAGGAATGCGACATCCTCTACGTTCGATGCGATCGGTCCGATCTGTTCGAGCGAGTTCGCATACGAGACAAGCCCGTACCTGGATACTGCGCCATAAGTCGGCTTTAACCCGACAACGCCGCAGAAGGACGCAGGACACCGGACAGAGCCGCCTGTGTCAGAGCCAAGCGAGATCGCCACCTCTCCTGCTGCAACAGTGGCAGCACTCCCGCCTGATGAGCCGCCTGGCACGCAGTCAGGATTGTGCGGATTCCTTGTTGGACCGTAGTAGCTGGACTCTGTGGATGTGCCCATCGCAAACTCATCCATGTTTGTCTTCCCGATTACGATTGCGCCTTCGGCGTATAGACGCTCAATGACGGTTGCGTCATACGGAGGGATGTAGCCATCGAGAATATGCGATGCGCAGGTCGTCCGGATGCCCGTCGTCGACATGTTGTCCTTGATCGCTATTGGAACGCCTGCGAGTCTGCCGCCTGATTTTAATTCTCCTGAATCGAGCGAGCGGGCACGCTCGAGTGATTGATCTTCTGCTACTGTTATGAATGTGTTAAACTTGCTCTTACGGATCTGCTCGAGATGTTCGAAAGCGACATCCTCTGCAGAGGACTCCTCGACACGCCGCAGTACATCAGTGATGCTCATCATGGTTCACGCTTTGTATAGTGTAGATTCTACTTAAGTTGTATGCCAGCGTCATCGTTCCCATCCGGAGCAAGTACCAAAGATTGATTGATGATAGACCAACGACAATTGATATGAGAACTATGTGGCGAGAGATTGCACGATTCGGAAAGAAACTTGTTGAGTACGGTCTTGTTGAGTCCCATTTCGGCAATATCAGCGTCCGCACCGGTGGGGGGATGCTGATCACGAGAAGCGGATCCGCACTGGACGAGATCGACCGGGATTCCGTTGTCGAGATCAGTATCGAGGGAACCTCAAGCATGGATCTGATCGCATCATCAGAGGCGATCGTGCATCGCGCCATATACAAGAACACTTCAGCGCTCGCAATCATCCATGCGCACTGCCCTTATTCGGTGATCGAGTCCTTGATCGAGGATTCCCGGGTCGTGCCGGTCGATAGCGAGGGACTATACTTCCTGCATGAGATCCCGATCGTTACAGGCGGCATCGGAACCTTGGAACTTGCAGAGAATGCTGCCTCCGGTTTGCGCGAGCACAAAGGTGCGATCATACGCGGGCACGGCACGATCGCCACCGGGATGATTCTTGAGGAGGCTTATGTGGTGACGACCCAGATCGAACACAGTTGCATGGTGAAGTACCATCTCGATCTCCTTAGCGGGCAAGACCGCGGGCGCGGAAGGTGATTCGCATGGATGCGGTAGTGATGGCTGGTGGGGTTGGGAGCAGGTTCTTCACAGGAGACTGGACTGGTGAAAAGCCGATGGTCAAGCTCCGCGGAAGACCGCTTATCATGTATGTGATCGATACGCTCAGGCGCAGCAGGTCGATATGCCGCATCTTCGTCGTGACCTCGCCAAGCGTGCCGCAGACACGGGAATATCTTGAGACGCAGGAGGATGTTAAGGTCATTCCCGCGCCCGGTCTCGGTTATGTCGGCGACATGGTTCACGGGATAAAGGCAGCGGGAATCCGGGAGCCGGTACTCGTTGTCATGTCTGATCTCCCGCTTGTAACCCCTGAGATGATCGATAGGATTGTTTCGATCTATAACAAGCGGGACGAACCCGCGCTCTCTGTTCACACGCCGCTTTCTGTCTGCAAGGAACTCGGACAGCACCCGACCGCCGTCTTCAATCGCAACGATGAGTTGATCGTCCCGTGCGGCGTTAACATCCTCGATGGTGGTCTGATCGAGGAGGAGCAGCCCGATTATAACCTGATTCTCCCTGAAACTGAAGTTGCGCTGAATGTGAATACAGTTCAGGATCTTGAGCGGTGCGAGCGCATCATGCTTGGACAAAGCGTCTGACTCTGTGAACTCCGGTGCTGTGGTGCAGGGATGCGCCCACAGGCAACCGCGACTCAAAAATCAGTGCCCATCTACGAACTAACCGGGAACACAGCCAGACGTTTATCCTATTGACCTATAACACGAGCGCATGGCTGCCAAGACCGATCGGATCGTCAGACTGGTGAACAGTTTGTATAACCGTATAATATTATATCGACGAATATGCCCACAGATACAGATCCGAGCTTATCCGAAAGTCACTCTTCGCCAGTCGGTTCAGCACTTCTATCGCCCGTTCTTTTGCCAATTTTCCACTCCTAACTGCGGCAATGAGCAGCCCGATCAATCCGGTGAATCGAAATCCCACGGACTCTGCATACCGTCTGGCGTTTATTTCATCCAGTATAAGCCGATCCTCATGCTCTGCTGCCAGCAAAAGACTTGCTTCGCCACACCCCAGCCCATACTTCCTTAACTCGCTGGCATCGCCTTCATAACCTATAACCTCGATCCACTCATCCATTGCCGCCTTCAAAGCATCAGTCTCAGGAAAATCTCCTATAAGAACTTCTTTTTTGATAGCAGTGGTGATAAAGATCTTTCCAAAGATATTTTCGAGTATATATAGTTCACCTATCTTTGAAAGAGCGATCAGCGTAGAGGAATCAACAAGAATGCGCATTGCTAAGCCAGCCTTCAGCCTCTTTCACATCCAGTTCGGCTTCTTCTATGCTCTGTCTGAAAAAAGATACACCCCTCTCTGCAAGGTATCTTGCCATCTGCTGTATCGAAACACCTACAAACTCTGCTGCCCTGCACAGGGAGAACTCCTCATTGACATACTTTTCAAGCGCAATTTTCATGCGCAGACTCTTCACACCTTCCCACATAACCATCCCTCTAACCTCTGATCTGGAAGAGTGAAGCATCTCTGAAAGTTCTGCTATCTGTTTTTCGCCCATAGCCATCTGCGCGCTTTCCATGAGATTAGATCGTGGTGGAATCTAATTAATCTTACTGATGCGTCAGTATCTCCGAAAGAAAATTTATATGGAACTGAAATTCAGGCGCTCTCGATATTTTTGTGGATTCCCGTGGATTCGGAGATACTACCAGAAACAAAAGATTGATAAAGACCGCGACACCACACTCTATAACCCGCTTTAACTCAGCCTGGTAGAGTGCGCGGCTGTAGTATGATCATGTGCGAAAGCACACATTACCGCGCAGAGACCGCGATGTCCCCGGTTCGATTCCGGGAGGCGGGATTTTATGCCAGAAACAGACAGGATCGTTATCTGGCCCATCTATTTCGACAGCAGAATATCGAGAAACGGTGGGCGCAGGGTCTCGAGGCGAAGTGCTGTGAAGTCGCCGCGGCTCGATGAGATCGCAGAAGCAGCCAGAATGCTCAATCTCAACTGCACTGTCGAAGATACGAAGGCGCATCCTGCGGCATGCTGGGAGAAACAGGGGCGGGTGCTCGCAAAGAAGACAGATGCTCCAAAATCCTCGATTCTGCGCGAGGTTGGCTCAAAGATGAAGGAGCTACGATCCACCAATTAAGAATCTTTAAGTTGCCCGTCCCTTCGGGTGGCGATCTTGACGTCCCCGGTCTGCTGACCAACCTGCGCATGGGGGAATACTTATAGGTTTCACACCCCAGATATTCGTGATGATCGACCTGCACACCCACTCTGTATTCAGCGACGGCGAACTGATACCGAGCGAACTCGTCCGCCGTGCAGTGGTGCATGGCTATTCTGCAATTGCGATCACTGATCACGTCGATTTTACGAACATCGAATTTGTGCTGGATGCAATGAAAAAAACTTCGTTTCTGGAGGAGGAATGGGGTATCAGAGTCCTTTCTGGCGTGGAACTGACGCATGTTCCGCCCGGAAAGATTGCGCGGCTTGCAGATAAAGCAAGGTCGCTTGGTGCAGATATCATCGTGGTGCACGGCGAGACCACGTCAGAACCTGTGGCTCCAGGCACGAATGCTGCTGCACTTCGGTCTGACATCGACATTCTGGCGCATCCCGGACTGATCACCCAGAGTGAGGTCGAATGCGCACGCGAAAATGGCGTACTGCTCGAGATCACAGCAAGATGCGGGCACAACCGGACGAACGGGCATGTTGCACGGATTGCGTGCGAGATCGGATGCGATCTCATAGTGAACACTGATGCGCATGCGCCAGATGATCTGATCACTGAAGAGATGGCGCTTACTGTGGCGATGGGGTCAGGGCTGACTGAGCGCGATTCCTGCGCCGCGGTCAGGACGAATCCGGAGCGTCTCGTCGATGCGAAGAGATGAGACCTGCGATTCGATGATCCGGTGCCGATCCGGCGGGTTTATGCGGGCCCCCTACTTCTTCTCAACAACCAGCGTGAGCCCGTCCACATCCCGGATCACCACATCCTCGCCTTTCCGCACCGGCTCTGTTGCAGATGCCCGCCATATCTCACCGTGAATGTGCACGGTGCCCTCCGGATCGATGTCGGTCTCTGCCCTGACGACCTCACCGATCAGTTCCTCCCGCCCAGTCGTCGGTTTCGCAAGCCTCGTCTTCAGAACAAAACCGAGACCGACCACGATGACCACGACAGAGAGGATCGCGATTACGAAGACGGTGCCTCTGAAGTCGCTGATCCATTCAGCCGGCATGAACGGCTCCTGCGGAAACATGATAGCACCGAGAATCAGGCAGATCACGCCGCCGAGCGTCAGTACCCCGAATGTTGGCGTGAAAACCTCTGCTATGAGCAGTATTATCCCGGCTACTATCAATATCACGCCGAATGTGCTGACCGAGAACAATCCCATGCCGTACAGCGCAAGTATCAGCGCTATCGCGCCGACCATCTCAGGAACGTACGTCCCAGGAGCTTTGAGACCGTAGATGACCCCATAGAGCCCGATTAAGAAGAGTACGAACGCGATCTGTGGGTTGCTCAGTATGGCGACGATCGATGCAGCAAACTGCGGTTCCTGCGTGATGAAGATCGCATCCTTTGTGCGGAGTGTCACCGATTCTCTGCTCACGTTCACGGTTCTGTTATCGATGGCACCGGCAAGATCACGCCTGCCGGACGCGACTACATCGATCACGCCCTGATCCAGCGCCTCTTCAGCTGTCAGTGATAATCCTTCTGTCACGAACTTCTCCGCGACCTCTGTAGATCGGTTCCGGTTCTCCGCGATTCCACGCATCCGGGCTGCGTACGCATTGACCGTCTTGTTCTCGACCGGTGTTGTGCCTGTCGGCGTTATCGCAATCGGTGTTGCCGCTCCTGTGGCTGTACCGGGCGCCATTGCAGCGATATGCCCTGAGAGAAGGATGAATGCACCGGCAGAGAACGCACGCTCGCCCTGTGGCACAAACGTGATCACAGGCACCTCCGAACGCTCGATCTCTGATACGATCCCCTCCATCGAGTCAACAAGCCCGCCCGGGGTGTTTATTTCGATCAACACCGCTGCAGCACCGATATCAGTTGCGTGATCGATGCCGCGGGCGATCTCCATCTCAGTGCCTGCTGTGATCATGTCGTCCACCTCGATCACATAGATCACTGGCTCTGACGCGCTACATGCCGGCGCCATAAAGGAGAGCGCCAGCAGCAGGAGCGTTAGAAGGATTGGGATATGTTTCATCGCAATCTCATTTCCCATCCATCTCTCTTTATTTATTCTCTTTATTGAGTCCGAGTGCGCCCATGAGTTCTATCGGCAGCGGAATCACAACGGTCGTCGCCTTCTCCTCGGTCGCATCCTTAATCGTCTGGAGCGTCCGGACGTATAGTGCTCCAGGTTGTTCGTTCAGCACCCTTGCAGCATCAGCAAGTTTGATTGATGCCTGCATCTCACCTTCTGCGTTGATGATCCGTGCACGCCTGTTCCTCTCTGCCTCTGCCTGCGAAGCCATCGCACGCTGCATCGCCTCAGGCAGTTCGACATCCTTGATCTCGACAGCCGAAACCTTGATCCCCCACGGGTCGGTCGCCTCATCGATGATCTCCTGCAGCTGCTTGTTGATCCTATCCCGCTCTGAAAGTACCGCATCAAGTTCCACCTGCCCAATCACACCTCGCAGCGTCGTGAGCGCCATCTGCGCGGTTGCTGTCGGATAGTGCTCAACCTGCACCACTGCTTTGCTCGGATCCATCACCCGGTAATACACCACAGCATTCACCCGTGAGGTCACGTTATCCTTTGTGATGACCTCCTGCGGCGGGATATCGAGCACGACCGTCCTGAGATCGATCTTCCTCATCGTCTCGAGTATCGGGATTATGAAGAAGAGTCCCGGTCCTCTTGCACCGACCAGTCGCCCGAGCCGGAATATCACGCCACGCTCGTACTCCTGAACGATCTTTACAGCGCTTGCAAGCACAAACAGCACTACAATCACTATTGCTATCAAATATTGTTCCATAATATCACCCGGTTGAAAAATGGCTTTTGCGGCTTATAAGTATTTGTGCGTGATAGCCCACTCGCAAAAACTTTTTGATATATATGAAATACATGAAATTACAATATAAAAAGGAGTACCCATGAAGATCCTGATCATCGGCGGCACAGGCGAACTCGGACAGTGGTTCACGAAATTCTTCCAGCGCCTCCATCATACGGTTGCGGTCTGGGGAAAAAGCGGCAAGGTCGAGATCGCTTACGCGTTGGGCGCAACGTATGCGCACGATCTGGATGCCGCAATCCATGAGAGCGATATCGTTGTGATTTCAGTTCCCATCGATGTAACAGAGGCTACGATCGAAGAGATTGCGCCGAAGATAAGTCGCGGGAGTCTTCTCATGGATATGACCTCGATAAAGAAGATACCGCTTGCTGCGATGGAGAAGTGTACACCTGATGGCGTCGAGGTGATCGGGACGCATCCGATGTTCGGTCCAAGCATCCCTGACATCCGCGGGCAGACTGTGATGATCACGCCGTCAAGCAGATGCGAACGGTGGCTTCCGGTCTTGACCGATCTCTTCGAGCGCGAGGGTGCAAACGTCGAGATCGTTGATGCCGACACGCATGACCGGGTCATGGCAGTGGTGCAGGGGCTCACGCATTTCGCATACTTAAGCATCGGATCCACGCTCATGAGCCTCGACTTCGAGGTCTCCCTGTCAAGAAGGTTCATGAGCCCTGTGTACGAGATCATGCTCGATTTTGTCGGGCGGATACTCGGTCAGAACCCGCACCTGTACGCGATGATCCAGATGAACAATCCGAGGATTGCGGAGGTGCATGAGGCGTTCATCGCCGAGTGTATGCGGCTTTCGGAGATAGTCAGTAACGGGTCCGTGGACGATTTCACAGATCTGATGAAGAATGCGGCATCCCACTTCGGGGATACGGAATCCGCTCTGAGACGGTCTGATAAACTGATCAATACGAAGATCACAGAGTTTGAGGAACTGATCGGGTCGATAGGGCACGAGAGCGGCGTGCTGCATCTTCGTTCCGGGGTTATACATCTCGGCGTCATCACAAAGGTCGCCCCGAGAACCATTGTCATGGAAGAGGGGCGGAGATCTGTTGAATTAAAGATCGAAAACATAAGACTGCTCAGCCATGCAGAGTTGCAGAACTGGAAACTTGAAAATCTGCGCAGGTTTACGCGGGATATCTCGATCATACTGCCTGACCGCGCAGACCCCTATGTGATCTGTGATGTGATATCGAGATGCGATGGCGTGGTACGTGCAGATGTCATCGACCGGTACGAGCCGAGACGGAGCGCAACTTTTCGGATCGAGATTCTTGGCGACTGTGACCCGGACAGTGTCGAGGGCGGGATCGAGGCGGTTCTTTCCGGTATCGGGTGCGTGCGGCGGGGGGAGTCTGCAAGATGAGCCGCCCCGGAACGCCCTGCATTCTGACTACCCCAACACCACCCAAAGATACTTCTCGCTCAACGAAAAATGCCGCAGCCCAGAGGTTTGGGCTGCGTCCACGTTTATATGACCCCAGTGCAAAACCCACACGAACGGATTTCTTAGAAAGACTTACTGTAAAAGATGCATTGGAGTGACATTGCCATATACGTCGTTGTGAGATGAGTACCACGACAGTGTCACTATTATACTATGATCGTACTACTGCTTGACTGCCAATGAAATGGTGAGAATTTCAGATCACCCCTCCGAAATCGGCGGCACATAGTCGAGAACCGTACCATACGCCTCTTTAATCCTCATCGTCTCCACGATGCCCGCGTACCGCCCATGCAAAAGCCCATCTGCTATCACAGCGCCGCCCTGTGCGGATTCTTTCGCAATTTTAGCACCTGAAAATCCTTTTAACGATCGAACAGGTGCAACAGTATCCAATCGCTCCATTAACTCAGTCCCAATTTCCGGAATCCTTGATAGTCTGCCTGATAACAGCACCTCTTCCGGCGCCAGAGCGGCTGTGAGTGCGAGAACGTTCTTGACCGCGCCCTCGATAAGTGCGCTACGTGCATCATCATGCATTGCAAGATCCTCTGGCGCAATCTCGCTTCCGGTTAGGAAACGCGCGCCCCGGCTGATCATGAACTCCTTTCCGAACCTGCCGAGGAGGTATGCAAGTTCGCCGTCGATCGCACCCATCGAAAGGAATCCGATGCCGCCACTGCTTCCGCCGATGCCGTCCACAACCCTTCCGGAATCGACAGCGATGGCGGCGGTGTGTGCGAATCCGACCTCCAGCAGTATAAACGAGGTCCGGTCATAGTCGATGCCCGAGCTTGCCGCCTGATCCCTCACAGCAAGCGCGCACGAGCATAACTTATCAGGGGTGCCCATGTCGATCCTGTTGACCTTCCGAAAGGCTGGAACCGTTGGCAGGTGTATGACCCCCGGGATTACATATACAGGGAGATTGTGCTCTTTCAACGTCTTGATAAACCTGCGCATCCCGAGAATCGACCTGTTATCGTCATTCCTGCGAAGCGACATCAGGAAAATGTCGCGCCGCGTTATATCAGAGATTTTTTTGATAGGAATCCCGTACCCAGAGGGTCCGATGATGAGTTCGGGCTTGCTCGCTTTTAGCAGGTCGATGACCGATTCCGGGTCGGATGCGATCTCCTTCGTTGGTATCGATAGATCGAGGATGACTTCCTCGCCGTCCAGTCCAAAGAAGTCAAAACTCTTTGTGCCCGGATCGATTCCGATGACGCGTGTCATGATGATGGGATGGCTGCCCGGACGTATAAACTTTATACCCTGAAACCGTTGATATCATCAGATGAAGCGCATATCTGCAATCGAGGCAACCGCTTTAGAACTGGCAGGTGAGCTTGTGATCTGCAATCTCGGTTACCCGAGCAGGGAACTGTATGCGCTAAAGGATAAGGTGACGCATTTTTACATGCTCGGTTCGATGGGGCTTGCATCATCGATCGGACTTGGGCTGGCGATGTCGCAGCCGCGCAAAGTCGTGGTCCTCGATGGCGACGGCTCGCTTTTGATGAACCTCGGATCGCTTGCGACCATCGCAAACCATGCGCCAGAAAACTATCTGCTCGTCGTTCTCGATAACCAGTGCTACGGCTCGACCGGGTGCCAGTTAACCGCCACATCGCGTGCGGCTGATCTGGCAGCGATCGCAACCGGCGCGGGTGTGCGCGATGTGCGGAGAGCCGGCACGATTCCGGAGGTGCGATCTGGCGTGCATGGCTCAGGCGTGCTCGTGGTAACGGTCGATCCAGGGAACGCTGATGTGCCGATCATCGATATGGAGCCTGTGGAGATCAAGAGGAGATTTATGCGAGGGATATCCGGGGTTTGAGATGGCACATCGATGCGCCCGGAGTGAATGTGAAATGTGGCGCAGCGACGAGGCATCTGGATTTTAAACACTCAACACTTCCAAAGGAACGGGGATATCCTTATTCACCAACACATTAAGCTTTTCGAACCCTATTATCCTTCCTGCTTTATCCTTCTTCAAAATAATCTCTTCTCCAGTCTCTTCTGAGATGAATTCCTTTTCCAGATCGTCAAACCAAACATCAAGCGTGTTTACGTTCCTGTTAAATATGACTCTTATCTTTTCTATATCTTTCGACTTTTCTTCTTTTAGGTGGCTTCCACCACCCTAATCTCCTCTTCTGTCAGCCCATACAACCTGTACACCACCTGATCGATCAACTCATCCGTCTTCTCAATCCTCTCAATCAGCGGTCTCAATTTTCTCATGCTCCCCTCAAATTCCCCTTTTAAGTTTTTCTGAAGCTCTCTGTTAGATAGATTGACAGGTATCTTCTTCTTGTTCTTCTTTAGAATGTCTAAAAGCTCGTCAAAATCGAGATCATGGTACTGCTTCAGTTTCGTCTTGTTAGTCAGTGCCTCAATCTCCGCGCCGATCTCCCTCTCGAACCATTCGAGGAATCCTTTTATCTCCTCATTCTTTTCCTTGTTCATCTCGATCATCCGCTCGGCGATGAAGGCGAGGAGGTCGTGTATGACATCGGATGTCTCCTTCTCGGTTACGAAGTTGCCTTCTGTATCTTTCGGGAGACATTCTTCAACGAGTTGTATGAGTTTATCGAACTCATTGGCGTTGTATATAAATTTTAAGGATTCAAAGATGGCGGTTCGCTCTTCGGGAGGGGTTGTGAAATTTATGCGGCGGATGGGGAGTTGGCGGACATCATCAACGATAATTTTAGGAAACAATCCTTTTTTTGCCTTAGGAGCTGTATTTACAAAGTAGAGAGATATTAATGTTGAATTTACGAGAGTAAGAACATAATAAAGAGAATAATTTGGATCTTTTTGAATAGCTATAATTATACTTGGATTGTTGACATATTCCTCTTCAGAATATGCGACCATGAGACTGCGCGGCGGTGTGTTGGTAATCTCTCTAAATAAAAGGCGAGGTCGATCGAAGAATTTCATTTCTACATAGGTAGAGACCCATTGCCCGTATTTAACCCAAGTTCCGGACCAATCGACACCATACCGTGAAACATCTCCCCCTTGCAATTCACGCTTATGATTCTCATCCAATTTTTGATCACTATGCCATTCTCGATTATCCCTTATTCTTCTCGCAGCGTCATCTCCAAATCTTTTTTTGAGAGTGGTATATCGATATGGAATATAACCTTGCTTGGATTCTGTTATCCGGTCGAGAAATATAGATTTTTCCTTCATATTTTGAATGAGATCAGAAAGTGGTTCTTCCAATTTTAGAAATTGCGTCCATTCTCTTGCCATTAGTAGAGTATTATGCTTTACTAAGCGCTTTTCAAACAAACCGCCCTTTCTATATTCCACAATTGTACAGGATTCGTCCATGAGTCCCTTTTCAAACACATACACAAGAGACCGAACATTCGGATCACCAAAGACGGTAACATCTGAAAAATCTAAAATATGGGTTAATGATCCATTGTCAAGCAACCAAGTGCGAAATTTTGTTGCCAAAACATTAAGAGCAAAAGTATTAGGAACTATATATGAATGTTTCGATCTATTTTTCAATAGATGAATCGCTTTAACTGATAGATATTGAAAGCTTTCAAAATCATTAACTTGCGGATATAAATCAAGCATAAATTCTCTGTCACCTTCTTTAATTTTTATTCCCCACGGCGGATTCCCAATCACACAATCCCACCCCGGATTATCCTTTACCCCACCATCCTCAAAAAATGCTTCTGGAAACTCAAGATCCCAGTGGAAGAACGATTTATCCTCTGCGATTTGCTGCGCCCCTCTGAACCATGGTCTATTCGTCTTACGCCGCCACTCCGCCTCATCCCCTTTGATCGCCCAGACGATATCATGATAAACATCTTCAGGCTTCTTATTCGCTGTCTCCCCGACCTCATTCCCGAAATAAACAGCAGTATGCACATCAGCAATCGCCTTTGCCTTCCTGTACTCTGGAAGCTGCCTGAACTCCCCAAATACCTGCTCCTTTCGTTTAATATTAGAAAGGCTGTCATCGGATATCCTTTCAAGTTCCCCAATCTTTCCGATCAGGTGATCAATGAAGAGTTTTGAGACAAATGATGGAAGCGTGTGATCTTTTGCCTTTGTCTTCTTACCCCGCCTTTCAGAAGATGGATACTCCTTCAAATCAGCAAGTCTTGCACCTATCAAACTATTCCCGCATTTAAGCCTGTGATCCAAAAACGAGAGTGGCTTATCCATTGCGATCGTCTTGAGCCAGAGTGAGACCTTTGCAAGCTCAACAGCAAGGTAATTGAGATCAACGCCATAGATGCAGTGTGAGGCAACCTCCCGCTTTGCCCACTCAAGTGTGTACCGATCCTTAGCATCATCAGGAATCCTTCCGGACTCTGCCTCAATTCTAACAGCCTCCATCAACCGCGCTGATATGTGCTCCAGTGCGCCAACCAGAAAGTGCCCGCTCCCCATCGCAGGATCAAGGACTTTAACAGAAAGTGTGGCGTCTATCCGGCTCTCGTTGCGCTCGCTTGCCTTCTGCCACCGCTCATCAACCACCGGATCTATCGTGTTCTTTACGATGTAGTTCACGATGTAATCAGGAGTGTAGTACGATCCGGTGGCTTTCCGCTCTCCTTTGTCTGTCGAAAGGTATAACTCATCCTTCTTAACCCTATCAAACAGATCAAAATCGGAAAAATTCTTTTTACGTTTCCTGCTACTGTTAAAATCCTCCAGACTCACCCATTCTTTTTTCTTACCACCTGTTGCTACCATATCAGTCTCTGCAACCCTCATCCGATACTCAAGAAGCCCCTCATAGATACTTCCGAGATGGCGAATATCAAGCGATGAATAATCGACAAAACCGAGTCTCCTGCCCCCGTTCCTCACGTCACTCCGCGATAAGAGATCAATCGCATCAGCAAGATACCGATCCCCGATCCGCCACTTCAGAAGGTTTGGATTCCGCTCACTATCGAAGAGACCGCCGTTGTATGCTGGAATGCCGAGCGTCTCATTACCGGCATCGATCAATCCGAAGAGATCCTGAAGCTCAGTCCAGTAACGACTTCCCTCCTCAAGAATCGCATTTCTCGAATCTTTCTCCTCCTTGATCTTGTTCTTGATGCTGTAGAAACTGTATGGGGACTCGATATATGCGCTGCCAGATAAGAGTCCCTTACCTTCCGCATAAAGCAGGAATAAAAAGCGATAGAGCAATCGCATCGTTGTGCTTTGAACCTCTGAACGTACTTTCTCATCGTTCCTGTCAAGTCCGTTAGCCGGATGGCAAAAGAACCCTTCAGCAAGGATCTTCATCGCCCGATAGACATTTTCCTTCAGGTCTTCTCCGATCTCTGTTGCGTAATCCTCTGACCCCATGAGGACGTTCTCAAGGAAGATCGCGCCTTTTTGTGAAGGGAAGAATGCCTCCCTTCTGAAGAAGTAATAGAAGTATTTGAAGGCGTCAATATCCCCTTTCTCAAGGATCGTTACGAGATCAACCTCATAGTAGGAATCCATGAGTTTATCTTGATGATAGAGCCTCCACAATCTACCATTAGACAGCACACCCCATTCAGGCTCTGTTTCATGAAGATACAGCCATATCTGGAAGCTCGGATTCGTGTTCTTGTCATGCTTACCCTTCCCGAATCGATCGAGGTTGGTATCCCACCGTTTCACCTCACCGATCGCGAAAGCATTCTGGTAAAAAGACCGGCGCTCATTATTCAGATGAGCCGCATCCAGCGCGTTTGTATCTTCAAAGAAAGCGTAGTCTGGAAAGTCCTGCGATTCAGTTATAGCCTGAACCTCAAAGTCAGGCAGCATTATCTTAAAAATCCGCCTGAAGAATCTCTCTTCAAGCTGTGACTCGTTCAAATCCTCAAGAAATGGTTTTTCGGCATTATATATCTTTTTAATTTCATCGAACACAGTTTTATGATCATTTGATCGCCATTCATCGTTATTTCTGATCAAATTCTTCAGATAATGATTTGAGAATAGATTCTGGTTGTTCACTGCCTGAATTGATAGCTGAACCATTCCTCATATCTCCTATATCCAATATAGATATTTTTGCGGATATGATATAAAATGGTTTCCTTTCTGTGGGGTTGTGAAGTTTGGGCTGGCGCATGGGCACCGCGTAATGTTAGACGAGCATCGATAATTGAGGAGGTGCGATCTGGCGTGCATGGCTCAGGTGTGCTGGTCGTAACGGTCGATTCAGGGAACGCTGATGTGCCGATCATCGATATAAAACCCGCGAACAAGGCTGCCAGCACCACAAGGCACGACGCACCCCGGCCACATCATCCCCCCGCCATCTCACACCGATCGCCTGATCCGCCAGGCAGCCGCCTTCAATCCATCCAGCACCTGCTCCCGGGTGCGTCCCGTGCAAAAGACGGTCGTTACCGGATCTCCGGCAGGAATCTTGCACCCGACCTCTGGAATATCCCGAATCGGCTCTCTCGCAAGTCGTTTTGAGATCGCTTCGTCGATGACGAGACCGTGATCGGTAAATACGATCGCTTTCCCTGCAAATCCGGTTCCGCTCTCGTTATCAGGATCGATCGCTGGCAACTCTCCCGAAAACGCCTTCACATGCGCATCGAATACGCTGATCTTGGATACGTGTTCGACGGTATCAAGCGTCCCCTGAAACCGCGCGTTCACCTCGATCACCACCGGACCTGCATCTGTGATCAGGAAATCAACACCGTTTGAACCCACAAGCCCAAGTTTCTTGACCACTTGAACTGCGATCTCGCGCATCTCGCAGTCGTATTCGCTTCTGAAAGGTGTCACGTTCCCTGAGTATGCGAATCTATGCGTAGAAAGCCACGGCGTCCCGATCAGTTGCTCGTTTACGGCGATTGCCACAGCGCCTTCGTGCGTTGCGATGACAGAGACGCTTGCAGGAATCCCTTCGATATACTCCTGAATCAGCAGATCGTCCCCGCACTCCATAATCGCCTCTCTGCGGTACGCCAGTCGGTTCTCGATTCCCCCGACGCCGCAGATCGGCTTTACCATGACAGGATATCCGAAATCATCATCGATATCGTAGATCTCGGGATGCGGGAACTCAAGCGCATCCATCTTTCCTGCAAACGACTTCTTGTTGCCGATCGATCTTGCGATATCGGGCGGATTATTAAGTACGCGGTATCCCTCCTGCTCCAGATCTGCATATTCAAACCCGGTACCGAGAATGATCGCATCAAAATCCCAATCCAGGCGATCTAAAATGCCCGACAACTCATCATTGTCTGCTATCTCATCAAAACAAGCATATTTATCAGCACACCTCAGGAGATCGACATCTCCGAAGTGATCCAGTGAATACACGGTATATCCTGCACGTTTTCCAGCGCAGACGAGGTATCTGGTGCTGTATCCGATGATCAGTATTTTCATCATCTTTCTGGCAAGAAAAACAAGAGACTTTTTATTATCTTCTGAAATGGGTTTTGAAAAAACCACAGAGGACACAGAGAAAACAGCAACTCTCTGTGCCCTCCGCGTCCTCTGTGTTAATCTTCTTCGTTATAATCCGATCCACCCAGAAAAAATTAAAAAGCCACAAAAATAACCGCAGAGTGCACGAGGAACGCAAGAGTTTTATCCTTCTCCGCGTTCCTCCGCGTCCTCTGCAGTTAAATTCCCTGTTTGGTCCCAATATGTCCCGGGTCAGGTAGTGCCTGTGTAGTGAAGTCTCATGATAGTGTTTTATGTACATGAGTAGTTACCCAAAATCGAACAGCGTTCGCTGGTCAGATAGTGCCCCTGCCGGTCCTGCGACACTGCCACCAGCATCATTGGCACCACCAGCGCCATCCGGCAGTTCAACTGTCCCGTATCTCCCGCCTCCGCCCGGATGGATGATCACCTCTCCGTTCCGAAACGCGCGGATAGCATCCACAATCCTTACATCCACGCCGCCCAGACTGGAGAGGTCGCCGTCCACCAGCACCGCAATCTCACTTCCCGGCCCTTTGACGAGCGTATTCCATGCTGCCTGCACCGCTTTGGTGTACGGGCTCGAATGTCCGATCGCCATCGCGATGATCTCGGCAAGCGGTATCAGATGGAGGTATCGCGGCCGGTGGTCCGGATGATCGGGCACAGTGAGATCGGCAAGTTCATTTACCCGGTCATGTACGCCTTTCTTGATCCTTCCGCCGCATCTGCACCGCCACTTTTTTGCCAGACAGTCCGGAAGCGTGTAATGCTTGAAACACCGTATACATGCGGATTCGTTGTATTTTCCCTCCTCCGGAAACATCCCGACATTTAATACCGGTTTGCATCCATTCTTTCTGAGAATCGCACTTTTTAAATTATCAAACGTGATCTCCGGCATCTCAAACCGGGTAAACTCCCTGGCAAGTTTGTTGGGCCATGGCGAGTGCGCATCCGAGTTTGTGAGGAAAGTCAGCCGGTGCAACTCGGATATCCGGTCAGCATAAGAGGTATCCGCACTCAATCCCAGCTCAACAAACGAGATATAATCCGAAAGATCGGAATAGCAGGCAGAAAGCGAATCATGGTACGCATACATCGCAGTCCACGGCGTGAACGCGTGACACGGTCCTATCAGTGCGCCCGCGTCCCGTGCATATTCGGCGATCTCTGCACCGCTTAAACGGACAGAGGGACGCCCGTTTGTGTCGATATCGCGGGAATGATCGGCGAATCGCTCACGCAACTCCTCTGCCTTCGATACTGACGGGATGATGAGCAGATGGTGAACTCTCCTGGAATCCTCCACCTCTACGGTCAGCACAAAAGAGGTGTTGTCGAGCGAAAATATTCCGTCAGATTCAGGCAATTTCTTGATCGATTCCATCCAGCCCCTGTGAAGGCAATCCCCGGTCCCTACGAGATGCACACCTTTCTTTGCTGCTTCCCGCGCAATCGTTGGCATGTCCATCTTGTTAGACGTCGCCATCGAGTATTTTGAATGGATGTGCAGGTCTGCGTTGACGTCCATGATCATATCAAGGCAGCAACCTATATAACCCTCTTGGGCGAAGTGAGACTAAAGGAGTAACAAAATATGGCAGATTTCAGAGTCGTTGTCTCAGATGCGAATGCAGGAAAAGCATACCAGATAGAGGTATCGGGTGCGTCAGCGAATACGTTCATTGGAAAAACTATCGGCAGCGAGATCGACGGAAGCGCGGTCGGACTTTCCGGGTACACACTGAAGATTACAGGCGGATCGGATAAAGGCGGATTTCCGATGCGAGGCACGCTTCCGGGACCTAAACGGAAGAAACTCCTCGTAACCGGAGGTAGCGGATTTCACCCGGAAGAGGAGGGTCTCAGAAAGAGGCGGTCGATTCGGGGGAGTGAGATAGCAGGAGATATCGCCCAGATCAACACAACGGTTGCAAACTACGGTTCCACCCCGATAGACTCGCTGCTCGGTGGAGACTCGGAAGAAGAATCGTAGTTATGTAGTTATGGCGGGATTCCTAAACCTGTTCGGAGACGATCCGGGCGAGCGTTTCAGGCGCGGCATTGCTGCGCACGAACGCGGAAAACTCGATGTGGCAGAGCAGGAATACAACCGCGCCATCTTTTTAAACCCGTTTGTCGCACAGTTCCATTCAAATCTTGGAGATTTACTACACCAACTGGGCAGACTGGACGAGGCAAAGGACGCTCTCGAGGAGGCGCTTCGGATCGAGCCGAAGAATGCTGCCATCAACAACAACTATGCCGTGATCATGGAAGAACTCGGGGATCTGAATGTGGCAGAGCAGTATTACAAACGTGCGATCTTTCTCGATCCCAAATACACCCATGCCAGAGTCAATCTTGCAGATGTTCTTGTTAGACGCGGGGAGTATGTAAAAGCAGAATCCGAGTACCGCTACATTCTCGCGGAGCATCCTGAACACACGCATACGCGGCAGAACCTTGCGGTAACGCTTAAGAACCTGGGCAGGTACGACGAAGCGGCTATCGAGCTTACGGCACTGATACAGCAGTCGCCTGATGATCCATACCTGCGTATGCTTCTTGGCATGGTGTACCAGCTTCAGGGGAAACTCGGCATTGCAACGGACGAATACTCAGCAAGCATCCGCCTCGATCCGAACAATCCGGCAACACACAACAACCTCGGAAGCCTGCTGGAAGATCTCGACGAGAAACCGGAGGCGGAACACGAATACAGGACAGCGCTCAGCCTCGATCCGGGCTATGTACTCGGGAGAGAGAACCTTGCACGGCTGTTCTTCGAGATGGGCGATCCTGACCGGTCCGAACTTGAATGGAAACAGCTTCTCCAGATCCAGCCAGATAACGTGAAAGCACACCGGTATCTCGGAAAAATTCTGCTTGCGAAGGAGAGATTTGCAGAAGCCCGGGAAGTCATTAATAAAGCCATAGAGCAGGGTATCCGGGACGATGAACTGCTTGAGATGGCGGAGAACTTAAAGAAACTTGCTGATCAGGAAAGTCAGGAAGATCCGGACGATTGAACGCTTAGCATCTTTTTCGCTGATCTACTTTAGCAGTAGATGTTAGAAAGTCCACCCGCGCCCCACGAAAAGACTTAACCTGCAATAGCGTGTGCAATAACCACAATGCGTGTTTACGAAAACCCTCTCCTGAAACTGAACGTCTCTGTGCACGACAACAAGGTACGGCTCGATGCAGAGGGTGCACTATCCCTGCCTGCGAAACCGGTTCTAAAGAAGATAAACCGGGTATTTGCAGACGAAAAACCGATCCGGAGCAATGAAGAGGAACTCATCTTCTCGACATGGGTTCCCCCGATACCGAGCATACCATTCGACCGGATGATATCAGCAGAGGTTGGCGCACTGCTTAAGAAGCGGGTGCCGGACCAGACCTCCGTCGGGATCACGATGCGATGCCCGAACAACTGCATCCACTGCGGCGCATCAGACATCGCAGGGGTCAGGGAACTAAAGCGCGATGAGATCGAGAGTGTGATCGACCAGGCGCTCGATCTCGGCACATACCTGATCTCCTTTGACGGCGGAGAGCCGATGATGAGGAAGGATCTCCCGCAGATGGTTGCGCATGTTGACAAGGAGCGAGCGATTGCGACCTCGTTTACGTCGGGATACGGGCTTTCCGAAGAGATGGCGCACGCACTGAAGAGCGCTGGCATGTATGCTGTCCGGGTCAGCCTCGATGGCGCGGACGCGACAGAACACGACCGGATGCGGGGGCGTGCCGGTGCATTCGATGATGCCATAACCGGCATTAAAAACGCGCTTTCTGCGGAAATGCTTGTCGATATGTTCGTGGTGGCGTCACCTGCAAACATCGACAGTCTGGATGAATTCTATTCGCTTGCCTGCGATCTCGGAGTGCACGAGCTCTCGATCTACGAGATCATCGCTGTTGGCAGGTGGATGGACCACGAGGACGAGGTGATCACAAAAAACGATGTTTCCAGACTCACGAATTTCCAGAAAAGGATTAACCGGCAGCCGGATGGTCCCAGGGTCACTGCGTTTCCGTATTTCATGGGACCGGATCTCTTTGGCTGCTTTGCTGGCAGGCGGTGGATGCATGTGACCGCGGCAGGCGATGTTCTGCCGTGTGCATATACGCCGCTATCGTTCGGAAACGTGCGGGAGGAGCCGCTTGGCGAGATCTGGAAGCGGATCGGGAAGCACCCTGCGTACAAAGGATCTGCTGATTACTGCATGATGCGAAACCCTGAGTTTCGGAAGCGGCATATCCACTCGATACCTGATGGTGCGGAGATGCCGTACAGGGTCTGGTGAATCAGTGCCGAACTCGGACACCGCGGATAACGACTGATGAATGCGGATTTGTCGATCTGGCATCTCTCGTTCATTTGCGTAAAAGTTTTTGTAAATTAGTGGCAATATCCATATACTCCATGCAAACAATA
>Ga0209121_10001665_pt1 | contig 23267 bp, 16 predicted proteins | sample Cruoilmetagenom3_FD_187292 | JGI IMG/M metagenome (GOLD analysis project Ga0209121, IMG submission 187292) | Oil polluted marine microbial communities from Coal Oil Point, Santa Barbara, California, USA - Sample 3 (SPAdes) (version 2) | ecosystem: Environmental > Aquatic > Marine > Oil seeps ... | reverse complement strand
CGGAGACTGTACCTACAAGAATAGGAAGACCATTTTTATGTAATTCCTTGATTTTTTTTATTATTGCGTTGTATTTTTCTCTTCTTGTTCGGTAGATAAGGTCGTCGTAATTAATTCTCCGAACAGGTTTATTAGTTGGTATCTGCACTACATCCAGTCCGTAGATGTCCATGAATTCCGCTGCTTCTGTGGCAGCTGTTCCTGTCATGCCTGAAAGTTTGTCATACATCTTAAAATAATTCTGGAGGGTTATCTGAGCGAAGGTTTGTGTTTCCCGTTCTACTTCCACTTTTTCTTTTGCTTCCAGTGCTTGATGGAGACCGTCTGAGTATCTCCGTCCTGGCATGAGGCGTCCTGTAAATTCATCTACAATTAGTATTCTTCCCTGTTTTACTATATATTCAACGTCCTTCTCAAATAAAGCATAGGCTTTGGTAAGCTGATTTGCTGCATGTATTCTCTCTGATTTCTCCGCGTATTCACGTTCAATGGCTTCTTTTTCCACTATCATTTCTCTGGATGAGAGGGATTTGTCATTCTCTATTTCATGCAGTTGTATGGATAAATCTGGTAATAGGAAAAAATTTTCACGTTCTCTTCTGGTAATCAGGTCCTGTCCTTTTTCCGATATATTTGTTGAATGCTCTCTTTCATCAATGGAGAAATATAATTGTTCATCTATCTCGTGCATGTTTTTATCTTTGATATATCTGGACTCTGTAATCAGTACTAATTGTTCAACATCTGAATCATGCATAAGTTTTGATAATTGCTTGTTTTTTGGGGTCCCCCTTTTGGCCAGAAGTAGATTTACCCCTGCTGTTTCTTCTTTTCCTTCTTTAAGTAGTACCTTGGCTTCTGCAATCAGTCTGTTTGACATAAGTGTCTGTTTGTGAACCATCTCTTCCACAGCTGGCTTTATTTCTTCATATTGCCGTGTCACTGAATGTTGCACCGGGCCAGAGATAATCAAAGGGGTTCTTGCTTCATCGATAAGTACAGAGTCTACTTCGTCGACTATAGCATAATTATGCCCACGCTGGACGCGGTATTCTGGAATTACTGCCATATTGTCTCTTAGATAATCAAATCCAAACTCATTGTTGGTTCCGTAGGTGATATCGCAGTTGTACTCTACTATCCTCTCTTCGGGTTTCATCTCGCTTTGTATGACTCCTACTGTTAACCCAAGGGCTTCATAGATGGGCCCCATCCATTCTCGGTCCCTTCTTGCCAAATAATCGTTTACAGTTACCAGATGAGCCCCCTTCCCGGAAAGCGCGTTGAGGTATAGGGGCATTGTAGCAGCAAGGGTTTTACCCTCTCCTGTTTTCATTTCTGCAATATTTCCCTGATGGAGGACTATGGCTCCGACTAACTGAACATCAAACGGAATCATTCCCCATTCCCATTCTAAGCCTGTAATCATCCAGGATTTGCCCAGCATAAGTTCACATGTTCTTTTTACAAGTGCAAAAGCCTCTACTATTAAATCATCAACCGTTTCACCTTCTTTTAATCTTTGTTTGAATTCCTCTGTTTTTCCTGGTAGGTCCTCTTCCTTTAGTTTTTTGAACCCCTCCCACTTTCTATTTATTTCATCAACGATTGGATAAAGTCTTTTTAATACGCGTTCGTTATGTGATGGAATTACTTTCTTTATAACATTAAACACTTATTAAATCACCTCTTTTTCTTCCTGTGGATATCATTGATATTTTGGTACCTAAAAAGTCTTCAATATAACTTATATATTCTTTTGCTTCTTCTGGCAGCTTCCTATATTCGTTTATCCCCTTTGTGTTTTTCCATCCGGGGAAACTCTCATAAATAGGTTTAGCGCGTTCTACCTTCCATATCTCGGGAGGAAACCTATCTATTGTTTTGCCGTCTATCTTGTATTCGATAGCCAATTTTACTTCACCAAGTCCATCCAGCACATCAATTTTGCTAAGAGCCAGTTCTGTTATTCCGGTGATTTGAACTGCATATTTGAGGGATACAAGATCCAGGTATCCACATCTTCTGGGTCTTCCAGTCGTGGCACCATATTCTCCGCCAGATTCTCTGATTTGGTTTTGAAGCTTATCACTCATCTCCGTAGGGAATGGGCCCTTGCCGACCCTGGTGGAATATGCTTTTGTAACCCCTATTATTCGAGAGACAGAGAAGGGGGAAGCTCCGGTTCCTGTAAAGATACCTCCTGGTGTTGGGTTGGATGAAGTGACAAAGGGATAAGTCCCGAAGTCTATGTCCAGCATAACACCCTGAGCGCCTTCAAAGAGTATCTTCTTCTTATTCTTAGCAAAGCTGTGTAACAGCTCTACTGTATTGACTATAAAGTGACCATACTTTTCCCGAAATTCTGTTAGTGTCTCGATAAAATCACTGGATATTCCAAATTTCTGAAGATATTCTGAGTTGAAGATATCACCCATCCTGATGCCGCATCGACTCATTTTATCTGCATAAGCGGGTCCAATTCCCTTTCCTGTAGTTCCAATCTCTTTCATTATGTCTTTTTCTATGAGAAAGTGAGCGGGTTGGATGATATGTGCTCTTTTACTGATATAGAATCTATCCTCGAACCCGATTCCCATTCCCTTTAGTTCGTTTAATTCCCTCACGAGTTGTTCGATGTCAATTACAGTTCCATTTCCTATTATGCAAACTTTATCCGGATGAAATATGCCAGAGGGTATTAGATGAAGAGAGATTTTATTATTCTCGAATATTACTGTATGTCCGGCATTAGCACCACCCTGGTATCGACAAACCACATCAAAAGAGTCTGCTATATAATCTATTAGTTTTCCCTTACCTTCATCCCCCCATTGCAGGCCAATAAGTGCTGTATCCATTTTTTCCTTCTTTTAAAAGTTCTCCCTGTAGAATATCTGTATTTGTCTTCCCAAATCACCTGATAAAATATCCTTAAGGTCCATCTGTACGCCAAGAGCCCCGGATTGTATTCTATAGCCAATATGAAGACGATTCTTCTCCACATCATTTGCTCCAAGGATATATTCTAAATGGAATGTATGGGGGCCGTTTATATTCATTGCAAGATTTGCGAATAGATCAGCCCCATTTTCTGTAGTGTTGTAGTTCCCACCTCCGCTTAAAAGTAATCGGAGGCCACCAAGGTACATTCGATACCCAACTGCACAGAATACTCCCTTTCCAATATAATTTTCTATCGGTTCATTATTGAATCCTATTACGCTTTCTATCCCCCCTGCTTCGAATAACCGTATTCTGAAATCAAGAGCTGGTTGCTCCTCCCATTCTATATCTCCGTGGCCGACGAGGTTTCCCCCTCCGTAACTGATTCCCAGAAATATACTGTTCCAGATCCCTACTCCTATCTTTGTCCGTAGCTTATTAATGGGTTCATTCTTTATCTGGATATAAACTTCTCCATGGTTTAAGAGCACTGGCAGTGGGTTATCAACTCCCAGGGTTGGTTGGTTATAACTGGTTATGAAAGAAAGTATCAATATAGCCATGGTCCCTCCGTTTTATTTGTTTATATTGGGAAATTTATATTGTGAATTTAATATTACCTTCTCCCACTATCTTTAAAATTTTCTCTATCATTCCCTCAGTCGGTTTTACCTTTATATCTCTCGATTCCAATCGTATCTCACTTCCTTTATCCCTACATAAAAATCTTAAAGGTAATTTACCAGGATTTTCTAAAAGCGCTCTTTTTATTCCCTGTATATCTTCTTCCTCTAAGCGCGAAAGGTTCAGGATTAAATAAGCAGCCTTCAGGTAATTCTCTATCTCTCCGAGGGGGATTATCATTTCGGCGTTTATTTCGGATAAGGAGCCCTGTTTGCCATCTTTCACGCGTCCCTTTACAGCAATGTTCTGGAATGAACTTAATTTGTCGCCTATCTCTTTGAATAGTTTTGGAAAGATGAGAACTGAATAATTTCCATCCATGTCTTCAACTGTAAGTTTTGCCCAGTGACGGTTTTTACTGGATGTCTTTTTTTCTAAATTTGTAATCACTCCTCCGCTTATAATTAGCTTATTATCCGGCAGTTCTGAAAGTTTAGATGAGGAAGTAAAGACTGTGGATGTAAGATTCTTGAACTGTGCAAGAGGGTGACCGGAGAAAAAGAAACCCAGCGCTTCTTGCTCATACCTGAGCTTCTCCTCAAGGTCAAATGGTGGGGTAGGTATAAGTTCCTTATCTTCTTCTCCAAAGAGTGATTGCATCTTCCCTTTCCCTTTCTTTTTTGCCTGATCTATGGCTTTTTGTATTGATGAAAGGAGTGAATGTCGGTTTCCTGGAAGCGTATCAAAACATCCTGCTTTTATCATATTTTCTATAACTTTCTTATTTACCAATCTTCCCCCTGCCCGCTCCACAAAGTCAAAAAAGTCCTTATATTTTTCTTTTTCTCTTTCTCTTACTATCGTTATAACGGCGTTCTCTCCTACATTTTTAATCCCTCCCAGTCCATATCTAATTGCGTTCTCTTCAGGAACGAATTGGTACATAGAGATATTAACATCAGGAGGTTTTATCTCTATTCCATGTTTTCTTGAATCTTTTATAAACTTCCTGATATCTTCCATTTCCTGGCCGATACTACTGGTGAGCGAGGCGGCATAGAATTCAACAGGGTAATGAGCTTTCAGATATGCAGTTTGGTAGGCAATTTCAGCATAACTCACAGAGTGAGCTTTATTAAAACCGTAACTTGCAAAAGAACTCATTTCACTAAATATTTCATGTGCCTGTTTCTCTGTGAGTCCATTTTTGATTGCGCCTTTAATAAACTTTTCCTGCATAGATTCCATTACGTCCAGTTTCTTTTTACCCATAGCCTTCCGGAGTATATCTGCCTCTCCCAATGAAAAGTTAGCTATTACATTGGCTATCTTCATCACCTGTTCCTGATATAGCATAATTCCATAAGTTTCTTCAAGAACAGGTTTTAATTTGGCATGGATATATTCCGCATCCATCTTTCCTTTTTTCTTAAGAGCAAATTCATCTTGATCGATGTTCTGCAATGGGCCCGGTCGATAGAGTGCTACTGTTGCAACCAGGTCGGAAAAATTTGTAGGTTGGATTTTCCGAAGCATTTGTTTCATACCTGATGATTCCAGTTGAAAGACACCTGTAGTATCTCCTCTTCTTAATAGTTCAAAGGTCTTTTCATCATTTTTAGGGAGGTTATATATGTCTACCTTATGTGGAATATTTTTAAGCGTCTCCATTATGACAGAGAGTGTCTTTAAACCGAGTATATCTACTTTGAGTAATCCAAGTCGTTCCAGGGTTTCCATTGGGAACTGGGTTGAAATTAACTCTTCTCCGTTGGATTTAGTTATAAATAAAGGGACGTAATCGGTAATATCTCCAGGAGCAATGACTACACCTGCTGCATGTGTAGAGGTCTGTCTTATTAGCCCCTCCAGTCCTTGTGCATATTGTATAAGTTCCTTCAGGTCCGGTCTATTGTTTATTTTTTCCTTGAGTTCCACTGATTTGTTAATGGCATCTTCAATCGAGATATCTCTATCTATTTCTTTAGCTATTTTATCGCATTCACCGTAGGGAATTTCAAGGACTCTACCTACATCTCGTATAACCGATCTGGCCTTTAAGATACTGAAAGTGACTATCTGGGCCACGTTCCTTTCTCCGTACTTCTCCTTTATATGTTGAATTACTTCATCTCGCCTGATATCCGAGAAATCTATGTCCACATCTGCCATCGAGACTCGCTGTGGATTCAAGAAACGCTCAAAGATCAAACCGTATTTTAGGGGATTTATATTGGTAATACCAAGGCTATATAAAACAAGACTGCTGGTAGCTGAGCCTCTGCCTGGACCCACTGGAATTTTATGCTCTCGTGCATAATCCACGATATCTTTTATTATCAGAAAATAACCTGTGAGTCCCATCTCTTTTATAACCGAGAGTTCATAGGTAAGACGTTCTTTCTCTCCAGGAGTCACACGCAGAAGCTTTTCTTTCAGGCCCTTTAGAGCAAGATATTCAAGATACTCTTCTGCCCCTTTAAATCCCTTTGGAATTTCTATGGAAGGCAATAGTGTCCTATCTGTTTCAAATGGGACGGGTATGCATTTTTCTTTAATTTCCTCAGTGTTATGAATTGCTTCGGGAAGATCCTTAAATAATTCTTCCATTTCCTCGGTGGAACGGAGATAGAATTGATCGGTTGGGAGTGAGAATTTATTCTCTTCGCTTATTGTCTTTTTCGTCTGGAGAGCAAGGAGTATATTATGTTTCTTTGAATCTTCTTTTTCTAAGTAGTGAACATCGTTGGTTGCAAGTAATGGAACATCAAATTCTCTTGCCATTGAAATCAAGATTTCATTGATTTCGTCTTCCCTCTGTATCCCCACCCTCATTATTTCCATATAGAAGTCATCTTCGAATTCTTTCTTGAAATATTCTGTATATTTACGGGCCTCTTCTGTTTTTCCCTCTTCAATATGTCCGGGTATTATTCCACTTCTGCATCCGCTTCCGATAATAATCCCCTTTTTATATTTTAGAAGTAATTCTTTATCCATGCGAGGTTTCCTGTAAAATCCCTCTATATAAGCAAGGGATGACAACTTCATCAAGTTCTTGTATCCCTCTTCATTTTTGGCCCACAGGGTTATATGGTAATTCTTAGACTTCTCTTTTCTTCCCTCTACAGAGAAATATCCTTCCATCCCGATAATTGGCTTTATATTTCTGCTAACAGCAGTCTGATAGAATTCGAAAGCACCGAACATATTACCATGGTCAGTCAGAGCCACAGCATCCATATTCAGTTCCTTAACACGGGAGATTAAATCATCTATCTTAATGGCTCCATCAAGAATTGAATAATGACTGTGGACGTGCAAATGTGTGAAACTCATAGTTTTTTCACTTTGACTCTACTGATACGTTGTTTGGAAGCTTTGAGTATTGTGATAAGAGTTCCAGAAATCTTAACCTCTTCACCTTCATGGGGCACATGTTCCAGATTATCAATGAGAAGTCCGCCAATTGTGCGTATGTCTTTGACATTGTACTTAACATCCAGGATTTCTTCCAGACGGTCAAGTTCAAAGACCCCTGGCAAGACCAGAGAGCCGTCCTCTAATTTCTCATAAGTTGTTTTTTCTTTATCCAGTTCATCCTGAAGTTCCCCGACTATTTCCTCGATGAGGTCTTCTGTGGTGAGAAGCCCTGCTACGCCACCAAATTCGTCCATAACGATTGCTATGGAAATATGCTTCTTTTGGAATTCTCTAAGAGTCGAAAGAACATTTTTGGTATAAGGTATAAAGTATGGTAATCGCATGATGTCTCCAGCATAGAACTTCATTTCACCTCCCCATAGACGGAGAACCTCTGTCATATATATCATGCCAATTATATTGTCTACAGACCCCTCAAATACCGGTATCTTGGTATGTCTTTTTTCCCTGAAGTGCTTGATAAGGTCATCCATTGACGAGTCGATAGAAATACACTGCATATCCGTACGGGGGACCATAACGTCTTCCGCAACTGTCCTGTCAAGTTCGAATATAGCGGTAAGCAGTTCTTCCTCGTCTTCTGTTATTACTCCCTCATCTTCGACTTCAGCAATTAATTCTTTTAGTTTTTTTTCTGTTTTAATTTGCGACTTTCTGAACCACTTCAGCATTAAAACCTTCTTTCATCGGGGATTATAATACCCCCTGAGGCTATAATCTTAAAACCTTCCTGGATAGATATGTCCATTAGAAGAACATCAGATACTGGATATAAAAGATAGTAACCGGAAGTGGGATTGGGACTTGTCGGAAGGAAGATATTGTAATATTCCTTATTCCTAATTGTCCATTTATCTTCGTTGGTGAGGAATGCAAGTGTGTATGTATTTTCCCATGGGTACTGAATGAGTACTACCTTACTAAAGGCAGAGCGATCCAGAAAAATGGTATTAGCCAGTCGTCGGGATGCATTGTATAGAACTTTTATGAATGGTAACTTTGTCATCATGTTATCCATCTGCTTTACAAACCATCTGCCAAGAAACCCCGAGGTAACAAGACCTATCAGATATACCCCTATTATCACAGCTACAAAACCAAGGAAAGAACTCAGTGGTCTTGAAATATTGGTAAACGTTGGTATTCGGGTAAAGTAATTCCCCAGAAAGCCGCCGATTCTTTGGATTAAAAACCATACGACTCCAACTGTGAGTGCAAGAGGAAGTATTGCTACCAGACCGGTTATAAAGTGTCTCTTTACCTTGTTTTTAAGGCTCATATTCAATCTAATATTACAGGGTTTATTCTATTAGTCAAGAGAGAAGGATTTAGTTCTCTTTATGGTGTATTATTTTACAAACACACTGAATGCCGCAACACCAAGTCCTATCTGGTAAATAAGAGTTGCGAAAGTTCCTGCAATCTCCCAGAAGGATTTGCCAACCTCCACTTTTTCGGGGACTATGATTGTATCACCTGGTTTAATTTCATCGGGATTTCTTACAACTTTACCTGACGCTCTTCTAACATAGATTCTTTTCTTATCCGCTGTTGGCTTTGGTCCACCTGACATACTTAAATAATCCTTGAGTGACAGACCTTCTTCGTACGTGATTCCTGTAGGATTGTATACCTGACCCACAACCTGAACGGTCTTGGGTAATTTCGGAATATTGAGAATATCTCCATCTTCAAGAGGCATATTTAACTGCTCAGGGTCATTAAGGTTTATTACCACTCTCCCGGGAGTTTCTATCCTGCTTAATTGCGTAAGCTCTGCTTGTTGGTTTGCGAGGTACTGCCTGCGATTGGCTACTTCTTCCGGTGAAAGACCGGCTTCCATAGTTGTTCTTTGCTCCGCAAGGAGCCTCAGTCTGGTTTCCCTGATTAGATCCTCAATAGCCCTATTCTGAAGTTCAGCTACTGATTTTCTCGAAAATCTTGCTCCCCCAAGGTAAGCGTCTTTTGTAAATCCTCCTGCCCTTTCGATGATATCCTTCATTAAATCACCCTCTTTTACCGGGTAGGTACCTGGATAAGTAAATTCACCAATAAGGGAAACATATCCAACTTCACGATAGGCTGGTTTCATCTTCACCAGAATATGGTCGTTGGGCTTGAGCACTATATTGAGAGCTGCGCTATCGGTGAGTTCAATAGTTCTTATTGAAACACCATAATCAGGGTCTATGCTGAAAAGTTCCGCTTTTTCTGTAGCAGTTCGTGTAAGAATGCCCTTGAAAAGTAAATCGTCTACTGTCATATCCGGACTTAACGGGTATACCCCGGGATGCCTTACTGCACCACTTATGCTTACAGTGAATTTTTCCTGTATCTCGTCAATAGAATAAACTCTCAGATTGTCCCATTCTTTCAATTCGATATTTTCTCTGGGGTTTTCATCCATTATTTTATTTAGATTTATCTCTATAATTTCGAGATTCCTTACTCCACGAAAACGGAGGAGTTCTGCTCTCTCTAAATAGGTTCCTTTTTTTAACCCACCGGCTTCTCTAATGAGATCCAGAACAGTTGTTTTCTCATTCAAACCATAGGTACCACTTCTCTCTACATTTCCAGAAATTGTGATATAATTGCGCCTAATTGGTGGAACTTCAAATGCTTCAATAAGGTCACCGTTCTTTATTTTTATTTCATATGCTTTTTTTCTGAATTCTTCCCTAGACTGGAACCTGAAATCTTCAATTACTTTCTTTTCACCATAAGAAACACGCTCTAATTGAATTCTAAAGGTTCCCCCAATAGGGAGCATTCCTCCACTCATCAGGAGTATATCCGATAGATCGGCTGACTTATTTAATTCGAAAATGCCTGGCCTTGTTACTGCTCCTGTTACACCGACAATTCCTCCGATAGGAGGAACATAGATGATATCCCCTGTTTCCAACTGTATATTCGCCAATCTTTTCCCTTCGATCAGGATATCATATAAATCGGAAGTGCTGGTATACCCTTTATTTGAGATATATTTTATGCGCCTTAAACTCCCGGACTTCTTCGGTCCGCCCGCTTTGAAGAGAGCGGAGAGTGGATTTGAAAGAGCACTGATATTATATAAACCGGGCCTTCTTACTTCGCCTAATATGAATATGTTAACACTCCTTAGTTCCCCCAGCACAACACTGACTTCAATATTTGTGAATTCTTTCTTGAGTGCTCTTTCTATGGTTTCCTTTGCTTCTTTATAGGTTTTTCCCCAGATATTAATCTGTCCTACCTTTGGTATCACTATCTTTCCATCACGGTCAATTATCTTATCCCATGATTCATTCATCTGCCCGGAGATCTCAATTGTGATCTCATCCCCAGGTCCAAGTATATAGTCTTCTGCTACAGGAGTGAAAGATGGTATTACAGGAAGGGCCATTTGAAACATGTTGTACCCAAATTGTCTGAGTGTCACAATTGTTGAATCAAGTTTTTCTTCTACTTTAGGTAATTCTGTTAAGAGTTGGAAATAGAGGGTGTCTGAAAGACGATATTCGCCTCTTATTGCGATCTTAAGCGATTCCGCTTTAAATAAACCCTTAAGTGAATCCCTTAGTGATACAAGTTTAAGTCTGTCATTGGTTATGAAATATCGATTCTTAAACATTTTCTCGATTGTTGAGAGGGATTCGGCTTTAAATATTTCCGCCTCTGGCAAAGGCATTTCTGTTTCCTTTGGCTTTTCCTTGGAGATAACTTCACGGCCTCGCTGAAGTTCTTCTATTAGACTTTTATCTATTGTCTGTGCAAATACATTTGTTGCAGAGATAAGGAGTGTAACTATTAAGGATAGAAAAATATATTTTTGTTTTATCAACTCTTCCTCCATCTTTTTTGTGGAAAATATGATATAAATATGGGTTTTGTCAAGGTGTTATCATTTCTGGGAACTAAAAAGAGTTTAACTAAAATCTTTAAGCTAGTTATGCCACTCCAGTATCAATATTGGTTTATACTTCGAAACTTTCACCTTCGATAGCTCCCATAACTGTTAATCCATCTCCGGAGATTTTATTCGCTTTGCCAACTATTTCATCTATTTCCGAATCCGGCCTGTATGGGTCATGATGTGTCAGGTAGAGCTTTTTTACCTTTGCCTGCTTTGCAAAAGATACTGCTTTCTGCCAGGAAGAGTGCCCATATCCTTTGCATTTGCTCATTTCTCCCTTTTTATATTGAGCATCATGAACGAGCACATCTGCACCTTTCACAAAGTCTAAGTGCTTCTTGTAAGAAACCTTAGCAATATCAGGATGGTCCAATTCATTATCTGACATAAAGACGAAGGTCTTCCCATTTTCTTCAAACTTGAAAGCATGAGTTTCAAGTGGATGATTTGTCCTTATTGAATTAACTTTCACGTTGTCTATCAAAATTCCGGAGTTGCCAATTTTTTTAAACCTTATTTCTGCCGCAAGGTGTTTAAACTGAACCGGAAAGTAAATAGTTTCCATTTGTCCCTTTAGTATATCCAGCAATCTCTCAAAGGTTGGAGAAACTCCATAGATATTCAACGAGAAATCTTTACTGAAAATAGGAGTAAAAAATGGGAATCCCTGTATGTGGTCCCAATGTGAGTGGGTGAGAAAGAGATCAAGATGCTTAATACCTTTGGAGGTTATCTCTTTGCCTAACAGTCTTATACCGGTTCCTGCATCTATTATGATTTCTCTGTTATTCTTAAGGACTATCTCCATGCAGGTAGTATTACCGCCGTATTTAACAGTATCTCTTCCCGGTGATGGTATTGATCCTCGGGTACCCCAGAATTTAACCTTCATAATTCAATTTATAATATTGACATATCTTGATTTGTCAACCCATTTTTAATACTTGACATTTATACTCAATACTTTTATATTCATAACATGAGAGTTGGAAGAATATTATCAGTAGGACGTTCTATTACAGAACAACAGTTAAAATTAGCTCTTAGAAGGCAGAGGGAGACAGGAGGACGAATAGGAGCTAATCTTATGGCACTGGGGTTTGTTGATGAAAGGACACTTCTCAAGGCTCTTGAAAAGCATTTGGACGCAAAAGGGGTGGTGCTTTCCGAGTATCCCCTGGATAAAGAAGTTCTTAATTTGATTCCTCCCGAAATCGCAAGAGCCTATGGTGTAGTTCCTTTGAAACGTGAAGGGAATGTTTTGTATCTTGCTATGATTAACCCCACAGATGTCCAGGTTCAGGATGATATCCGCTTTAGGACTGGTTGCACTGTAGTACCTATGGTAGCTGTTGAGACTTCAATAAAGAAGGTTTTAAAGGATCACTATGAGACTAAGGCACTTGAAGATGAGGTAATTGGTGATATCGTCTTTGACGTTGATTCATTAGAAATTGTAGACGAAGCAGAGGAGGAAGAAACAGTTTCGGATTTGGCAGCGCAGGTAGATTCGGGCCCGGTAGTGGAGTACGTTAATTACCTTTTAAAGAAGGCAGTGGTAGAAGGGGCGAGTGATTTGCATGTAGAGCCTTACGAAAAAGACGTCCGAGTTCGCCTTAGAGTGGATGGTGTCCTTCATAATTATACGCCACCACCCTGGAGGCTTCACAAAGCAGTAGTTTCAAGATTAAAAGTTATGTCAAATCTAAAAATCCAGGAAAAAAGACAGCCTCAAGATGGTCGTTTTGAGGCACGGATAGATGGGAGAAGGATTGATTTTAGGATATCCACTGTCCCTACAATATTTGGGGAGAAAGTTGCACTCAGGATTTTGGATTCAGAGAGTATTGAGTTTGATCTTTCCAAACTGGGTTTTACGGAAAAGGGCTTACAGGATACGAGGAAAGCAATCCAAAAACCTCATGGAATTATACTGCTTACCGGACCGACAGGCAGTGGAAAAACAACGACTCTATATTCCATATTAAGAGAGATTAATAAAATTACGGTAAACATTTCAACCGCAGAGGATCCGGTAGAGTATACGCTTTTTGGTATAAATCAGGTACAGGTTCGTGAAGAGATAGGGCTTACATTTACTTCTGCTCTGAAATCTTTCCTGAGGCAGGACCCGGATGTTATAATGGTTGGAGAAATCAGAGATAAGCCTACAACGGATATTTCAATACGGGCTGCCTTAACAGGACATATTGTTCTCTCAACCGTCCATACAAATTCTGCTGCTGCTACTATTACTCGTGTTGTAAATATGGGTGTTGCTCCCTTTCTCATGGCTTCGACCCTTGAACTTATAATATCTCAGAGACTTGTAAGAAAGATTTGTCCCCGCTGCAAGGCTCCACATAAGTTATCAGATGAGGAAATAATAAAGAGGGGGTTCCGGCCTGAAGTATTTAGAGGCAAGGAGATTTTTCATGGAACAGGATGCGATTATTGCAAGGGAACTGGCTATAAAGGCAGGAGTGGTCTTTTTGAGGTACTTGCAGTATCTCCAATTATCAGGAGAATGATAACAGAAGGAGCTACTTCAGATGATATTGAAGAGCAGGCTGTGAAAGAAGGAATGGAGACCCTCAGGGTAGAGGGATTAAAAAAAGTGCTGGAAGGTGTGTCCACTATTGATGAAATAAGCAGAGAGACAATGGAGCGGTAGAATGAAAAAACTTGGCCAAATTCTTATATCTGCTGGAAAGATTACTCGCGAACAATTGGAAAGTGCTCTGAATAAACAAAAAAAAGTAGCAAAGAAGCTGGGAGCTATCCTTATTGAGGAAGGTTATATTTCTGAGCAGGACCTTGCAAAAACCTTAAGTCAAAAATTCAAAGTGCCTTCTATTGATGTTCGATTTGAAGATGTCGATAGTAAATTGAAAAAACTTATTCCTCCTGATATGGCACAGAGACACCACGTATTTCCTATAAACAAAAGGGGAAGGAAACTGATTCTTGGGATGGTAAACCCTGGTGATCTGGTTGCAGTAGATGCTGTCGAATTTAAAACAAATCTCGAAGTTGAACCAGTTGTAGTAACTTTCCATACGATGAAACAATTACTGGAAGAGTACTATCCTGTTACCAAAGAAGTAGACAGGGTCGAGGAAAAAGGAGAGGAAGAGGAGGGATTTGAATTTACCTCCGAGGACATTGAGGGTGTCTTTATTGGTGAGGAGGAAGAGGAAGAAGAAGAAGGGGATTGGAGGAAGGAAGCTGCTGAGAAACCTGTAATCAAATTTGTAAATTACCTTATTTCTAGCGCAGTAAGAAAGGGTGTATCAGATATACACATAGAGCCATACGAGAAGGTTCTCAGGGTTCGGTTTCGAATAGATGGAATCTTGCAGCTGGTTTCTGAGCCACCTTATCGATTGAAAAATGCAATATCCACAAGAGTGAAGATAATGACAGGTTCAATGGATGCTTCTGAACGACGGCTAACTCAAGATGGAAGAATAAAAATAAGAGTTGACGGGAAACCAATAGACCTTCGTGTCAGTGTTATACCAACTGTTTTTGGAGAGAAGGTGGTAATGAGAATCCTGGATCCATCATCGCTCATGTTAAATATGGAAGACCTTGGTTTTGAGCCTGACGCACTTCGTAAATTTTTAAATGCAATAGAAAAGCCGTATGGTCTTATTCTTGTTACTGGACCTACTGGAAGTGGGAAATCAACCACACTATATTCTGCACTCGCTCGGTTGAATTCTCCGGAAATTAACCTGATGACTGTTGAAAATCCTGTTGAGTATAATTTAAAGGGTATAAACCAGGTGCAGGTAAATCCTGTGATAGGGTTTAATTTTGCAGAAGCGCTTAGAGCCTTCCTCCGACAATCCCCTAATGTGATATTGGTTGGAGAGATCAGGGAAATCGACACTGCTTCCATCGCGATAAGAGCTGCTCTAACGGGTCATCTAGTTCTATCTACTCTACATACCAATGACGCCCCCAGTGCAATAAACAGGCTGATTGATATCGGGATAGAGCCTTTCCTTATTTCAAGCTCCCTGAATCTCATTCAAGCACAAAGGCTTCTCAGAAAAGTATGTCCAAAATGTAGGAGGAGAATAGAGCCGGGTGAAACTGACAAAGTCAAGCTTTTGAATCAATTAGGGCTTACGGATGATGAAATAAGAAATAATGAAATATATACGGCAGGAGATGGATGTCAGCTCTGCAATTCTAGTGGTTACAAAGGGAGAATTGCTGTAACAGAAGTGATGCCTATTTCAATGGAATTAAGGAATATGATTCTAAAAGGAGCTACAACTGATGCACTGAGACAAAGGGCGGTAGAGGAAGGTATGAGGACTCTTCGGGGGGATGCATTGCTGAAATTAAAGGAGGGAATAACTACTCCAGAAGAGGTAATGAGGGTAACAGTTGAAATATAAGAGAATTAAAATTTAGAGAGGTTTTATGGCACTTAATATGAAAGATTTATTGGAAGAGATGGTTAAACGAGATGCAACTGATCTTCACCTTACAGTGGCAGCACCACCTATGTATAGAAAGGATGGGGAATTGGAGCGTACTAACTATGACCCCCTTTCTCCAGATCTGTTGAAAAGACTCATTTATTCAGTACTAAATGACCAACAGAAGAAGAAATTCGAGATGAATAAGGAGCTTGATTTAAGCTTTGGGATTCCTGGTCTCTCTCGTTTCAGGGCAAATGTCTTTTACCAGAGGGGTCAGATTGCTGCCGCTATACGAACAATACCTTTTAAGATTCGTACCTTTAAACAATTAGGGGTTCCTGCTGTGGTTGCTGAAATGGCTAATGCGAAAAAGGGATTAATTCTGGTTACCGGTCCGACCGGTTGCGGTAAATCAACAACACTCGCTGCAATTATTGATAAAATAAGTAGAGAGAGGAAATCCCATATTATAACAGTAGAAGATCCTATTGAATACCTTTTCCGACACAAAAGAGGAATTGTAAATCAGAGACAGATCGGTTCTGATACTGATAAATTTATGATTGCATTAAAATATGTATTAAGACAGGATCCTGATGTGGTTATGATAGGAGAGATGCGTGACCAGGAAACCATGGAATCAGCATTGAATATCGCTGAAACCGGTCACCTGACACTTGCTACACTTCATACAAATTCAGCTGCAGAGTCAATTTCAAGAATAGTAGATGTATTTGAATCCACCCGGCAGGCTCAGGTTCGCGCTCAATTATCCTTTGTGCTCTTAGGGATTATAACTCAAAGTTTAATCCCTAAAATTTCTGGGGGCAGAGAACTCGCATTGGAGATATTATATGCAACCCCTGCTATAAAGGCTTTGATAAGAGATGGGAAGATTCATCAAATCTACTCCCATATCCAGGCAGGGAGAAAATATGGCATGATGACCATGAATCAGTCACTCTATAGGTTATATATGGAACGGAAGATATCGTTAGAGGATGCTATGTCATATTCCAGGGACCCAAATGAGTTAGAGCAAATGATACAGAAAAAAACAGTGATTGTACAATAGGAGGTGCAGAATGCCAGTCTATTTATGGAAAGGCAGGACACCAAGTGGCTCTATAGAAAATGGCGAGATAGCAGCAAGTAGTCCTGAAGAAGTGCATCGTATATTAAGAGAAAGAAAAGTTGTGCCTACTTCAGTGCGTCCAAAACCAAGGGAAATAACATTACCTTTCTTAAAGGGGAAGGTATCAAACAGGGATATTTCTGTTTTTACCAGACAGTTCTCAGTGATGATAAATGCAGGGTTGCCTTTAATAAAATGTCTTGAAATACAGGTTGAACAGGTTAAATCAGAGAAGTTTAAGGATATTCTGAAAGGCATTATCTCCGCTGTCGAAGGGGGATCTACATTGGCCGATGGTCTCAGAAGGTATAAGGATACCTTTGGCGATCTCTATATTAATATGGTGGAAGCTGGTGAAAAGGGTGGTGCACTCGCAACGATACTTGGTAGGCTAGCTGAATACCTTGAAAAGGCTGACGAGATAAAAAGAAAGATTAAGGGCGCGATGATATATCCTGCAATGATTGCTATAGTTGCTATTATGGCTGTTGCAATAATGTTACTCTTTGTTATTCCGACCTTTGCACAAATGTATAGTGGACTTGGGGCACAGTTACCAGGGCCTACAAGAATCGTAATAGCACTTAGCGATTTTTTGAAAAGCTATATACTTTATATCATAGCGGTGGTGGTGGGGTTATTGATTGCCATAAGATATTATTATAGAACAGAGGATGGACATCTCCGCATAGATGCTTTCCTTTTGAAAGTTCCAATATTCGGAACACTTATTAATAAGCAAGCAATCACAAGATTCTCTCGCACCCTTGCCACTTTGCTGGCCAGTGGTGTTAATATATTGGATGCTCTGGAAATAACCGCTGGAACCACAGGCAACAAAGTCGTAGAAAATGCAATATTACGTTCGAGAACATCAATTGCACAGGGAGAATCAATAGCTGATCCACTCGCTAAAGAAAAAAGCATATTTCCTCCAATGGTTATTCAAATGATAACGATTGGAGAACAAACTGGTGGATTGGATGAAATGTTAGAAAAGGTCGCAGACTTCTATGATGATGAAGTGGATCAGGCGGTACAGAATCTAATGAGTGCACTTGAACCAGTAGTTATTGTGTTCCTTGCAGTCATTGTTGGTGGTATGGTTATGGCCATGTATCTCCCGATCTTCCAGATGGCTTCTCAGTTTATGGGATAGATAGTGAACCGATTCAGTAGATATTTTCTTTACCGGACCGTTCTTTTTATTTCTGTCCTGGGTATTACTATTTTCTTTATTAAGGAAGGGGGGAGTTTATTCCCTTTATTAATTTTTTTGCTTCTTTTTATTATTGATGAAATTCTCGTTCATACCCTTCAGAAGGAAATAAAGCTTTTCAATATCCTTATCGATTCTACCTATCTCTCTATATTTATCATCTTTACCGGTGGCGTATATAGTCCTTTTGCGCCATTTTATTTTACTTTCATAGTCCTTTCCGCTTATTTGCTTTCTCCTCTTGATTCTTTTATTACAGCTGGTTACTCTGGTTTACTCTATGGGTTGATTTGTCTTGTATTCCCCGGCTATATACCTGAGCGTCTTGTGCTGATTACTTTGCCTCCGGTTCCTTCCCTGCCAGATGTTTTACTAAATTATATTATTTATTCCTTATCCTTTTTGTTTACTGCTGCTCTTTCCTCTTTTATTGTTGAAAGATTTAGGAGGGAAATGATTAGATTGAGAGTTACCACAGGTGATATATTAGGAGCCATTGATTATGGAATCCTAACCATTGACGATAAGAGAAGAATTGTCTGGAGTAATGAAATAGCTTCGATTTTACTTGATGATGATTTAGAACCGGGTAAGTATATTGACAGAATTTTACCGGGTTCTTTCTATCACTCGCTGGAGAAGGTATTTTCCGATGAAAAAAAAGAAGAGGAGATTGATTTTCGGGATAGGATTTATAGGATTAGAAGAAATGAATTACACCAGGGACAGGGAACTATTTTATTGATTAACGATGTAACTCTGGAAAAGCAACGTGAAGAGGAAATACAAATGCGTGAGAAGCTAATTACCATTGGACAATTTGCTGCAAACCTTGCGCATAGTGTCAGAAACCCTGTGTCTTCAATAAGGGCTTCAGCTGAGTTATTTGATGTGGAGAAAGGAGAATACCTTGATAAGAACAGACGCCTTAAAAGGTTAATTATAGAGGAGTCTGACCATCTGGATGGACTGGTTCTGAACTTTCTGGATTTTACCAGGGGTTTAGAAATTAATCCAGTGGAGGTTCATCTGCGTGAGCTCTGTGGAGAGATAGAAATATTACTTAAGAAAAGCAAGTATTTCGATGATAATATTAGCATCGAAAATCGAGTTAGTGATACTATAAAAATAAAAGCAGACCAGGCACTTCTGAGAAGTGTACTCCTTAATCTTGGTACGAATTCCCTTAAGGCAATGAGAAACGGAGGACAACTAATTTTTAATTGCCATACAGACGGGAAGATTGTTATCGGAGTGGAAGATACGGGTTGTGGGATACCTGAAAAGGATATAAAGAGAATTTTCTCTCCATTCTATTCTCGTTTTAATGATGGATTTGGTTTTGGACTTGCTATTGTAAAAAAGATTATAGAGTTACACGGCTGGGATTGTAAGGTTGACAGTCAATTAAACAAGGGTACTAAATTCAGGATTATAATATGAAGGATGTGAAAGAAAGGATTCTCGTGATAGATGACGAAAGGAATCTCCTTGAAGTAATCAAGCTGGGTCTCCTGGAAGAAGGTTATAGTGTGGATGTATTTTGTAATCCAATTGGAGCGATAGAAAAATTTGGAGGGGGGAATTACGATGCAGTAATAACCGACATAAAAATGCCTGAGGCTTCGGGGATGGAAGTATTGAAGTACTGCAAGGAGAAAGATCCTGGTGTTGTTGTTATATTGATAACGGCTTACTCTTCAGTGGAATCAGCGATTGAGGCTATTAGAGGGGGTGCTTCTGAGTACATAACAAAGCCTTTCAGGATGGCTGAGTTATTATTGCGTCTGAGGAAAGCGCTGAAAAAAGCAAGAATTGAAGAAATGAATGTAAACCTCAGGAGGGAGAAGCTTAAAGAGTTTGAACTTATTGGCAAGAGCGAGAAGATTAAGGATGTAAAGAGAAAGATTGAAAAGGTTGCTGTTACTGATTCCCCGGTTCTTATTACAGGAGAGAGTGGGACGGGTAAAGAACTGGTTGCAAATCTTTTGCATTATAATTCAAATAGAGTAGGGAAATTTGTCCCTATAAATTGTGCTGCATTCCCATCTGAACTACTGGAATCAGAATTGTTCGGATATAAGAAGGGAGCCTTTACAGGTGCAAATAGGGATAAGAAAGGCCTGTTCAAGGTTGCAAATAGAGGAACTTTATTTCTTGATGAAATAAGCACTCTTCCTCTGGGTCTTCAACCAAAGCTCCTCAGGGCAATTCAGACAATGGAATTTACCCCCCTCGGAGATACAAAACCAGAACATGTTGATATTAGGATAATATCTGCAACTAATAGGAATATTGAAGAGTTAGTTGAAAAAGGAGAATTTAGAGATGATCTCTACTATCGTTTGAATGTAATACCAATTTGTGTTTCGCCTCTTCGCGAGCGAAAAGAAGATATCCCGCTTCTTGTAGAACATTTTATCGAAAGGATATCAAAAAGACTGAATATGAAAAGGAAGGAACTATCTGATGAGGCAATGAAAACACTTCTCGAATATGATTGGAAGGGAAATGTAAGAGAATTAGAAAATCTTCTTGAGAGAGTGATAGTACTGGAAGATTACGATATAATTGATAAAGATTCCTTTCCTAAAAATACCAATAGGAAAAAGTTGTCCGGGACATTAAACCTTGAATTTCTTGAAAGACAAGCGGTTATAAAGGCTTTAAAGATTTCGAGGGGAAAGAAAAAAGAGGCTGCAGACCTTCTGGGTGTCCATCCCTCGACCCTGTATCGAAAGCTAAAGAGTTTGGATTTAGGTTCACTTGACATTAAAAAATAGCATGTTAACATAAGAATATGTGGTTTATTTTCTTTCTTTCAGGTGCAATAAATACTGATTTTCAAGTAGAGAGAGATACGAATCTAATACCCTACGTAATTGCTCATTATGAGATTCCGTATTCTGATGTTACCTTTTATAAAAAAGACACTCTCTATGAGGCAAGATACATCTCAGTCCTTGTTGTTAAGAAAGGGAAACATCAAATTGGAGGAATGAGTAACAAAGAGAAAATAGTCGTAAAGGACTATTTGGAAACCATTTCTCCCAATAAGAGTTCTGCTGGGACACTTAAGGAAGAACTTAGGAATGGTGATTATAAGGTAATTTTAAATATCTGGGATCTCCAATCCAACAGACGCTGGAGTTGGGAAGAGGATATTGAGATTCCGGAGATAGAGCCGCTGGATATTGGTTCAATACAATGGTTTTCTGACCCTTCACATATCATCAGTACCAGGGACACAGTAAGGGTCAAAATTATAGTATTTGATAAGGGGAAAGTTGGGGGGCAATTATCTTATTACTACAGGAGCAGCAAAGGGGGTATATATTCCAAGACTGATACATTGCTTGAAGGTAGTAAGAGGTATTTAATCAATATAAATTTAGGGGCAAATCAATTCCCTGAAAATACGTATAAATTAGTGGTGCAACTGAAAGGTACTAATGGCAGGGAAATCCGAGAAAGGTCCATAGATTTCGAAATACGAGAACCATTTTTCCAATCAAAAATGTTTTTCAAAAGGGTCAGAGAGCTTATATATATAGCGACAACAAAGGAAATGGACGAACTCCTTAACGCTAAGGTCGAAGAAAGGAAGGAACTCTGGCAGGAATTCTGGAGAGAGCGTGATCCCACCAGTGGTGATGAAATCAATGAATTCAAGGAAGAATATTTTAGAAAGATAGATTATGTACAGGAGCATTTTTCCACGGGGCTTACTGAAGGGTGGAAGAGCGATAGGGGTAAGGCTTACATGCTTCTTGGTCCTCCCGATTACGTTGAGCGCCATCCTTTTGAGATGGAGGGTAAAGCATATGAGATATGGTATTATTATATTAAGGATTACCGATTGGTTTTTGTCGAACAATATAATCTTGGAGAATATAAACTGATAAACCCACCGAGAGGTTTTTAGATGGTAATTGTATTGTTAAGTTTAACGATAAATCTTGATATAGCCCAATTTTCCCTGTCTCCGGAGGAAACGTACTGTGAGATATACTACTCAATGCCCACTAAAGGATTAGAGTTTAATGAGGCAGGCGGAAAATTCACTGCTGAATTTCCCGTTATTCTTCGAATTACTGATAAAACTACAAAAGAAACATTCAGTGAGACGTTTCATAAAACCGTTAATGTTTCCAACCCGGATGAGGAGTTAGAATTCTCTGATGTTCGGCCTGTTGTGCTCGGTTCGAAAAAAAGATACAATATTAGATTAGAGGCAGAAAACATTAAAGGAGAGCCATTCTGGGCTGAAACCGCGATTGTTTCTCGAGATTGGGGTGACAAATTCCAATTTAGTGATATTCAGGTGTCTCATACTCTGCTACCGACAACTGAGGAAAACAGCTTTGTAAAGAATGGTTATAAGCTGATTCCCTTCCCGAGGAGAACGTTCAGTAAAAATAGGTATCTGCTTGCGAGTTATTGCGAACTTTATGGTTTAAAGGAAGATTCTGTTTTGATTACATATATCATCACAGGTAGGGGAGATGAGATAGACACAGTATTTAATAGTTATTACGAAACTGCAGGTGACATGATTGCTATACCAATGATAGCAAATGTCTTGGGCTATTCTCCGGGAACATATACACTAAAACTTATAGCGCGTGGTGATTTACATGTGGCGATGTCCAGTAAGCGTTTTTCTATTAAAGAAATCAAAAGAAAAGCAACTTTTTCTATTCCTGATTCTATTCTGGAATATGCCTCCTTCATAAATTATATTGCGAATCCAGGGGAGGTGAGGGAGTTAAGTTCCCTTACCCTTCCAGGAAAGAAATTGTTCCTCCTTAAATTCTGGAGTAGAAGAGATCCAAATCCAGACACAAGAGAGAATGAAGCATTAATTGACTTTGTTACGAGAGTGAAAAATTCGGATCAAAACTTTTCTACCGAAAAAAGGGGAAAAGAAGGACGGTTTACTGATAGGGGAAGGATCTATATAAAATATGGTCCCCCTGATGATATAATAAGGAGAACCTCTGAACTAGAGGTCGATCCTTATATCATCTGGCACTATTTTGACATTGGTGAGTGGTTCATTTTTATGGATAAGGATATGTCTGGTGAGTACGATATAATATACTCCAGCATTGATGCAGAACCCACAGAACCAAACTGGGAAGGCCTTATCCTTCCCGAAGACAGAAGTAAAATTTCGGGACCAGGATATTAGGCTTATGCATAAGGAAATTACTGCTCTCTCGACAATAGAGGATGTTGTAAGAGAATACCCTGATACTATCGATGTATTTATGGATTTTGGTATGAATCCGATAGCTTGCGGAGATCCGGTTTGGGGAACTATTGGTGAGGAAGCAGATAAAAACAATGTGGATGTTGGTTCATTGCTTGTGGAGTTGAATAAGATAATAAGAGAATAAAACTTGCCTTTTGCTTCTTTTTAATGTTTTAAATTTTTGCTATCTACCATTTAATTTACGGTCAAGTCCCTTTTTTTCTGTAAAATTCATTGAGCCGCCAATACCTCATGTAACTCTGATTCCTCTTTTACTCTGCTGATTTCTTCCATAAGATCTT
>Ga0209121_10001664_pt1 | contig 23272 bp, 17 predicted proteins | sample Cruoilmetagenom3_FD_187292 | JGI IMG/M metagenome (GOLD analysis project Ga0209121, IMG submission 187292) | Oil polluted marine microbial communities from Coal Oil Point, Santa Barbara, California, USA - Sample 3 (SPAdes) (version 2) | ecosystem: Environmental > Aquatic > Marine > Oil seeps ... | reverse complement strand
GCTAAGGAAGAGCACCTACACTGCCTGACAGGTAAATGCGCCGCAACCACCAAGAGGGATCTTCGCAAGTCAAAAGGCATGAGGTTCAGGCTCGTCGAGGAAGCTTGTGGCACAGTTCCGATGGAACGATTGTGGCGGATCATAGATGTCAGTTCCCGTGACTTTCGTGCTTTCCGGTCTCGCCCGATTGGTCAGAGCCAACGTAAAGATATGGTGTACTCACCCACGTCAGAGAACAACATCGCGCCAAACCTGCTGAACCGTAACTTTCATGCAGAACAAGTTAACCAGAAATGGCCTTTCCGTCATTTCGCAATCACCTATCAGCTGACTGCTTGTCGATATCAGCTATATTGGGACCCAAGAGGGCTAGTTGTATTTGGCCGTGGCCCTGAGAAAACCACCGAAGGGCTGCACCCATCACTCGGATCACGGCCCGAGTATTCTCGCACGATTATCAGAAACTCTTACGCCAGCATGGTTTCAAAATCTCCATGAGTGGCAAAATAATTGCTATCCCTCGTATGGTTTGCAAGCACACTACGGCTGGGCAGCGGATAATGCGGCCGCCGAGACTTTTTCAAAATAATCACTTACAATGATTGCTATGTGTTATCTTTTACAGTCTACGACGCAAACACCCAGCTCTTGCGAAAAACAAAGTTACACTTGCGCGGCCCGAAGGCTAGCATTTATTCATAGCTTCGCTGATCGTCGATAACCTTGCCGTCTTTTGGCAGGCTTCCGGGGGTATGGACCTCGATATTACCGCGCAATTTCAGCGTGGCTTGCACCGATGCGGCGACGGCGTCTTGATCGATTCCCTCGGCCTCTATTTGAACGGTCATCGTGTCTTGTTCGCCGCTACGGGTAGCGATGATGCGGGCTTTCAGGATTTCGGGGTGGCGGTCCACGAACGCGGCGACTTGTTCGGGCCGCACGAACATGCCTTTAATTTTTGCGGTCTGGTCGGCGCGCCCCATCCAGCCCTTGATGCGCATGTTGGTGCGCCCGCAAGGGGATGTACCCGTCATGACAGCCGACAGGTCGCCCGTGGCAAAGCGGATAAGGGGGTAGTCGGGGTTCAGCGTGGTCACGACAATTTCGCCGATTTCGCCTTCGGCAACGGGGGTTCCAGTGCCAGGGGTGACGATCTCGACGATTACGCCTTCGTCAACGATCATGCCTTCCATGGCGGGGCTTTCATACGCGACGTTGCCTAGATCGGCGGTCGCATAACACTGCACACAATTGATCCCGCGATCAGCGTATTCCTGGCGCAGACTTGGGAAGAGGGCGCCACCGCCAACAACAGCACGGGTGATGCGACTTAGGTCGAGGCCCATTTCGACCCCTTTATCAAGGATCACTTTCAGGTAATCCGGTGTGCCGGCATAGGCCGTTACGCCTAGATCTGCGGCTGCTTGTGCTTGCAGTTCTGTCTGGCCTGTGCCTGCTGGAAATACAGTTGCACCGACGGCGGCAGCGCCATTTTCAAACATCAGGCCCGCAGGGGTCAGGTGGTAGGAAAAACAGTTCTGAACGATGTCGCCGGTCCCAATACCACTGGCATGCAGGAACCGCCCCATACGCCACCAGTCATTAGCTGTGTCGCCGATTTCATAGATGGGGCCGGGGGACTGGAACACCTGGCGGGTGGCACGGGTGGTGAAACCACCAAACGGGGCGTTGGCTTTCTGGGCAGCGCCAAGATCGGATTTCCGAAGGATCGGTAGTTCCGCTAACGCGGCGCGGTCGGTGATAGACGCTGCGTCCACATCCCCAAGATGGGCAGCCATACCGGATGCCGTCATCGCGTTGGCGATTTGCCGGGGCAGGGCCGTGGCCATTGCTGCCGCGCGTTGATCGGCAGAGCGGGTTTCTAGGTCGTCAAAGTATTCGGACATGAGGTTTTCCTTTTACGGCGGAGAAACCCCGCATTCGAGATTTGATCTGTTGGATGTTGGCGCTGCGGTTAGCTGAGCCAACGCTTGCGACGACGATAGGAACGCACATCGCGGAAGGATTTCCGACCTTCTTCCGAAACCCCGAGGTAGAATTCCTTAACGTCGGGGTTTTCACGTAATTCAGAGGCCAAGCCCTCCATCACGACGCGACCCGATTCCAGGATATATCCCTGGTGAGCATAGCGAAGCGCAACGTTTGTATTCTGTTCGGCCAGAAGGAAGGACACACCTTCTTTCTCGTTCAAACCTTTAACGATTTCGAAAATCTCTTCGACCAGCTGCGGGGCGAGGCCCATGGATGGTTCATCCAACAGCACAGTTTCAGGTTTGGACATCAGCGCGCGACCAATCGCGACCATCTGTTGCTCGCCACCCGAAGTATAGCCCGCTTGGGACTTACGGCGTTCACGCAGGCGTGGGAAGTATTCGTAAACCATCTCTAGGTCAGCACTTACGGCACCTTTGCCGTCACCGCGCGTATAAGCACCGGTCATAAGGTTATCTTCAACGGTCAGGTGTTCAAAACAATGTCGCCCTTCCATGACCTGAATAACCCCACGCTTAACGAGGGCCGCAGGGTTAAGGTCGGTAATCGACTCCCCGCGATATTCAATCGTACCTTTGGTAACATCACCACGTTCAGAACGTAGCAGGTTCGAGATCGCCTTCAGCGTGGTGGATTTACCCGCGCCGTTGCCCCCAAGAAGCGCGGTAATACCGCCCTTGGGGACGGTCAGGGACACGCCTTTCAGAACCAATATCACGTGGTTGTAAATAACCTCGATATTGTTGACCTCTAGAAGGGTCTCTTGTGTCTCGCCAGTATCAAGCATCTGCGTATCCCGTAGTTTTCAAATGTCAAAACAAATTGGGTTCTCCGGCCCCGTGACAGGGCCGGAGAGGGTTCGTTTAGTTACACTGGCTTTCGATGCCATTCTCAGCAGCATATGCAGCCGAGTCTTCGTCGATCAGTGCCTGGATCACATCCATGTCGGAAGGACTGTAGTCGGAGATCATGTTCCATTTGCCGGATTCTGCATCCCACTGGGCAACACCGCCAAGGCCTGGGCCACCATGATTTTCACAGCTAACCGAGAATGCTGGACCAAAGTTTGGCAATCCCAGAGAAGTCATTTTCTCTTCCGTCATTTCCAAAGCTTCCATACCATCACGCATCATAGCAGGTGTGATGTCTGCAACGCCGTGAATTTCCTGAGCTGTTTTCACAGCTTCAACAGCTAGCATAGCAGCATACATACCGCGGTTATAGAGAACTGTACCAATTTGGTCACCAGCACCCGCTGTTTTACCGGTATCAACAACATATTTTTGAATGTCGTCGTATACAGGATAATCATCACCAACACCGTGGAAAGTCAGAGCTTTATACCCTGTCGCGCCAGGACCAGCCGGGATCACGTCGTTTTCCGAACCAGACCACCAAACGCCAATGAAGTTTTCCATTGGGTAGCGGATGTTAACAGCTTCCTGAATCGCAACTGGATTCATTACGCCCCAACCCCACATCACAACATAGTCCGGACGTTCGCGACGAATTTGAAGCCATTGCGATTTCTGCTCCTGACCAGGGTGGTCAACGGGCAGTAGTGTCAGGTCGTAACCATGCTTCTCGGCCAGCACTTCAAGTGTGCGGATAGGCTCTTTGCCGTAAGCGGAGTTGTGATAAATCAGCGTGATGGATTTGCCGGAAATGTCACCACCGTTAATTTCAAGAAGATGGTTAATGGCGATAGAGGCACCGTTCCAGTAGTTGGCTGGATAGTTAAAGATATTGCCGAATACGTCGCCGTTTGCAGCGGAAGTACGCCCGTAACCCATGGAGTGGATAGGGATGCCGTCAGCCGTCGCTTTTGGAATTAGCTGATAAGTAATCCCCGTGGATAGCGGTTGGTAAACCAGCGAACCTTGGCCTTTGGTTGATTCATAGCATTCCACACCTTTTTCAGTGTTGTAGCCTGTTTCGCATTCCAAAAGTTGTGCAGGAACTCCGCCAATACCACCATCACGCTCGTTAACCAGTGTGAAGTAATCAGCGTAACCATCCGCAAATGGAATACCATTGGCTGCATATGGGCCGGTACGATAGCTAAGTGCTGGGAATACCAGATCAGCCAGTACAGGGCTTGCGGCCGTGACCGCGGCGACAGCAATTGCTGCCAGTTTAGTAAGTTTCATGTCGTCCTCCCTTAAAGTTACGACAGGTGATGCCCCGAATTCATCGGTGGCTTATAGTTGGCCGCTCCCTAGTGCGGGAAAGGCCAAAGACGTAGCTTATCTTTCAGTAATCGCCACAGTTGTGCAAGCCCGTGCGGCTCAAGAATTAAGAACAGGATGATCAAAGCGCCAACGATAACAAACTCGAAATGCGCGGCGATGTCTGTCGCCCAATTCAAATGGCCTACCATAATGTTCTTTAGCAACACAGGCATTAGCACCATGAATGCCGCGCCAACAATACTGCCGAATATGGAACCAAGGCCGCCGATGATGACCATGAACAACAACAGGAACGATTTTTGGATACCGAAGGCTTCCCCTACTTCGGCTGCGCCGAGGTAGACTGCAAAGAACAAAGCACCTGCTACACCGATGAAGAATGAACTGACACCGAAAGCAGACAGTTTGGTTTTTAGCGGAGCAACACCGATGATTTCGGCGGCAATGTCCATATCGCGTATCGCCATCCAACTGCGACCGATCCGGCCACGCGTCAGGTTACGCGCCACCAAAGCTACAACAATAAGTATAACCAGACATAAAAGATATTTTGCCTCGGGGGCTGCCGTCGCACCTGTAACCTGGAATCCTAAGACCGACCGGGTAGGGACGCTGATTTGGCCAGAAGCCGAGTAGTTGTAAAACCAAGGTACTTTGTTGAACAACCAGACGAGGAAAAACTGTGCAGCAAGTGTAGCCACCGCCAGATAGAAACCTTTAATCCGCAAGCTTGGCAATCCAAACAGAATGCCGACTCCGGCAGTGATTACCCCGGAAAGAATTACCACAACGACGAAGTTGAGTTCTCCGATAAAGGGGACGTCCCATGTCATCAGTTTGTAGGATGCGTAGGCACCAACCGCCATGAAACCACCGCTACCAAGGCTAAGCTGCCCGCAGTAGCCAACTAGGATATTCAAACCGATAGAGGCCACAGCCCATATCAGGAACGGCAGGAAGATGGCGTTTGTCCAGTAGTTAGCACCGCCGCCCACATCCTTCATCAACATTATTGGAACAAGGATCAAAGCAACGGCAAGGATTACATAATAACCCATACGGTCCAGTTTGATCGGAAAGGTCTGTGTGTCTTTGGCATAGGTGGTTTTGAAATCACCCGATTCACGGTAAAACATTGATCAAACCCTCTCGATGATTTTTTCGCCGAACAGACCCTGCGGTCTGAACACGAGGAATAGCAGCGCCAAGACATAGGCAAACCAGTTTTCAGTTGCACCGCCGATGTAGGGGCCAACCGCGAACTCGAATAGTTTCTCGCCAACTCCGATGATCATACCACCGACAATCGCCCCGGGGATGGAAGTGAAACCACCCAGCATCAGAACGGGCAGGGCCTTCAACGCAATCAGCGAAAGCGAGAACTGCACGCCCGATTTAGCACCCCACATGATACCAGCAACCAAGGCCACAAAACCCGCCAGAGACCAAACAATCACCCAGATTGTCCGCAGGCTGATACCCACCGAAAGCGCCGCTTGGTTGTCGTCCGCCACCGCACGAAGGGCGCGGCCGGTTTTGGTGTAGTTGCTGAACACGATAAGGCTGGCAACCAGAACAACCGCAATCGCTGTTGCCCACATATCAAGGTTATCCAGATAGAAACCATAAAACCCGTCAGCCCAGTCCGACGTAGCATTTTCCAACCAGATATTTCCGCCTTGTGGCAATCCCACATCAAGATTCTTGATTTCGGAACCCCACATAAGATCGCCGAAGCCTTCCATGAAATAGGCCAGTCCAATGGTGGCCATAAACAGGATGATAGGGTCTTGGTTGACCAAATGTTTAAGGATGTATCGCTCGACGATAAACGCGAACAGGATCATCACACCCAAGGCCAGCAGAATCGCAAGGAGCGTCGGAACTTCCCATCCGAACTTATGCAAATGCGTGCCAAAAATCGTGTTGATGAGATGCGCGAAAGGCACCTGACCTGTTTGAATACCAACCAGTGTCATCGCCGCAAACAGGGCCATAACACCTTGCGCATAGTTGAAAACACCTGACGCTTTGAAGATAAGCACAAAACCAAGCGCCACGAGCGAATACATAACACCGGTCATAAGACCGTTAATGATTACTTCGACTGTATAGAAAAAATCAGCAGACATTTTTAATGCTCCCTAGTCATGCGCCACGCCAAGATAGGCGTCGATCACATCTTGATTGTTGCGCACTTCATCAGGCGTACCGTCGCCGATTTTCTTACCGTAATCCAGAACCACCACGCGGTCCGAGATATCCATAACCACGCCCATATCGTGCTCGATCAGGGCAATGGTAGTGCCGAATTCGTCGTTCACGTCCAGAATAAAGCGGGACATGTCCTCTTTTTCCTCGACGTTCATGCCGGCCATTGGTTCGTCCAGCAGCAGCAGTTTTGGCTGTGCGGCCAGCGCCCGGCCAAGTTCAACGCGTTTTTGCAAGCCATAGGGCAGGCGGCCAACCGGTGTTTTACGAATAGCCTGAATTTCAAGGAAGTCGATCACGTGCTCGACTATATCGCGGTTCAGGCTTTCCTCACGTTCAGCTGGACCTTTCCAGATCGCCTGCTTCAACATGTTGGTCTTCATATGCGTAAACCGACCCGTCATGATATTGTCGAGCGTACTCATCCCTTTGAACAAAGCGATGTTCTGGAATGTCCGCGCGATACCTTGTTGGGCGATCTGGTAGGGTTTCATCGGCTTGCGTTTTTCACCGTGGAACCAGATTTCGCCTTCCTGCGGGTGATAAAACCCGTTGATGACGTTCAGCATAGAGGATTTACCCGCGCCGTTTGGCCCGATAATCGCGCGAATTTCGCCCTCGCGAATATCAAACGAGATGTTGGAAATCGCTGTTACACCACCAAATTTCAACGTGATGTTTTTCACTTCCATAACCGGAGCGCCGATCGTGCGGCCATCCTCGGTTACATAGCTTTCTGCTGTAGCATTCATGCTGCTTGTGCCTTCCGTGCTACTGTTTTTACATCTTCTATCTTAACGGTTGCCTTGATAGAGCCCTTGCGACCATCTTCGTAGGTCACTTCGGTTTCGGTCGCGACTTCAGTGGCGCCATTATATAGCCCCTCGATCAAATCGGCGTATTTATCTTCGATAATACGCCGACGCACTTTGCGTGTCCGTGTTATCTCACCGTCATCAGGGTCCAACTCTTTATGCAAAATAAGGAAGCGGTAAATCTGGCATCCCGATAGCATTGCATCCTCGGCCACCGATTTGTTGACCTCTTCAATGTGCGACTTGATGGATTTGTAGACTTCCGGGTGCCCGGCAAGTTCCTGATACGAGGCATAAGCGATATTGTTACGCTCCGCCCAGTTACCAACGGCAGTAAGGTCGATATTAATGAAAGCTGTACATGTTTCGCGGCCAAGGCCAAAAACAACAGTTTCAAGGATGTCAGGGAAGAACTTCAACTTATTCTCAACGAATTTCGGGGCAAACATCGAACCATCAGCCATTTTGCCAACATCTTTTGCCCGATCAATGATACGCAATTGTCCCGTACCCTCTTCGAAGAAACCAGCGTCACCAGTAGCAACCCAACCCTCGGGGTCTTTCGTGTCAGCCGTGCTTTCAGGGTTGTTATAGTATTCGACAAATGCACCTTCGGAACGATAGAAGATTTCACCGCTTTCGTCGATACGCACCTCAACACCGGGGCTTGGGACACCAACGGTATCGATCCGCACTTCACCATCAGGTTGCTGGGCGATATATACCGACGCCTCTGTTTGACCGTAAAGCTGCTTCAGATTAATACCCAGCGAGCGGTAGAACTCGAAAATTTCGGGGCCGATAGCCTCACCCGCAGTATACCCGACACGCACACGGGACATCCCGATCGTGTTCTTAAGCGGGCCATACATCAAAATATCGCCGAGCATATATTTCAAACGGTCTAACAAACCGACCGACTTACCATCAAGCAACGGCCGGCCAACTTTTTTGGCGTGATCCATGAAATACTTGAACATCCACTGCTTGAGGGCACTGGCATCTTTCATCCGGATCATCACGCTAGTCAGAACACCCTCGAAGAAACGAGGGGGCGCGAAGAAATAGGTCGCCCCGATTTCGCGCAGATCAGTCGACATGGTTTCGGCACTTTCAGGGCAGCTAACGCAGAAACCCGTCCAGTAACACTGCCCGATAGAAAAGATGAAATCACCAACCCAAGCCATTGGCAGGTAAGCCATAACACTGTCGGTCTGCGTCAATGCATCAAATTCGGAAGAAGATGTAGAGGCCCAGATGATATTTCTGTTGGACATAACCACACCCTTGGGGCGGCCAGTTGTACCAGATGTATACAGCATAACGCAGGTGCTGTCGGCGTTTAGCGCGGCACTGCGTTCCTTCAGGATGGGCTCCAGGCGGTAATGACCGGCACGGCCTTCGGCCTGCACATCTTCGTAAGCATTCAAGTGCTTATGGTCGTATTTACGCATGCCACGTTTGTCTAGATAGATGATTTCGTCGATTGTTGGCAGCTCGTCTTGCGCATCCAGAACCTTGTCCACTTGTTCTTGATCACCAGCAATAACAAAACGGACACCGGCATGTTTAAGCACATAAGCCATCTCTTCGGGGCTGGAATCCTCATAGAGCGGCACGGGGATAGCACCGCAGCATTGCGCGGCTGTCATGGCCCAGTATAGATAGGGGCGATTGCGGCCAATGATGGCGACGTGATCCCCCGCGTTCAAGCCCAGTGCCAGCATGCCAAGCGCGAGCGCTTCGATCTCGTCTTTGGCTTGTGACCATGTCCAGCTTTGCCAGATACCGAATTCTTTTTCGCGATATGCCGGCGCATTTGCGAACTTGACCGCATTGCGAGCCAATAGTTTAGGGAACGTGTCCAGATCGCTGTCGATAACAGTTGCGGTCATACTTTTGATATCCTCCCAGTGGGGCGTACACCCCTCGGTTGCAAGCGCTCACGCGCTCTGGTACGGTTTGATTCCGTCCCTGTTGCGCAGACTTTAGCAAGAAAACTTCACAGGTAAAGCAAAAAAATGAACTATCGTTCAGTTCAGGTCGCAAAGTGAGATTGCAAAAATGCAAAATGAGCTTGGCGGGTGTGAAATAATTTTTAAAGGCGGCACTATATAAGCATTCATGATAAGCATTCATGCGGTCAGGTTGAGGGCGCGCGACCTTGGCCTGTATATATGGAATTACGCATATGACTTATGTGTGAATATCGGGCATTTAAAACTGAAAATTTATTGACAGGTCGAACACTTATGTTCAATCTTGTTCAGGTTGACCAACCTTATTCAGGTTAACCGCTTATTGGTATTGGTGACTGTTTAGGGGAAGGTATAAAACAAAGCGGTGTTGTCGCAAAACCTTCATCTTAATGAATCAACGGCGAAACAATGACGCTTATAAGGCGCTCAGGGTGATTAACCGCCTTGAAGCGAATAACAACGGAGAGGAAAAATAATGAAAGCACTACTTTATTCAGGTGTCGCGTTTGTCGCGCTGGCCAGTGCAGCATCTGCTGCAACGTGCCCGGCTGTGACGGTCGACGATGCGATGGGCGTGGGCGCTGGCGCGTTCCCGCAACAGTATGAACTGGCTGAATTCCAGTCACTTGGTGGTTGTACCGTAGACTTCTCGGCCAACCCGGCCATCGAAAGTTTGAACGCGCGTATTCGCGGCAACGGCGCATTGCCGCCGCTCGCTGATCGCCTTCCATCCGAGCCGCTGGTGGTAGCACCGTATAATTCTATCGGTTCGTATGGTGGTACGCTTGATGCACTGTCGAATGCTACCGAGTCCGGTACATCTGACTTTATGTCGGTTCGTCACGTGAACCTCGTTCGCTATTCTGATGATTTGACAACTATCGTACCAAACATCGCCAAAGGTTGGGAATGGAACGAGGACTTCACACAGTTGACGTTCTTCTTGCGTGAAGGCCACAAATGGTCGGACGGCGCACCGTTTACTGCCGAAGATGTGAAGTTCTGGTATGACAACATCGCGACGGACACTAACGTTCGTGAAAAACCAAAAGACTATGTTCTTGTTGGTGGCGAAGTTATGGATCTTGTCGTCGTTAACCCGACTACAATCCAGTTTAACTTGCCTTCCCCAAAACCTGGTCTGCTGTCTCACTTCGCGAACCACTATGCGCAGGGTTTCCAGCCCAAGCATTTCCTTGGCCAGTTCCATCCTGACGTAAACTCTGACGCGGACGCGCTTGCACAATCCTACGGGTTTGAAGATGGCTACGCTGCGATCAAAGGGTACTATGGTAACTCTGACTGGATGGATACACCGACACCTATGTTGGCCCACCCTGATCTTGTTGCTGGTCTGCCTGCGGATACAGTGCCAACACTGGAAAGCCACATCATTACCATGGAAAACACGGAAGGTCGCCATTTGGTTGCCAACCCGTACTTCTTCCAGGTTGATACGGCTGGCCAACAGTTGCCATACATCAACGAACAAGACGAATTGTTCGTAGGTGAGAGCGAAGTACGCTTGCTTAAACTGGTTAACGCCGAAGTTGACTATAAATCGCAATCGCTGAACCTTGATTATGCTCCACTGCTTTTGGAAAATCAGGAAAAAGGCAACTTCACCGTTGATTTGAAACCTGAAATCGCGCTGAACACGTTCTCGTTCAACGTGACATCAGAAGACATGGAAAAACGTAAAGTCTTTGGTGATCTGCGTTTCCGTCAGGCGATGTCTGTTGCGATGAATCGCGCCGAGATTAACGAAGTGGTATTCTTCGGTCTTGGTCAGCCACAGCAGTATATTGCGTTCTCGCCAACACCTGGTTTCGTAAGTGAGGAAACCGAGCAGTCCTACGCTCAATTTGATCCTGCTATGGCAAATGCCCTTCTGGATGAAATCGGTATGAAGGATGTTGATGGCGACGGGATGCGTGAGCTGCCCAACGGTGATCCACTTGTTCTGAACATGCAGGTTGCGACACAAGGCGGGTCTCTCAAACTGGTAGAGCTTGTTGGCCAAAACTGGCGTGATGTTGGTATCAACAACACGGTGAAAGAAGTTACAACAGACGAATATCGTTCTGCCGCTTCTTCGAACCAACTGGATGTTACGTTCTACGCGAAGGGTCAGCCACTTGCTGTTATCCTTGGTATCTCGGAACTGTTCCAGCCACCGTTTGATAACTACTTCAACCACACATCCGGTATGTTGTGGGGCCAGTATATTGATACAGACGGCGCATCGGGCGTGAAACCACCGCAGTGGGTTTACGATTCCATGGCTGGTATCGACGCGTTCCAGTCAGCGATTGCAGGCTCTGACGAGTCCAACGCAATTGGTAAAGCGCTGGTAGATACGGTCGTTGATAACCTTCTGTTCATAGGTACTGTGAAGGCGGTTGCACCGATCTATCACAACAATGACCTGAAGAACTTCACCGAGTTCCAGACACAGTCCTACGCGTACTACCGGACTTATCCGTACCGCGCGACACAGTGGTGGCTGGACGAGTAATCTAACGACGTTGGACGCAAAAGTCCGACTCGTTTAGATGTGAAACCAATTGCGGGCAGTGAAAATTGCCCGCAATTCAATAATTAGGTCGCAAAGACCAATTTGAATTCTGCGGGGGCGGATAATAACAATGCTTCAATTTTCCAAATTCGTAGCGGTACGTGCTTCACTGGCAATTCTTACGCTGGTTCTGGTGTCGTTTATCGTGTTCTCATTGATGGAACTTGTACCCGGTGATTGCGCCGAGCGGTACGTTGCCTTCAAAAGCTCCCAAGGGTCGGTAATTACCCCTGAAGACATTCAGGTCGAGCGTATCCGCCTCGGCCTTGATCAGCCGTATGTACAGCGTTGGGCAAGCTGGATCGTTAACGCATTCCAAGGTGATTTTGGCGATAGCTGCATTCTTCGTGTTAATATTGCCCAGCTTCTGGGGCAGAAATTTTGGCTAAGCCTTGGCATTTGTCTTTCGTCGCTGACACTGGCTTATGCCATTGCAATCCCTGTCGGAATTATCTCGGCGACTTCGAACAGCGCAGTTCTTAACAACTCCTTGCGTCTGGTAAGCTACATGGGCCTTGCCCTGCCAAACTTCCTTTTGGCCCTAATGATCATGCTCTTCTCTACCGTTATGTTTGGTAACAGTTTGACGGGGCTATTCTCCAAAGAGTTCCGTGATGCCGCCTGGTCTTATGAACGGGTCATGGATTTCCTTGGTCACGCGTGGTTACCGATCTTTATTCTCGGCTGGTCCGCGACCGCTTTCGCCATCCAGACCGTTCGCGCCCTTATGTCCGATGAAATCGGCAAACTATACGTGACCGCAGCGTCAGCGCGCGGCGTATCGGGTGGGCGGCTGTTGATGCGCTATCCGGCGCGACATGCACTTAGTCCGATCATCAACTCGCTGGGTTTCGACCTTAACCGGATCTTCAACGAACTTCCCGTTGTCGCCCTGATCCTGACCTTGACCGAGGCCGGATCGCTATTGATCGAGGCGCTCGCACGTTCCAACGATCAACAGCTCGCAGGGGCGATTATTTTCATGCTGACGGCCAGTATTGTCGCGATTAACTTCATCACCGACATCATACTTGCCCTCACTGATCCACGCGTTCGTCGCAGTATTGTAGGGTGATAGACATGACCGATGCAGCAAACGCGCAATCCGCCACGGATCAGAAACTGAAAGAGGCGTATTTTACCGCCTCCCAAGGGCAGCTTATCTGGCAGCGCTTCAAGAAAAACAAATCGGCACTTATTGGGGCATGGACTTTGATCGTCCTGATCATGTCAGGATTTTTCGCGCCGATGCTAACACCTTATGACGCCACCATCGCAGGGCGGGACAAGGATTACCTGAACGGTGCTCCGCAAATTCCGCAGTTTTGCGATGATAACGGCTGTTCAGCCCGTCCGTTCATTTATACGTTCGAGCGTACCCGCTCGATCAAAACCAACTTTCGTTGGGTGACCGAGGTGAAAACCGGACTTGAGGATCGCCGCTATGTGACGTTCTTTGCCAAGGGCATGGAATACACGTTCTTTGGCATTCCGATGGAACGACATTTGTTCGGTGTCGATAAAGGTATGATCCATATATTCGGCACGGACTCCACCGGCAAAGACATTTATTCGCGTACCTTGACGGCAATTAACACCTCGATGGCGGTGGGCACGATTGGTGTGTTTATCGCCTTTGTCATGGCTTTGATAATAGGGGGGATTGCCGGTTATTACGGTGGCTGGATTGACTCGGTCCTGCAAATGATAACGGACACGGTGCGAACGATCCCGAGTATCCCGCTGTTCATGGCGCTCGCCGCGTTCATTCCCGATGTCTGGAGCGCGGAGATGCGGTTCTTCTTCATCTCGCTGGTGCTGGGCTTCATCGGCTGGCCAACGCTTGCACGACGAATACGCACGCACTTGCTGACCGAACGAAATCAGGAATACGTGCTGGCGGCGCAGCTTTGCGGGGCCAGCCCCAAGCACATCATTCGCCGCCACCTGTTGCCCAGCTTCACAAGCTATATCATCGTGGATTTGGTGATCTCGTTCCCATACATGGTGCTGTCGGAAACGGCGCTTAGTTTCATCGGGCTGGGGCTGAAAGACCCCGTGAACTCGTTGGGGGTTATGTTGCAAAACGTAACCAGCGCCGATGTTCTGCTGAATTACCAGTGGTACTTCATACCGGTGATCTTCTTCATTGTTCTCGTGTTGGCATTCGTATTCGTCGGTGACGGATTACGCGATGCAGCCGACCCATATTCGGATTCCAAGAAATGACGCGCCTCCTTGATGTAAATAACCTGACCCTCCAGTTCGATACGGACGAGGGCCGGATCACCGCAGTCGACGACGTTTCCTTTACGCTTGAAGCGGGCGAGGTCATGGGCCTCGTGGGCGAAAGTGGTTCGGGTAAATCTGTGACGGCCAAATCGATCATGAAGCTGAATGCCAGTAATGCGCATTACGGCGAAAAGACCGACATCAAATTGCACCTTGAGGACGGCACGATTGACGTGATGTCGCTAAAGACCAACAAGGAACTACAGGTTGTCCGGGGCGGCGCTATTTCGCTGATCTTTCAAGAACCAATGGCCAGTTTCGCACCAGCGATCACCATCGGTGACCAGATGGTCGAACAGTTGATGATCCATACGGATATGAACGCTAAACGCGCCAAAGAAGTCTCGATCGAGATGCTGGATCGTGTCGGGATTTCCGACGCCGGAACCCGCTTCAAGCAATATGCGTTCGAGCTGTCGGGCGGTATGCGCCAACGCGCGATGATTGCCATGGCCCTGTCGACGAAACCCAAATTGCTGATCGCGGATGAACCCACAACCGCGCTGGATGTAACCATTCAGGCACAGGTGATCGACCTGATGAAAGACCTCGTTAAAGATTTCGGGATGGGGATTATCTTCATCACCCATGACCTTGGCGTGATTGCCCAGACCGCCGACAAAGTCGCGGTGATGTATCTGGGCCGCCTGATCGAACAAGGTGCGGTGCGTGATGTTATTCGCAACCCCGCGCATCCTTATACCAAAGGCCTGATCGATGCGCTGCCAAGTCTGGATGATCTGGATACGCCGTTGACGCCAATTCCGGGGGACATTCCCTCGCCACTGGAACGGCCAACGGGGTGTGTGTTTAACACACGCTGTTCTGCCAATCTGGGCGAAGTTTGCAGCACGAAGGTTCCGACGTTTAGTGCCGTGACCGAAGGACACAACGTAGCCTGCCATCTGTATAACGGGGAGGGCGCGAAATGACTGATGACGTTCTGATCAAAGCACGCGACCTTTCGGTCCACTTCCCGTTGGCTGGCGGCGGGCTGTTTGGTGAAAAACCTGTGGTTAAAGCTGTTGAGGGTGTGAATCTGGACATCGCAAAAGGCAGCTTTTTCGGTCTGGTGGGGGAATCCGGTTCCGGTAAAACCACACTTGGCCGCGCTTGCCTTAAGGCGGCGCCAATCACACGCGGTACGGTGGAATATAGCGACGAAGACGTCACTTATGAACTGACGTCGATGGATAAGACGCAGGAAAAAGACTATCGCAAGCGCTCGCAGTTGATTTTCCAGGATCCATACGCCGCTCTTAGCCCGCGCATGACCGTTCGCGATATTATCGCCGAACCGCTGGAAGTTATGGGCCTGACATCCTCGCGCGAGGAAACGGACGAACGGGTCCGCGAAATTGCTGCGAAGTGTCGTTTGAATCTTGAACACCTACGCCGCTTCCCGCATGCGTTTTCCGGCGGACAACGCCAGCGTATCTCGATTGCCCGCGCGCTGGTTTCGCGGCCTCACTTCGTGGTGGCAGATGAATCTGTGGCGGCGCTAGATGTATCCATTCAGGCCGACGTTCTGAACCTGCTGAAGGAAATTCAGACAGAGATGGGCTTGACCTTCCTGTTCATCAGTCATGACCTTAGCGTCGTGGCACATGTCTGCGACCATGTCGCGGTGATGTATCTGGGCCGTCTGGTAGAAACCGCGCCAACACGCGAATTGTTCGCCGCCCCGCGCCATCCGTATACCAAGGCATTGCTGTCAGCGATCCCGTCGCTGGACCCTGATGACCCCAAAGTGGCACAGAAGTTGGAGGGGGAAATCCCGTCGCCAACCAATCCACCACCGGGATGCAAATTCCAGACACGCTGCCCGTTCGCGACAGATATTTGCCGTAAGGATGAACCGAAGCTGGAGCATTCCAGCACCGGTCACGAGGTCGCCTGCCATCACTGGCAGGATTTGTTGGATTAGTCGCAACAAACGGAGGGATTTTCGGCTGGTGTTACGACAGCAACATTCAGGAACCAGCGCGAAATGTTGATGTCATTCACAAACCCGGCGTGTTGGTCGTTGGGTCCGGCCCCGGCGGTCTTCCTGCCGCACTCGCAGCAGCACGGGCCGGCGTAGAAGTTACGCTGGTGGAACGCTTCGAGGCTTCGCGTGGTTACATGTCCGGTTGCAAAATTTCGGCATATCTAGCGGCATTGGCGACACTCGCAAGGTTGATTGCCTTTACAACATGGCCTCGAATGACGTTAGCGCGCCACCACTAATCGTCTTCCAAGCCATTACGGATAGTAATTCAGCGCTCCTTCGGATGTTATCTTAACGTCCGCCAATGTACGGTCTGAATGGCGCATGCGGTGGTTTAGCAATTTTTGGGTAAGGCGCAAAAGCGTGCTGGTATATGCGGGATTATCCGCGAGATTAACCAGCTCGTCCGGATCATTTTCCAAGTCAAACAACAACGCAGACAACCCGCCGTTGAAATGTACCAGCTTATAGCGTTCTTCCCGCAGGATTGCCAAATTGGCTTCGTGCAGGGAAACACCCGTTGCTTTTTGCCATTCGGTCGTGGTGTGTGGTTCGCTGAATTCCAGTTCCAGATGCACGGCATCGCGCCATTTTTCGGGCGGGCTGCCTTCAAGGAAAGGTTTCAGTGAAACGCCATCCATACCCGCAGGCACGGCTTGGCCAACCAAATCCAGAACCGTTGGGGTGAAATCAACGGACTCCGTGAAGGCCTCGACCATTGTGCCATGTTGCGCGGGATTTTGCGGATCTCGGATGATTAGCGGGATGTGGTAAGCCCCCTCGTAAGGGTTTTGCTTGCCCCAAAGGTGGTGGTCGCCCAGCGTCTCGCCGTGGTCGGCCATAAGTACGATGGTGGTGTCGTCGTACTGCCCCGTTTCCTTCAGGAAATTGATTATGCGGCCGATGTGCGTGTCTACTTCGGTCGCTAATCCCAAATATATAGACCGCAGCATCTGCACGTCTTCGTCGTTATTGGCATCCACTTCACAGCCACGAACGACGTTTTCCATCTTCGGGGCGTTCAGCGCCCCTACCATAAACGGATGAACCTTGGCCTGATCCGCTTGCGTTTCCAGGCGGGCTGGCATCGGCAGATCGGCTGGATCGTACATTTTGTTATAAGGTGCCGGCGCAACAAGCGGCGGGTGCGGGCGAATATACGTCGCCACGGCAAACCAGTCTTGATCGGTTCGCACCGACAGATCATGTATTAATGCGTTCGTAAGAAAGGCCGTGTCGCTGTGTTCGGCAAGGTAGAATGGAGGATCGTCAGGCCGTGCCCGACGGGCGGGGTCAGGTGAAACGGAATCGTAGAAGTAAGAGTAATCCGGAATGTCATAACCCTGCGATTTCAAATAGGCCCGCCATGGATAACTTTCCATAAACCGCATCTCCAGAACTTCACGAAATCCGGGCATAAGGCCTTCTTCAGTTTTTAGGTCCGGGTCATTGGGGTGACGGGTGCGTGGATCAAGGCTGGTATCGGTATATCCGTACAACATCGGATCATAACCGGATTTACGCATTTCCCGCGCGATGTTGGTGATACCGTCCGACATAGGCGTGCCATTGCGGATAGAGCGGTGGTTCATCGCATACATTCCGGTAAAAATACTGGCGCGCGAGGGTCCACACGGATTGGTAACCGAGAAATGTTTCGTGAACGTCACCGCATCTTTTCGCAACGCTGCAATGTTGGGCATTTTCACATGTTCGGCCAACACCCCTTCGACGCAATCTGCGCGAAGTTGGTCCGAAATGATGACGAGGATCTTGCGTTTTTTTGACATCTGCATATTCCTTATTGGCAGGTCACGGTAAAGGAACCAAAAGCTGGAATTCGTGCTGGGTCAACAAGAAAATTCACATGTTACGAATAGTGATCCAGGCGTTATTGCCGAAATGACGAAATGTCGAAATATAGCTTACGTACTGAAAAGCAAAAACCGAATAACCCTAAATACTTGATTACATCCGCATACTAGTGCTAGCTTTTTAGTATCAAAAAACGGCCCAAGATCTATTGGGCTGACAGGCCGGAAAAACCTGCCGATATCAACGCCGGAAACCAAACGTTTTCGGTCAGGGAGAATTGCAGTGGACTTTTTTCAACTGTTTGTCAGCGGACTGGCAAACGGCAGTATTTACGGTCTGATCGCGCTGGGTTTCGTGATGATCTACAAAGCGACAGAGGCCGTCAACTTCGCGCAAGGCGAGTTTATGATGTTTGGTGCGTTTATCGCGCTTTGGCTGACCAACGACGAATATATAGGGATGTCTTTCTGGATTGCGGTTCCGCTCGCTATGGCGGCGATGGCCGTGTTCGGATATATCCTGGAGCTGACAATTATCCGCCGTCTATTCGGGCAAAACCAAACGGCAGTTGTTATCCTGACCATCGCGTTGGGTTTTGTTATCCGCTTTTTCGCAGGGGTATTCTGGGGTCACGAACCACAAACGATCCAATCCCCGTTAGCGCAAGGTGACATAACCATCGGCGGTGTTGTTCTGGGGTTCGCGGATTTGACGGTCATCCTTGTTACCGTCTTGTTAACATTCGCACTTTACCAGTTCTTCAAGCACACCAAGCTGGGTTTGGCGATGCAGGCGTCTTCGCAAAATCAGATGGCAGCGTATTACATGGGTATTCCGGTCAAGCGGGTGCAGGGGTTCATCTGGGCGTTGGCCGGGGCTGTCGCGGCGGTGGCCGGTGTTCTTTTCGCCTCCAAGGGGGCGATTGACCCTAATGCGGGGTTTCTGGGGATCAAGGCGTTTGCGGCGGCTGTGATCGGCGGTTTCGGATCGTTGCCCGGTGCGCTGGTCGGTGGATTGATTATCGGCGTGATCGAGCCGTTCGCCGCGCGCTATCTACCCGCAGGTTACTCGCAAATGGCACCCTATGCGTTGCTGCTTTTCGTGCTGGTGTTCCGCCCGAACGGTCTGTTCAGCCAAGTTCGTACAAAGAAGGTCTAGCCCATGCGTATTAACTTCAAGACCTCCTACAATCATGACATTCGGCTTTTCGAGGACCGTTTTACGTTTCTGAAATACGCAGTTCTAATGGCCCTAGGCATTGCGTTGCCATTCCTGATTGGCGATTTTTATCTGGGTGAGGTGACTAATGTTTTGATCTGGGCCATTGCCGGTCTTGGCCTGATGTTACTAACGGGGCAAACAGGGCAGGTAAGCCTTGGCCACGCCGCGTTTCTGGCACTGGGGGCATATAGTAATCTGATATTGCTGGATAAAGGCGTGCCGTTCATCATTTCCTTCCCGCTGGCGGGCATCATCACAGGCGTTGTTGGTACCATCATCGCCATTCCGGCGCTGCGTCTGCATGGCATCTATCTGGCTATTGCGACCATGGCGATATCTATCCTCGCGGATGACATCATCGTTTTAACCGAGCCGTGGACGGGCGGGGTTGTCGGCATGTTCCCTCCGACAATCGACATCTTCGGATTCGAAATCGAACGGTGGAGCCAACCAGGCAGGTTCTATTACCTCGTTCTTATCACCACCGTTGTCTGCACGCTATTTTACCGCAACCTGTTGCGCGCGCCCCTTGGCCGTGCCTTCGCCGCCGTTCGTGATTCCGAAGTTTCCGCTGCGGCGATGGGGGTCCATATTTCGCGCACCAAAATGACCGCTTTCGGGATTTCCTGTGCCATAACCGGCCTCGCAGGGGCGTTGATGGGGTATTTTTCCGGCATGGTGAATAACGAGACGTTCACGGTAATTATTTCCATCCAACTGTTGATGATGATCGTGATCGGTGGTCTTGGCTCCATCCACGGGGCTTTCTTCGGCGCCTTCGTGGTGGCGTTCTTGCCGCAAGGCCTGTCCATCGCCAAAGGCTGGTTAGGGACTTCCAGCGTCGCAATCCCCGGCTTGGAGGCCGGTGTATTCGGCATGATCCTGATCCTGTTCATCCTGTTTGAACCAGACGGCATATATGGCCGCTGGGTCAAGACCCGCATCTGGTTCGAACTGTTCCCCTTTGCGCGCAAAGACATGTTCAAACGCCAAAAGTCCTATCTGAAGACGGAGCGTTTGCGATGAGCCTGCTGGAAATCAAAAACGCCACTCTGAAATTTGGCGGTGTAACGGCGGTGAACGATCTTAGCTTCAGCGTTGAAGAGGGCGAGGTCTACGCCATCGTTGGCCCGAACGGCGCGGGGAAATCGACGGTGTTCAACCTGATCTCGCGGTTTTACGATCCTTACGCGGGGTCGATCAGGTTTGATGGTCACAACCTGCTGGAACACCCACCCGAACGCGTCGCCGATTTCGGCATCGCACGGACGTTCCAGAATATCGAACTGTTCGATAATGCTTCGGTCCTGCAAAATCTGCTGGTCGGGCGGCATCGGCATCGCAATACGAATATGGTTCAGGAAATGCTGTTCACCCCCAAGGTGCGGCGCGAAGAGATCGCGCATCGCAAGGCGGTGGAGGAGGTGATCGATTTCCTCGACCTCCAGCCTTACCGCAACAAACTTATCGCTGGTTTACCTTACGGCGTTCGCAAAGTGGTGGAATTGGCACGCGCACTTGCCTCTGGGCCGAAACTGCTGCTGCTGGACGAACCTGCCTCTGGTCTTTCCGTCGAAGAAACGCAGGATTTACGCTGGTGGATTGATGACATTCGCAAACAGATGGGCATTACGGTATTGATGGTCGAACACGACATGGGTCTGGTATCCGGCGTTTGCGATCGTGTTCTGGCACTGGCTGACGGGGCGAAGCTGGCCGAAGGCACACCTGCCGAAGTACAGGCCAACCCCGCAGTGATCGAAGCGTATCTTGGCGTGGGGGCGGCGTGATGGGACACTTGCTGGAAATCCGCAACCTTGAAAGTTTTTACGGCCCGATCATGGCCATTCGAGGCATCAGCCTGACGGTGGACCAAGGTCAGATCGTTACCGTTCTTGGCGCGAACGGGGCGGGTAAATCGACATTGCTGAAAACAATCTCGGGCATCATGGAGCCCGAAAAAGGGCAGGTGATTTTTGATGGCGAGGAAATTCAGGGGTTGGAGCCCCATGTGATCGTCAAAAAAGGCATCGTGCATGTGCCCGAAGGCCGCGAAGTTTTCCCGTTGATGACGGTTGATGAAAACCTGTCGCTCGGGGCCTATACCCGCACCGACAAAGCGCAGATAGCCAAGGATCGCGAGATGGTGTTCGATTATTTCCCGATCCTCGCCGAACGCCGAGACCAGGAGGCCGGAACAATGTCCGGCGGCCAGCAACAGATGTTGGCAATCGGGCGCGGTTTGATGCTTAACCCCAAAATTATGCTGCTGGATGAACCCTCCTTGGGTCTTAGCCCACTGCTGGTCCAACAAATTTTCGATATCCTGAAACGTCTGAACAAGGATGAAGGCGTGACCATGGTGCTGGTGGAACAGAACGCCCGTGTCGCCCTTGATCTGGCCGATGTAGGGTACGTGATGGAGGTCGGGCGTATGGTGATGAACGACACGGCGGATAACTTGGCGGCTTCTGAGGACATTCAGAATTTCTATCTGGGTGTGCAAGAAGACAGCCAACGCGGCGAGCGGCGTTGGAAACGTCGCAAAACGTGGCGATAGGGGGCGGGTATGGATAAACCTCTGGATCAGGAAATTGGCGGCATTCGGGTAAATGCAACGCCCGGTCAACGCCCGATGCTGATCGACGGTGCTGACACTTGCGTGGCGTTATTTGCCAGCCGGTGCGCCGAACTTGGCGACCGTATTGCGCACCGCGAAAAGGACCTCGGCATCTGGCAGGCCTATTCGTGGGCCGACTATTACGAGGCCGCCCAAAACATCGGCATGGGGCTGGCCAAGCTGGGCCTGAAACGCGGCGAGGTGGTCTCGATCCTGTCCGAGGACCGAAAGGAGTGGCTGTACCTTGATATGGGCATCCAGTGCATCGGCGGCATTGCCTCGGGTGTTTATACGACGGATAGCGCCAGCCAGCTGGAATATCTGCTGCGCGATTCAGGCAGTACGTTTTTGGTTGTCGAAAACGACGAACAACTGGACAAGTTTCTGGAGATCGCGGACCAGGCGACCCTAATCAAAAAGGTCATCATTCTGGATGACGACGGGCTGCACAACCTGAACGATGACCGCTTCATGTTCCTCGATGAACTCTACGAAATTGGCGCGGCGCACAACGCGGAAAACCCTGATATGTTCGGGCAGTCGATCAAGGATGTTAAGCCAAGCGATACCGCTTTGCTGATTTACACATCCGGAACGACGGGCGCACCCAAAGGGGCGATGCTTAGTCAGGAAAACATCATGGCCACGATCGAGGCAGGCCTACACTCCGTGCCCGTTTTGGGTACCGACGAGCAACTGTGCTTTTTGCCCCTTAGCCACGTTCTGGAACGCTCCGTTTCCGTGTATACCCCGATTTCGGCGCGATGCACGGTGAACTTCACCGAAAGCCCCGAGACGGTTTTTGACAACTTGCAAGAACTCTCGCCGCACACGTTCACCGCCGTTCCGCGCGTCTGGGAAAAGATCTATTCACGGGTAACGGTGCTGGCGCAGGAATCCACGAGCATCGGGCAGATGGCTTATGGCATGGCAATCAAGGCGGGGATGAAACGGGCGGGGTATCTGCTGGATAACAAGCCGGTTCCGGCAATGGTGGCGGCAAATTATGCGCTGTGGAATCTGCTGGTGCTAAATAACCTGCGTCGGATGTTGGGGTTGAACCGGATCAGACGCGCCACGACAGGGGCCGCGCCGATCTCGCCCGAGCTGTTGCGCTGGTACACGGCCATTGGCGTTAACCTTCTGGAAGGTTACGGCATGACCGAAAACGCCGGCATCTGCTCCATCAACCGGGTCGGAGCCAACAAGGTCGGCACGGTCGGGCAGGCCGTGGCCGGGGTTGAAGTGAAGATAGCCGAGGACGGCGAGATTTTGACCAAAGGCCTGAACTCCTTCAAAGGCTATTGGCATAATAACGAAAAAACCGCCGAAACATTTACCGATGATGGCTGGCTGCGCACGGGCGATGTCGGGAACATTGACGCGGATGGGCATCTAAGCATTACCGGACGTTTGAAAGACATCATTATCACGGCGGGCGGCAAGAATATCACGCCCGCCGAGATAGAAAGCCGCCTGAAATTCTCGCACTACATTTCCGATGCGGTGGTGATCGGGGACCGGCGGAAATACCTGACGTGTCTGG